>Ga0116227_10010761_pt1 | contig 15766 bp, 9 predicted proteins | sample S1TSphgellanicum_FD_89693 | JGI IMG/M metagenome (GOLD analysis project Ga0116227, IMG submission 89693) | Host-associated microbial communities from peat moss isolated from Minnesota, USA - S1T2_Fb - Sphagnum magellanicum MG | ecosystem: Host-associated > Plants > Peat moss > Unclassified... | reverse complement strand
GTTTGGGTGGTTTTGGGGGGTTGGGGTGTATTTTTTTATTTTGTGGTTGGGGGGGGGGGGGGGGGGGGGGGGGGATATTGAATTTTGAGTAGTTTTTTTTATTGAAAAATTTAAACCTAGGTATGTGACCCAATATTTGATTCACATCAATTAATGACATGGTCACAATTGGGAGAAATTTTTAAAAAAAAAGAAAAAAAAAAAGTGTATAGGATGGTGGGATATTCAATCTAATTTAATTAAACCAACATTTTGCTAGGGCTATCAAATCTTCTCTTCTCAAGCCCAAAAGAAAAAAAAGGCATCAAAATCAATCAACCCAAAAAAAACATTAATATGGGCTATTTTATTTTCAAATTTTCTTGAAAATCTGAAAATTTAGCTAACTAGGTAGGCATCAAAATAGCACTATGTATAGGGGAAGGCCCACTCCTGAGGGCCTCCCCTAATTAATTTGAGGGTTGTAGTCTAAAAGGTGTAGGCTCCAAAAAAATAAAAATAAAAATAAAAATAATTAAAAATTTATTAAGATAATTTATATGTATTTATAAATATATTAATAATTTATTTTTATTTTCATTATAAAGTTAAAATAAAAATTATTAAAAATTATATATTATTATTATTATTATTTTTAAAAAAAAACTTGGAGTACTTTCCGGATAAGGTTGCATCCAATGAGAACACGTCAATTCAACCGGGGAGTTGTGAATGGCTGAGAGAGAGAGGAAATCTCAGAACTGATTTCTGATTGGTGAGTGCATTATCCACAAGTCCGCTGATTTTTTATTTTATTTTTACCAAGAAAATGATTTTTTTCCTTCTTCCTTTTATTAAACTATTGTAGGATTTATTTTATTTATTTATTTTTTATTATTTTCTTTTGACAGGGGAGGGGGAGAGGGGAGTTGGGTGGGGTAGGGAAAGGGTGTCTCTCAGTCCTATGGTCTTGAGATCATTTTTAAATATATATATTCACACCCTTTATGTATATAATATTTATATGGCTTTGAAAAAAACAAAAAAAACAAGAGACTACCTACCTATGGTTAGTAAATGGATTATGGACCAATAAACGAAAGGTTCAACAATTATCCAATTTTTTAAAATAAAAAAATTGGTCTAGAGTTTTTTTATTCCTTTAGGTTGGCTATAATATGCAAACTGGGTGGGAAATTACCATACCTAGTCCCTTGGCAAGCTTTGACACATGTTTGTCAAATAAATAAATAAATAATCTTGATATTTTAATTTTGGAAAATAAAATATTCTTCAAGATCCAATATTTTTTGCTTCAAATTTCAGATTTTATTTACTATTTTATTTTTAAATAAAATTTTAAGAGTTTAAAATATTTTCCAATGATACAATTAGGGTTTTGGGGGTTTAGGGTTTCTTGTCACCTATTTACATGGCATCTCAAATTCTTTTAAGACTACTTCAAGTTGGGTCACCTATATATTTGTTGGGCCCATTAGTGTTGAAATTTGCCAAGGTACTCTAGTAGTGAAGGTTTTTTTTTTCTTCTTCAAACACATCATATAGAGGAAAAAAAATAAAAATAAATGTACCTTGATGCTTGCCATGCATTATTTATTAGGTTGCCCCATTTTTATGCACCTAGAGAGAGGTAGAGCTTTTGTTGCAAGTTTACAACACTAGAAAGGAATACCTCAAGAGTTTTGCATGAGAAAGAAAGGGATGACAAAAGGCTCAAATGACCCAAAAAATGGGGTTGGTAGGTAGTTCATGAAATTCCTCCAAGTTACCTAAACCCTAAACCTACCAACAATCATCATTGGTTGGAGGGAAGGCAAGCTAGTAGATGAAAAAAGCCCTTTGTGTGCACATTTTGCATTGGGTTCTACAAGCACCTTCCACACACACTTAGCTTGGATAGGTGTGTCTTGATCTACCTCTATCTTGTTTGCAACTTCTCTTTAAAATTTTGTTGAGGAATTTTGTTGCAACAAGCTTCTAATATGACCCTAGAAAAAGCCTTTTAAACACTAAAAACCATATTTAGTTATATTGTTGATGTATTAAAGTCAAATTTAGGGGAATCAAATATTTATTTTTAAGCTACTAATGTGTTCATTATAAAGAGCCGACCATTTTTAAAAAAAGTGTATTCTCAATATAATCACCTAGTGTAATTTTTTCACCTAGTGTAATTTTTGTTGTACAACTCCTGAAATTCAGCCCAATGGGGTCTTTTGAATTTCAAATATTATTATTATTATTATTATTATTATTATTATTATTTTCCATTTTCACCTTGATTTTATTTTCTTTCTCTTTTCCTTTACATTCCTTGCTCATTTTTTGCTCGAGAAATTATTTTTCTCATATTCATCTGGCCAGGTTATTTTTTATTTTTTATAATTTTTTATTTTTAAAAAACCACACATGATTTCAATATCAAAAATTTCAGCAAAACTATACTTACATATTATCAATTTCACTATCAAAGTAATATCCCCATATATTAATTTACTTGTTATGCATAAAGGTTGGCTCTCAAACTCGCCTTGAGAATCGCTTGTTATACTACCCATCTAGGGTAGGTTTAGGTTTAATTTAGTTTAGTTTTCTTTCTATGGCCTTATTTTCAAGAATAAAACTAACAATTGATAGGTTAAATGTTAAATCCACAACATTGTGATTTAAGTAGATGGTGTTTGAACATTGGCTAACATGGTCATCATTGACCCCATTTGAACAAATTTGGTTTTATGGGCAACTCTATCTTGTGGGGTTGTCGTTACAATTGTAGCTCAGGCTTAGGACCGTTTTCAATGAACCAATTTCTCCCTTTAGCCATAGAGGTCTTTGGATGTTTGCATCAATATGTTGAAAGTTTTCTTCATCAATGTGCCAACATGACATGATGCGCAAAAAGCTCTAAAGGCCTTTATTTATTTATTTAGAGGTCATTTAACAAGCAAAAGCTGTCAATGAAGTTGCATCAAACTCTATTTCAAGGCATGTTGTTGTAAGTGAGAGTTCTTCTTGGCTAAGTGTTCTTTCAGTTGTTCCTTCCAGACAAAATGGAAATGAGGGAAATAGTAGCATGGCTACTAATAAGCATCAGAGCATCTCCAGTCGTGCTCAGTATATGATCCTGCGCACTAAAATTGGATGAAGAAAAGTCAAAACACGGCGGTTTGGCTTACGAGAATTTCACAGTTTGCGATGGCTGGTAAGTAAATAGCACAGCAACGCTGTGCGCAGCTGCAGAAAAGAGTGTAATAAATATGATCTGACTGCTGTTTACTGTTTCTGAGTGGCCCATCATAATGATTCGTCCAGATGGTTTGCTATTAGGTAGCTAGTAGTCCCCCCAACCTATTTGCTGTCCCTGTTTCAGTTTTATTGGTGGGGTTGCAAAAAAAAAGTAAATAACTTAAAACTTGAATATGAAAAATATCTTTGCAAGGGGTCACATACTGAGCACCGCTGGCGATGCTCTCTCAGAACCCATTCTATCTATTATGTAAGGAACAATATTTTCAAGCCTTTGCTAAATCTTGAGCTACAGTAACCATTTTGCAGCCACTACTTTTGCACTTGTTTTGCGGAGAATTTTGCTTTTTATGTGACTCAATTGGGTAGGTTGTACTGGTGGAGAAGAGGGGATTCTGGATGGCCCTGAAGTCCTTTCCACCACTCTCTGATTACAAGAAGCTTTCAGAAGCTTTTGAGTCTGGACCTGATCTGGCCAAGGACCAAGGATTCTTTTAAAAAGGCAATTATATATAGTGGCCAAGTGTGAACAGGACTATGTATAAAAAGTGACTGCTTCAAGTGTGAACAGGATCAACACAACAGAGCTCAATATGCCCAAAAAAAATTTTTTTTAAAAAAAAGTTAAAAAAATTAAAATTAATTTCCAGTGACGAAAATTGCTCAAAATTCAATATTCAAAATCTCAGTAATCAAAGGCTTTCCAAAAATACTAAGACCTCTGAGTTCCAACTTTATTAAAAATTTGAAAGAACCTATGGTTTTGGTTCAAGGATTTTAAAAAAAAAATTGATATAAGAACCTTTGGTCTGGTTTTGGACATGATTCTTCACATTTCAAGACTCAAAGGTCCTCAATTTCAAAATGTATACTTGAATTATTTTCTCAAACTAACAATAATATGTGAAGAATTTGTAGTGTAGATATAAATAAATAATTTACTTTTCACTCTTTTACCCAATGGGTAAAATGCTTATTTACACTTACCCTCCCAACATTGGTTTGGACTTTGAACCATATTTGAATTAAACCAATCAATATTATTGTGTATGATCATAGTATGTAATGTCCATATATGGAGTTGCTTTGATGTTGTCACATATTAAAAATCAAACCAAATTTCTTTTAAAATTAAAAAAATCATGATTAAAAAGATTGCCTATCAACCTATATATGAGGATGGGTTGTCACAAAATCTTATGCAAGTTGAAGATAAAATCATTATGTCTTGTTTAGGTATTGTGTTGTATGCAAATTAATGATCATTAGATTTGGGTAAAAGATTAGTGTGATCCACTATTGTTTTTTAAAAAAAAAATGATATTGATCATTAATTTAAAAGGAGCAAGTAATAAGAAAAAATCAACCATTTCCAAATGCAAAAATGGTTGAAGAAAGTGCTAGAGAGAAACACCAAATGGGCAAAAGGGAGAATGACACATGTCTACTATTAATAGTGAGTCATCTTTAAGGGGATCCATTTTTCTCATAACAATCCTTGTTTTGGGTTTTTCATTGTGAAAATGATGTGGGTGAAGCTTTTTTGCTTCCCAAGTATGTCTTAAGGTTTTGGTCTCAAATTATTAAGTTTTTGTTGAAGCTTTGTTTCCCAAGCACCCACCTTCCCATGTGTTAAGATTTTGGTGGAGCTTTATTTTCCCCCAATATAGGTACCTTAGTGTTAAGTTTTTCATGGCTTGTATTAAGTTTTTGTTGAAGCTTTGATTCTTAAGTCTGTGTTAAGTTGTGGGTCACATCTTTTTGGGGAAGATTGGCTTTTCCAAGTATGTATGCATTAAGCTTTTGGTGAAGCTTGGCTTCTCAAGTACCCAATTGTTAGTTTTTGGTCACATGTTTTTTGTGAAGCTGTGCTTTCCAAAGAATAGATATGTATTAAGGTTTTTGTGAAGAAGCTTTTTGCTTCCAACAACAGGTCTTCTTTGCTCATGGTCCTGAGAGCTATTCAGTTTCCTGACTAATTGAGTGAGTGAGAGAGAGAGAGAGAGAGAATTCTAGAAAGAAGTACCTAAGGAAGTGAGGCTAGAACTGGCTTTGGAGTTTCTGGAGTTTTGAGCTTGTAAGAGTAAATCATCAGAGCTTTTAGGGCCAGAAATGGCAGAACTTATGTGATTTCAGTCTCATAGATCAACAGCAACTGTGAAAGGGTTTCTTTTGTTTGAGAAAAAGCTTATCAAGTATGCCAGGACGTGCTGCTGGCGGACTCTTGAATGCTAGTTCAACATGGTCTGGAGGATTTTCCTCCTCCTGTGATGGCTTTTCATGGTCAGGGATGAGTACTGGTCCCAATGGGCTTGCAGCAACCAATATTGCTGTAAGCTCGTCATGGGCCAAAGCTGATAGTGATCAGATCAGAAGACTAAGCTCTGAAAACGGTACAGTGGAATCTTCATCATCATCAGCATCATCATCTTCCTCTAGTGGGTTGTGTGTCAGTTCGAGGCCCTCAGGGAGCTCAAGCAGTGCAAGAAGTTTCAGAAGTCAAAAACATGGATCCATGTCAAGAGGTGGCTGGATGTGTAAGCTTGCAGCTTCACATCAGCAGCTTGGATCTTGTGGAATTGTCCGGCGAGTTGATCAAACTGGTTCTTTACCTTCAATACCACTTGACAAACCTAGGGGTGCAAGTTTTCAGGTTATGCAGGTCTCTCTCTCCTCCTCAAGGGTTGCATACTTGGAAACACAAACAACAACAATTCTTCAGCTAGGGAACTCTTCAAGGGTTTGTGGTGGAATCTTTGCTTCCAAAAGAGCTGCCAACGCTTTGAAACAACACGGGATCCACATGAAGGGGAGTTTTTTGGGTTTACCATTGGTACTGAACAGGGCTAAGAAGACAGACACATCAAATTGCTCTTTAGTTTTGGTTCGGGCTTTGGGAAGAAGTGGTCAAGATGGTGGCAGCGAGAAAGCAAAGGAGATGGGTGAGGCCTTGGATATGCAAGCCCTTGAGGTGGGTGCAATGACCTAAAAACACTTGAGCTGCATCATATGATTTGCCCTTGTTTTCTTCAGAGAAAAATACATTTCTAGGGCTCATCTTCTGGAGAAAAAACTCAGCTTCTTGAGGGATTTTGCTCTGAGACTTAATTCTCAGCAAGCATAGCAAGAGGCCGGACCCAAGTCTAAAACTCTGCAGCTTGTTCCAGATGTCAATTGGATCTGAACCCTGGAGGATTGTGATAGATGTACCTGCTGGTGGAACTGCCATCCGAGCTTGAATTTGTGATCAGTACAAAAGTCTGTCTGTGCAGGGTAAGTGGCATGCTGAGCTTAGTCGGGCAAGCACAGTACCAGATCCGTCAGAGGCGAGCTGGGAGCAAATGGGAATGGTTTTTCGAGTGGTTTATGCCATTGGTAAGCTGCTGTAAGGCTCTTCCCACATGACAATAGTCTCATGTTGTACAGAATCTCAACAGAGAGTCATGTCTTGAGTATGTTGAAATAATTTTGACATGAGTGAGTAGCATCTTTAGATTGTCAAAAACCATGAATGTGAGCTGGGACTTGTGTCTGTTACTGGATTTCAGTATGAAATTATGTAGTGAATTGACAGGACCTTCATTGTTGGTGTTCTTTCTTGTGTGGGCAGCCATGTACGGAGGGCTTGCATTTGCTGGCAGTGTCATTTGCAATTTTACAGGAGTTGATTTGTGGGGTGGCTTTGATCTATCGCCTGAAGTTATAACCACTGGGTTTGGCTATGCGGTGCCCCCTATGATGGTTCTCCTCTTCATTCTTGAGGTTTGCTCCCTCACTCATGTTTTGGAAGGAGAACTTAGACAAACACCATGTCTAGCGTTGCTCCAGTTTTTGGCACCTCCCTAGTGATCTAATGGCAAATTACTGAAGAAACAGAAACGTTTTATGTATCGGATGTGGACTTAAAGTTTGATGATCGAAAGTTGAGATTGTTGGGTTGTTGCAGGATGAGATAGTGAAGAACTGTGGACCTGCAAGAGCAATCCGTGATGTTGAAGATGAAGAGCTCATGGACTTTTTTGTAGGCATGTCACCCTGGCAGGTAAATTATGGGAGAAAGCCATCTCGTGCTTGTATGAGGAAAGCTGTACAGTTAGTCCAATTGGGACCTACAAGAAGCATCTTTGCTATCTTTCATTAATTTTTTCTGCATGTTGTGACTTGTACAAGAATTCTTCAGGGTTGGCATCTGAAGACAAATATTAGGAATCGATCAGAGCTGAGGATTAGGTCATTCCCTGTGCAATGCAAATAGTTACATTGCTAAGTCTTTGTTTCATGAGAAGTGGTTGTGTGATCTCAGATGCAAGGACCCAGTTCAGCTGTTCAAATGCACATGTACGCACACTGGCTGTCTCTAATTTGAAAGTGCTGTGTTCTCAGTTTCCATTTGTGGTGGCTGCTGGAGCAGTTGCAGAAGAACTTTTCTTTAGGGTTTCTATACAGGTATGTTATACAGACATCAACCTGAGAACCTCAAGCAGTGTTAAGTTCTGAAAGCAAACTTGTAAGCTTGTGCCAGACTTTGATTAGTTCTTGATCCATAGAAAAACACATATGAGTTAATGCTGTCCAAATTTGGATCTCTGGCTTGGACAGGGGGGTTTGGCACATGCTTTTCAAGTCAGTGACAAGGGAATGAGCGAGACAACAATCGGTCTTGCATCCTTGGTAAGACTTAGAAACCAGTAGTGAAAAAACAGTTATTAAAATGTAGTGCTGTATGGTTTGACACTTGTCTCAGGACCTGGGGATATGGTTTAGTGTGTGGGAATGAGGAAGATGCTCAAGAAACAATACTACTCAGCTGCAAGAAAGAGGGGCCCAGTATGGTTTTGCACATATTATGTGACCCTTTGTCTAGACTTGTAAGGAGAGGGGTTGTGAAATTTTCGATCTGTTGATGCTCAATGGGAGGTCTATTAGGAGCTTATTTGACAGATGCATGAGTGCAAGACCCCATCTTTGCTAGAGTTTCAGTTGGCAGGGCTGAGTCTGCTATTTCTGAGAGTGGATGTGTGAAATGATGTTTTGTGGTGTGCAGACAGGAGTGATTCCCATGTTTGTACCATTTGCACATCTTTTTGCTGCTGTCCTTACCGCTGCTCTCACGGGCTCCATGTATTATGTCATCTCTTCTCCTAAAGGTAAAGTATCCCAAGTGGAATCTGGGCTGTCAATGATCGGCCTACTTGGGTTCAACTATTCATGTACAATCAGGGTGTAGATGAGGGAAAGGATCGATAACTAGTCGTCACATATTACAAAGTGGATACTGGGTGGGGATCCTGTGCTCAAATATTTTGTGCTTCCTCAATAGTGTGTAAAAAATGAAAAGCAATGATATTGATAGAAATAAAATTGCTATTGTCCTCCTGAAGTTCTGTAGTCCTGCTATTACTGACAATGCTTTTTGCTTTTCTTTCCTAACGACATGCACAGTTGCCATTATCAGTTGAGTAACTTGCCATTATCATGTTCAGAATCATTGGAGAGTCTTTTGTGCAGATGTAAAGATTCATGAGGCACTGCTATAATTGACCAATCCTTGGAATTTCATTGATTCACAGATCCAAAGTATGTGGTAGCTCCAGCCATTCGTGGTCCAAAAAACCATAGAGATATTAAGGCACGTGTAGAAGGTGAGCATGCTCGAATCTTTGTTTTTTGCATTGTCAATTTGTTGGCAGATTTTTATTGTACACTGTCATTGAGAGCAATCCGAGAAGCATTCCATTGCACAATGCAACAATGGACCATTTTGGAGGTTCTGAAACTTGTTCAGTTTTATTTATTTTTGGTCATGTGTTGATTGCAGCATGGTATGCACGACGGCAACAAAAGAAAATCTACTCTCCACTTGTGGAGTCCTTATTAGCTTTATACCTTGGTCTTGAATGGATGCATGTAAGGCTCTTATCACGCTTCCACTTTTGCATGTATATACTAATTTTGTATAAAACTAAATAATCTTCTCTGATATAAATTATTGTTCAAGCTTCTGATATAACCCATAAAAGTGCAATTTGCAGTATCAAACAAACAAAGAGATCTATTGATGAAAGTCTGGGTTTGGTGTGTGCAGACTGGGAATATACTAGCACCAATTATTACACACACATTATACTCTCTGGTGATTGTGGGCAATGGACTCCGTCGGATTCATGATAACAGAGAGAAGCTCCGGCAACGGGTGAACAAAATAGCAGGCCGACAGTTAACAAGCCTTAAAGGAAGAGAATCTGGACCATGAAAAATCAACTAATGACATTATTGGTATTTAGCAGGTATTTTAACAGTATTTGTACTCCGGAGTACTTCAATTTCCTTCTTTCTAGTAACCAGTCTGCTTCCAGTTTCATCTACTTGGAGGGTCCGGGAAGGCAGTCTGGACTACTACTTGTGCTATATGTCTTCGATAACTAATTTAGATGGGTGACAATACTACAGGTGATGGCTTGCACATCAAAATCGTGGTTTTGGATTCTGGCACAAGACTTAGTTTACAATGGTCAATTTTAGTAGAGGGAGGTTTTATGGTAGGATTTGTTGGCGAGATTGTGTTGTTGCTTGCTTGGTGTGCAGAATTGGATACGGCATCTTGAGCAAAGAATTTTGCAGGATGACTTCATAGTGGGAGAGTCTTATGTGGATTTTGAGATGTAGTGCTAGATTTTGAGCTGTGCAGAAAGGATTGAGTCTTTGCAATTGGAATTGGAAGATCACAAGGTCTTCTGGATATTGACATTTGACTAAGGATTTGTTTTCTGGGCAGGCCTGCCTTTGTATAAAACAAAACTTCAATTTGGAGGCTTCTTGTGCCTCGTGTGTTATGGCAGGAAGTAGTAGTGGATTGTCAATGTGCTCTATGCTTTTCGTTTTTGCAGTGAAAGCAACCATCTTTTTGCCCAAAACATCAACAACAATCACAATCAGGCTATTGTAACTTATCCTCCATTCTGCTCTTAAATCAACAATTGAAGGTTAGTGCTGATCGCTGTAGGAAGCTTTTGTGATAACCAACCCTGGATTTCTTTGGTAACACTAGAGTTGTCTCTTTAAATCCTTCCCAAAATTGATTTTTTCTGGGTTCAATCTAGTGTTCTCCTGGAATTGCTTCCAGAACTCTGGAACTCTGCAAAAAAAACCTTAAGTCTCTTCCTTCCAAGTTTGATCTGTCTGAAGAACAATACTCCCCCAACCAAAATAGTTGACTGTGCAAAACCATTGTAGAAAGTGAATGTGACAACCAACCCTCAACTTCTTTGGTAACACTAAAGAGTTGTCTCTTGAAGTGCTTCCCAGGATTGATTTTTTCTGAGTTTGATTTAGTGTTGTCTCCTGTAAGTGCTGCTGAAATTCCCAAACTCTGACAAATAATTCTTTAAAGTCTGTTCTTTCAAAGTTTGATCTGTCTTAAGATGATGTCTTAAGATTGATATGCTCGTGCAACCAAAACAGTTGACAAATTCTTTGAGCTACCCAATTGTTCTTGATTTCAAAAGGAACCTTTGCTCTTGATTTTAACTAGTGCACACAGTTCAAAATTATGTAATATTAATTATGTACAATTACTCCCAACATTTCTAATTTGGCTTTCATATTCGGTGAAAGCCTGTTTGTTTGTGTTAAAAAAATTCTCAGAAATGGGTTATCAAGCTTATAGTAAATTTTGCCCTATTGATAGCTTTCAATATGACAAGTTCAAAGGTTTCTTTTGTTCATCTTTGAGATATTTTTGTTTTATATCATCCATTACTACCCACTTTTCATCCATGGTTGATATGGAATCACCATATTGCATACATGTTCATCACATTTCATTTTTCATCACAATTGAACCAAGTTCATCCGTCAGCATTCATCTTTCATGTGCAATGAATATTTGGAAGTTCATATTTGGAACGGTTCCTCGATGATCACCTTTATGGGAAGCTTTTATGAACTTTGTACAAGCTCTTACCACCTAAGTATTTATGCTTGTGATAACAATTTTTGCCCATTACATTGAGTCCATTCATCACAAAAGAATTATTTCCACCTAAATTATATGTGTGAAAAAAATGTATATTCTCCAAGATTGGAAACTAGATTTCACAATAAGTAGAAAAATAATTATGAAAGTTGCAATAGATTATCGTTACAATAGATCAATGGCTTGTTGCAATGGAGTCAATATATGGATTCAAAGGGTACAAATAGAGCTCATTGGAATCTTTATACATGGTCATCCAAACCGAATTTGAGTACTAAGAACTTCAAAAGGGGAAAAACCAAACAACAATATTTCATGGTTCATTTTTTTCTACATTTTTTTTTTTGGCTTTGTTTAATTTTAGCTTTCAATTCAACATACTTTCCTAGTGAGTATAATTTGGAATCTATTTTTCATCATCTTTGTCTGAATTAATTGGTTTTTGACCACTTTACTCTCTAAGGGCAAAAGTGCGAGTGCCCAAAATGATATGGAACCCACAATGTAATTCAAATCTGCATGTTATCACAAAATCAGGAATAGGGTATTTGACATTGGACTAATATAAATAATCTAATTGTGTTTTCTAGTAAAGTAATCAAGTTGTATTGTCCAATTGCTTTTTAGGTTAAGGCTACGTAAGGATGTCTTAATATGAAATGCATCATCTGAACCTCCGAGACATGGTCTTTACTTATGAAAAGTAAAGACAAACTTCTCACAAATGCACCTTTGTTTTGGTGGGTGTTAGATACTATGACATTGTAGTAGTAAAAAGATATGAGGTAAATAAAGAGTCCTATGGGAATGACAACCTTGTGGAATGAAAAAATTGGTGAACATCCCCATGAACTTGTTAAGTGAATAGAGATGATCATGTGTTACCCATATCTTAAACCTAACCATAACTAAACTACATGCCAACAGGTCAAATTAGGGTTATTCCACATTTCACCATTTTGTGAACAAAGTTGCAACAGCCCAATGAAGCATTGATGAAGTACAGAAAGGATTCAAATACCCAAATGTCTGCAAAATGGAGTCATTAATTAAAACCAAAATTTAATTGTTCACTGGATGATCTTCCTCAATGACACAACTAAGAGCAGCTGCAATGTCTTGTGTTGTTTGTTTCTCTGAGAGAGAGATGTCCATCTGCAAAGGAAATCATCATAATGTAATTAAAGAATGTTCAAAAAGCTCAGTGTCCACATGGTGTAAACTTATTTTTTCCCCTAAATCTGGAAAATGCCACTACTGAATACACATATAAACAAATCTCACCTTTAGCTTTAGCCTTTCAATATCATGTTTGGAGAAAAAGTTCTATCTACACTTTTCCTTCCCCAAGATTGACTTCACCTCTCTGTTTTGCTTTGAAGATTATACACATTTGGGTGTCTTTGGAGCAATGAAATCACATGTATAAATATGATGTTTCTTGCATGATTTAAGTAAAGTAAATTTTTGATCTGTCAAATACCTTAGCAGCAAAGATGTCATATCGGTTGCCAACACAAGTGCGGATGTTGGCATGTTGCACTTGCAACTTGAGCTTGCACAAGGCCAACATCATGTCTGTGAATAGCCCAGGTCTGTCTTTTGCTCTCAATTTCACCATCACTTGCTTGTTCTCCATCATCCTCACCTACTCCAAGTAAGCCAATACATGTGGCAGTATTCATAAGATTCGACATTTCACATCAAGGAACATATTAACACAGAATGCAATTTGAAGCACAGATTGAAATTTTTTTGGTATAACGGAATAATTATTACCTCGATCATAGGAACATCATCCATAACTGCTTTTGAAAGTGACACGCCCGTTGAATCAAATTCAATGTCTTCAAGTTTGAGCAACGGCATGTTATCAACACTGAGATCGGTCTCTGGGATCAATAGCTGCTCAACCTCAACGGGCATTGATGCATTATCAGCTGTAGCTGCACATAGTTCACATCCCTTGACACCATCAAAAACTGAAGGTGGTTGTGAAATGGTGTTGGACATGGTTGTGGCATTGGTGTTATGTTTCATTCTGATGTCATGTTGCATGTCAATGAAGTCTTCTGTGGTCATTGATGTTGTGTCACCCTGCACCATGTGACAAAACTGTTATGAAGATCAGAAAATGAAACATCAAACCATCAGTCACTTTTTGAATGCGTGCGACAAAGTTGTGTTTGCAAAAATCCAAATGAATTTTTGTACCTTGTGTTGTGTAAGGTTTTGCAAGCCATTCAGCCACATATGAGTGAAGCTTGTAGCAGTTGATATTCGTGGCTTCTTCTTTGCTCTGTAATTCAACACTGCTGCATCGACCTCCGTATGAAGAATGTTCTGCTTCCCTTCTCTTGCCCCTTTTTCAGTCTTCATGGTGTTTTGGCATACCAAACTTGTCTCTTTTTCTCCTTGCTGTTGCTTCACATTCTTTGGATTTGGATCAGTGCAGGTTCCCAAAGATGATGAGTGTGGTGTTCTTAACGGGCCTAATTTGGAACCATTGACACCTTTTGTTGAGTCTTCAGAACTCAAAGCTTCTATCTCAATTACTGGATCTTGTTCAGCAGCAAACATGCTTTCAGGTTTTCCAAGTCTTTGTTGTTGTCTATGATTGTCAAAATCATTCGTCAGCTGTAAACTGCTATCGCACCTTTCAAGATTTGGTCTCCAACTTTTCATTGGATCCCTAACTCTTGGTATCATTTTCATTGGGTCGCTACTAGACTGACTTGCAACTTGCGACATTTCCAACTGATCCAAAAATGGAATGGTTGGAAATGTTGAATCAATCTCCTCATCTAACTCAGAACAAATGGGCATCATGATTAATTTTTCATAATCATGCTCGAGATTAAGTGGCTCTTGAGTACTATGCACTGGGACACAACTTGATGGACTTGACAATACCCCTCTTGGTGGGGATGCTGTCCATTTTTGTTCGGCAATATCATGATTCAAAGATTTGACATGGTCTAAATCATAAGTGAAAGGTTGCATTGATCTTGGTGTCATGCATTTGGAAGATGACAATGCTGCTATACGTTGCTGAAGTTGTTGCATGACATGAGTTGGGTTGGTCCCTTGCCAAAAATTGTCCACAAGTTCAAATGTAGGATCGTTCATCAGATTTGAGGATTTCACTTTGCCAGGATCCCCGACATGTGTGGCACATATGTTATAAGCTTGAACAAGTTTCAGACGGAGACGATCCTGTGATAACTGCTGCTGCAGCTGCTCATCAAGAGAAAGTGATTCTTTTGGCACTGGATGTTGTTCAAGTTTAGTCTTGTATTGATCATCTCGTTCCAATTGGTTTCCCAGTCTGTGATCCATGCTCAATTCTTCAGCTCTGAATGAAGATGATTGGAAGTTGCTGGCATCTGAGCCAAATGAGGATGCTTCTGGATCATCTGTACTTCTGGAAACAAACAACCCTTTGGAGAGATTATAGGTTTCCATGAATCAATAGTCCAGAAACATTTATATCAACAGCGCTCCAAGCTCCACCATGTCACATTCCTGCAAAGATTCACAAAGAAAAAAAGTTGTAAACCTGCGCAGTACATGTAAGCAAAAAGAAAGATATCCATGGATCACTTCTCAATCTCTACCTTGTTGGACTTTTTTTGGTAAATTGTTTTGGAAAGATGTGACAATCAGGAGGACACATGCAGGAGGCTCAGAGCTGAACTCGAAGAAATCTAAAATCTTGTGAAACACATTATCCAAATTATATGTTCACATACATGCATTCAAAAGGTTCAATCTTTCAAATTTCCAAATATTGCAACTTTAGATTGGAGATCTGACAAACAACCAATCATTCAAAATTCAACATAATATACACTCTACTACTACTACTACTACTACTACTACTACTATAGGTACCATGTTACCTTGATGGAGCTTTAATGGCTGTCTTGACACAGTAGCAGCACACTTTACATGTTGAAGCTCTGAATTTTGCAAATATCTTGCAACTTTTTGGAAATGGTTCTCAATTTCCCAAATTCATGAATTTTGTGAGCAACCCAATATCCTCCACACACACACACACACACACACACTTTTGTTTAGTGCCGCAGGGACCTTCAAAATTGGAATTTAAGCCCAAGTCATGTTTACATCTGAAAAGCTCCCAACTCAGACTACTTCCAACTGCAAATCACCCATTTCACATGACAGACCACAGACTAGTCCTGAGACAGAAAGATTGACACAGTTGGGAGACTGGATCATTTCAGTTTACGGCTTCAATCCACAAAGTAAGTATGCAAATTTTAATGGCACTCTCTGTGATTTCCACATGCTGGGCTGAGAGGGGAAAACCTTCCTCACTCCTTGCAGGGGTTTTTTGCTTGAATTTTGTGATGTAGAAGGAAGTGGCAATCATCATCCATAAGATGATTTAGCCAGATTTGGCAATTAGAAAATATGAAACTTTTTTTTTTTTTTTTTTTTAAAAAAATATTTTACCCTTCTTTTTTTTTTCTTTTTGACGGAACTTAGTGTGGAATCTATTTTCCATTAATTTTTGTG
>Ga0116227_10010759_pt1 | contig 15770 bp, 13 predicted proteins | sample S1TSphgellanicum_FD_89693 | JGI IMG/M metagenome (GOLD analysis project Ga0116227, IMG submission 89693) | Host-associated microbial communities from peat moss isolated from Minnesota, USA - S1T2_Fb - Sphagnum magellanicum MG | ecosystem: Host-associated > Plants > Peat moss > Unclassified... | reverse complement strand
TTTTTTATATGAGGATTTTTTGAAAGATGATATTTTGGCTTGTGTTGAAACTTGAGATTAGTTATAATAGAGTTATAATAATATTATCTTGAAGGATTTTGGTTTCTTGTAGAGGATTTTTTGATGATTATATTTTTTGCATGGTGAAATATTTGAGTTTCCATAATTCTTCTTTTGGCCTTAAGATACTTTTTAATTAATGTAAATAGCAAGGCTAGAGTGTGACGCACACCCTTGTTTGATATGCTTTCATGTTTACATTTTATTTATGAAAAGTTTAAAATTTTTGTTAACTTTGTCATGTGAAATGCATTTGCTTGTGACATTGAAATACAAAATGAAAACCAAATTGTCACAGAATTTTTGTTTAAAAAAAAAGAAGTAAACCCATCAAAATACACCAGGCCTCTCCCTCCCTAAAATTTTGGGTAAAGTCCCCCAAATGTAGCGGGTCCGGACAAACACAGGCACTGAAAAGGTCGGTAACAAATCGCAGTAAAAAAAAGGTCAGTAAAAAAGATGCATTATTACTACCGGTGGACATTTGGTCGGAGGAACCGACCCACGTGTGACTCTCCGATTGGCAGAGAGTAAAAAAAAGATTCTACTTTGCTTCTATTTTTATTTACTTACTTTTAAGTTCGACGGACGAGAACCGAAGCAAACGACAAACAGGACGAAAAAATACGACGAAGAAGACGAGGAAGCGAACGACGTCGGACAAGACGAGGAGAATGAACGACGGCGGAGAGAACGAGGAAGTGGACGACATGGGAGAAGGCGAGGACGATGAACGACGGCGGAGAAGACGAGGAGGACGAAAGGGGCGGAGAAGTCGAGGAGGATGAACGACGGCGGAGAAGACGAGGAAGTGAACGACAGCGGAGAAGACGAGGAAGTTGAAAGAGGCGGAGAAGACGAGGACGATGAACCTGGAAGCAAGCGAGACAGCGAGCAAGTAACGCTTGCATGTGAGCTGCTTGAGGTACGCGCTGTGTGTGTGTGTGTGTGTGTGTGTGAGAGAGAGAGAGAGAGAGAGGAGGCGGAGAGAGAGGGAGACGGGACGGGACGGAAGGAGGAGGAAGGAGAACAGACAATCATGAATGGCAATAGTGACAGGAGATCGGTATCTGGATCTGCTCTCCAGATTTATCGAACAGCAGGCAGGGGCGCTCTTAGATGGTGGTCTGGTGCTCAAGCTCAACCCTGTGGGCTTGCACTATGTGCAAACGCGGTTGGAAGCGCTCCAGGAGTTGGAACAGCTCCGTAGTGGAGCTCCGGTGGATTACCTGAGAGCGTACGTGGCGGACCTCGGTGACCATAGAGCCTTGGAACAGCTGCGAAGAGTGCTGCGCTTGCTCGGCTCTCTACAGGTGGTAGCGGTTTTGCCGCCTCCGGCTCGAGACCCGACTCCCATCACGCTGCGCCCATTTTCGCGCCTGCGCTCTTTGGAGTTGCGAGGTTGTGATCTCTCTACTTCGGCTGCACGGGGGCTGCTGGAGTTGCGTCCCATCCTGGAGAAGCTCATCTGTCATAATTCTGCAGTTAAGCTCCTTCCCGAATCCATCTTGATCCTACTACCATGTCTTGCACCATTTTTGGGGGTTTTTTTTCTTCTCTCTCGCTCCTTATTTCGCACTCATCATCTTCTCGAGAACCTCGTCCTCAGGAGAATCAATCTGACCGTCCGTCCAGTTTATTTGAGCCTTTGGGCGGGGGGAGCGAACCGCTCTGCTCACAAAGAAACAACCGTCAAGCTGCTTTAAATTTCCTTCCAAGTGTGTCTTGAGAGACCTTTAGGAATGTGGGATCTCGTGTACGCTGTAGGATTTTCTGCATCTTCGGCTGCTGTTTCTCGCCCTTCACATGTTGTGCTGAAGAGGAAAAATCCTTCAACTTCTTAAGGGTTTTAGGGCTAATTGTTCCACTCTAACGCATTGCAACTCTTCTCTTCAATCATCTGGTAGCAATTCATGCACAAATTTTGTTAACCATATTTTTTACACACTTTGGATTCATCACTCTATCAAACTATTGATAGAGTCAGAAGTCAGAAGTCTTGGTTTTGCTCCGAGTTGTATCATCTTCCTCCCCTTTTTCAATGTTCAGCATGTGAAGCCAATGGAAAAAGTTGGCAAAGTCCTGCAATTGTGTGAATGGAGTGAGATTTCATTTCTTGTGGTCACCAAACCTGTGGCCTAAGCAAGAAATCCCTGCAAATGCAACTCCAAATTGATGAAATATCAGCAGCAGTGGATTGACACAGATATGAAATAAGACATCAAAGAAATTCCATTACTTTTGTTTCTGGCAGTGCCATGCTCTTACTTCAGGGGTACAGAGTACAGACCTGGCAGTAAATTTGACCTGAACACAAAAATGTGCCTACTGTCATGTCAAAGAGGGCAACAGTCTTAGGTCATAATGCAGAGGCATGAATATGCAGTGGCCATTTCCCATGGGCACTTTGTCTTTTGTTTGGGATACTGCTGTGCTTCAATTTGCAGTATAGTTGACTGTAAGCCCTAATCTAAGTGGATGCACAATGCTGTCATCATTGGCTATGGAACGTGCCCTAAAGCAGTCATATTGATTGAGGATTTCTTCTCTAGAGCAGGTAGGGTTCAGCATCCCATAACTCAGTTTCTTTGTATAGGAGAAGGGTCTGCTTTTAGACCCTTCACCTGCATAAAGAAACATGTGAGATTTTTGAGAAAATTTTTAAAACAGGATGCTTATGAAATCATAAGGTCCTGTTGACCATTGAGCGGGATCTTACACAGGTCATAAGATGTCCCACGAGGTTATGTCTGAAAATTGACCTAAACTAACACAGCTAAAATCTTGTCAGTTCTTTATGGTCTTAGCTGGTCCCACATCTGACTCATGGAGATGCTGGGGACTAATAGTGTTTGTAAGCTTACTTTTCCTAAGAACCCTACACAGAGGGACTAATTGATATCCCTTGAAATTTTGCAGAGTGTTTTGCGTCATATTTTTGTTGAGCGGACAGTTGAGATACAGGATGCACAGGTGTGGAGCAGATTGGCAACGGCAGCATGCCCATGCAATGGAATGGTCCTTATGGATGAGTCCTTGCAGCTGCTTCCTGCTGTTGAAGCCTTGGATCTGAGCAGGAATAACCTTGCTAAAGTGGCCAACCTCCAGAAATGCTTGAGGCTCAAGTTTCTCGATCTTGGGTTTAACCATATCACATCAGTGGCATCTTTAAATGAGGTACAAGTTCAAATTTATCAAAATATGGACATGGGTACTTAGTCCCTCCATTTATCTGTACTGTCTTGGCAAGCAGAGAAGAAGAACTGCACAGTTGTCCATTCAGATTTGCACAGTTTATGATCATCATGACATTTGCTGTGTCCTGATATAAGGTTATGGGGGTCACTCATGCAGGTAGTGGGTAACATCACCAAACTGGTTCTGAGGAACAATGCATTGGCTTCAACAAGAGGGATTGAAAAACTCTATTCTTTGGAAGCTCTTGACCTTTCACATAACATCATCTCCACCTTTCGTGAAGTAGAGTTGCTTGGTGGTGTCCCAGCACTTCACTCCTTGTGGCTAGAGGGCAATCCTGTCAGTGTCAGCACTTACTATCGAGAGGAAGTGTTTAGCTTTTTCTCTGACACAAGTAAGGTAGGCCCACTTTGAAAGTATCAAGCATGCTTGTTTCAGATTCTGTCATGAGTGGGGTGATAATTGATACCGCTACAAGTTTGGAGGCTATGCACAATATCTATCTCTGGTGTAACTATTGTTTGTCAAACCCCTTCATTTTGCAGCTGGAATTGGATGGGAAGCTGATGACAAACATGGAACGGTGGGTTATGAGTAGAATAGTTTCTCAACGGACAAAGCAACGGGCTGGCTATGGTGCCTATGTCCCTGCAAAATCCCCACCCTTGTCATCATTTAATGCTGGCCAGCTGTCAAAAGCTACTGTAGTCCAACATCGGCCAGGACCCAGGGTACATGTAACTTAACACCATCCTCATGTTCTATCGTTTTATAACATGGAAGAAAGGTTGATGACATGTAATCCTGTGGTCATGGACCTCACAGTTTTGATGTTTTTGTGCGCATTTTTGTCATTAGGTTCTGCTTAACTAACTCCTGGACAAGTCCTTGAGGGGCTCTGCTCGGAAAGGGAGAAAGCACATAATGACCTGATGACCAGTGAAGCACATTGGAATACTCCATTGTTTGGTCCTTGATGATTCTATTGTTCTAACAGTCTAGACATTGTTCATTGTTATAGAGTTCCTCAAATTGTCACACAACTCCATTTCAAGGTTCTCATAGTCTTTGAATGTGGACTAAAAGTATTTGCTGTCAAGTTCAGCTTTCCCACAATGAGCTGCTTGGTCAGAGTAGCTAAATTTGCTTGTTTTTGGTTTCACATTTGGAACCCATGGTGAACTTGTACTCTGTGCATACCATGCTGCTCCCTAGTAATGGCACATAAATTGAAACATTCTAGAAGATCTAAAGTGTGAGCTTCTGTAACAAAAAATAGAAATATGACTATGGCAATTTGTGGTTCAAGCCCTGTGGTTATTGATTAAATCCTCACATTTCTGTGTGCTCTCTGGTCTGCAGAAAAAGAGCACGCGACTGGCATCCATTGACGACACAAGTGGTGAGGATTCGGCTGGAGCTGTTGACATCGTGCAACCAGATGTACAGCTGCCAGGTGCAGATAGTGAAGCAGTCATGCCTGGAGTACCAGAAGTGACAGATAAAATAGATCCAGAGGTGGCCCAATTGATACAGCAAATTGAGAGCATGAAAAGAGAAGGTTCAAGCACATGGTTGAACAACCTTGATGGGTTTTGGGAGAACAATGGCAGGAGGCCAAGCAGTGAAGAAAATTCTGAGCCGAACAGCAGCAGAGAGAATACTCCCAAGCAGAAAAGTCATCATTGGCACTGGATGAAGAGGAGAAAACATGGAACGGGAGAGGTCAGGAGAAACCTTGAGGAACTCTTGATCCCAAAAGGTCGTCGACCCCATGACTCAAGAGATATCCTGGAGAGTGCACCACCTCTGTTTGGAACCAAGGATGTTCGATTCAATGAAGAGGAGGAAGGTATTCTAGGCTCTTGGCAGCCAAGAGATGATGGGGTTGATGGCCTGCCTGCATCACCACCACACTATGACAGTGCTCTGTTGCACCGGCGCCAGCATTTGAATGCAGAGATACTGCAACTGCCCCTTGACACTGGCTCTCCTACTTCCAGTGACAGTGACAGCAATTCTCTTGATGGATCTCATGCTGCTGGCAGTGAAGGTGGACATGACAGCTCTTCCTCTGATGCAGATAAGGATAATGATGTCCAAACTGCTCCTCTTCAGACCAGTGATGATGCTGAGCTGTGGAAGGATAGTCATGCTGGGCCAAGCTCATCTGAGCCTGCTGAACCTACTCAAGCAGAGGTCAGTAAGGAATCAAGCAAGTTGACAGCTAATGGGAGGGAGATGAAGCCATCTGAAGTACCTGAAACAGGCCAACAGTCACCCACATCTGCAGATGACATCATGGCAAGTGCTGGAGGAGGTACACCCCACCGAAGAAAGAAGCAAGCTCGGCGTATTGTGATACTGGAACCTGGAGCCAATCCGAATGAGCTTGTGAACTTTGGAGATAAGAACCCTGCTACTGGCACAGGAGCATATCAGACTGGCATTGCACCACGGCTTGCTGCTCCTCCAACATCACTTTTGAGGAGAGAATCGTCACTTTCTTGTTGAGAGTGTAAAATTTGCAGGTGATTTGAGTGAACAGATGGATGTCCCAAATATTGGAGTGTGGTGCTTGGTGGAAGTGTATAGATTGGGAATTTATTCCAAATTTCTGGTAGGTAGTTTCTGTGTTGCCTCAGTTTAGGCTTGTGGTCAAGTCTGTCTCATGTCATGTCTAGATGTTTTACTTGCTTAGCTTGATGGCCATGTACATAATGAGATTATGGAAGTTGTGGGGTACCTTCCTCAAAGTATGGTGAGTTTCTGAGATTGAGATGCTACCTTTACTGAAGTCAGATATGCAAAACTGCATCTTCATATATTGTGTTGGGCATGCTTTAACCAATCCCAGTAGGAGAATAGTGGTTGTTTTGGACAGGAAGTTTTCATCATCCTTTGCACACATTTTGATTCAACCCCTGTCCTTCATTCATCCCTTGCAGATGTTCACACACAAGTACTTGTGTGCCTTGAGCTCAATTTACAGCTGGCACAAGTGGCAGGATGCCTGAACTTTTTCTTTTGCAGTCCTTTCTGATCTTGTTTGCCAGGATGTTTGGTTTATTACTTCAGAACTATTCTCTGAGTTCAAACAGGTTGCAGCTTAGTAGCTTGGAAAGATTGGATTCTCTTTCTCATTCTCATTCTCTTTATTCTCACTCTGACACTTGCAGTTTTTAGGAGCATGCACATGCAGGCGACAGGGTTGGAAGAAGATACCAACAAACATGACACTGCTGACTGCAAATGATATGGTACCCACCCCTTCCCCTCCTGTAAATCCCTAGTCTAGTTGGCTACAGTGAGGCAGCACCCACCAGCACACCGTGAAAGGATGGATGGTAAGTGGTTAGAAGACAGTTTTCTGTTGGGTTCCATTTCCCTAGCTAACCATGGTCATTAGCTCAGTTGCTTTTTTTTATCGCCTACCTACTAACAACCCACAAGCAGGTTGTTAGTAGGTAGGTAGCCCTTACCATCTACTTACCTAGTAGTTACCTATTTTTGTACCTATCTACCTATATATGAGACCTATTTCTTACAGAATGGGTCATTGAGGTGAAACCAAATATTAACCCAGTTGTGGATGAACCTCAACTGAGTAATAACAGGAACCCGTGGATGGTGTGCTGGTGGTTGCTGGTTCACTGTGGCCCTGTCCAAAGGCTGCCTGCCCATTGTACTGTCTTGTTCAGAAGCAAAACCTACTTTGTGAAGTCCAATGACAATGAAAAGCCTGGTTTAGTTGTTTCCTTTCTCTGCCTTTGGGAATATGAAAATGGACCAAGCAGCCAATGTTTTAATTTCTTTGTTCATTGGTCACATTCAGTTGGTTGTTTGAGACTTGGATAAGGGTAGGCCTATATTGTTTCTTCCAGTTGTGAATTTGACTTAGGGTAATCTATATATTAAGATAGATGTTTGTTTTGTTTTGTTTTGTTTTGTTTGTGACCACAGCTTAACCCTCCTGATCTCCAGGGCCCCTCATTGTGCTTTTGGTATCATTGGAAAGCTCTTAGCAGTGCAATGTGCATGGTGGTTGTTTTGCAATTTTTCAACCAATCAATGCCTTTTCATCACCTGGACACTTGAATTCACAAATGTCTCTTCACCTCTTTGGTAAATGCATAAGGAATCTCCTATTAATGATCATATTGGCCATCCTATTGCTTAGCCATCTCAGCCAATCAATGCCTTTTCATATCATATGAGCAAATGCATTTGCCTTTTCATCTCATGGACAAATGCATTGCGAAGCTCTCATTGGCTGTTCATTATTACCCCTTGTATTTCACCTTTCACAATCAAAACCTTGACACCCATTCACATCTCAAATCTTAATACTTGGGGCCAATGACACTTTATTCTTCTTTAGTGTAATTTTACTAATATTGTTATGCCAATGGGCAATCACATTGCCTTTGAGGCTCTAAGAGATGAAACTTTGCAGAAAACGTTTTTAAGTCTCTAAGAGACATGGCTTTTCAGACAACTCAATTGTAAATATTTTTTTTAATTGTTAGTTTTAATTCATTTTCAATGATGAAAATCATTCTAAATTCATAACTTTTGCTCTGTCCATCCATCTGAAAATTGTGAAACACCTTGCACATTGTCTTGTTGAGGACTTTATACAACAGCACCAAAATCACTCTGAGGACCCCAGAGGTTGTGAGGGTTTAGGTGTGATCACAAAACAAAACAAACACCAACCTCAATATATAGATCTGAAAACAAATTGACAGAGTTTTGCTTCTAGTTTATTTTTTCCCCAAAACTCTTTGCAATTACTTCTAAATGTGGATAAGCAACAAATTGAGCAGTTTAGATGTGCCCCAAATCTCTTTCACAAGACTCCAAAAACCCCTAGGCTGAAATTGGGCTTTGAACTTTTCCTAATTAGTCCAAAGATTGATCTAATCAAATCCAGTGTTTGATTGATTGATTGATTTGATCAAAACTCTTGCTACATTTACACAAAGGATTTGAGATGATGGGATTTCAGGGTTTTCCATGACTGGTCCAAAAATTGATTTGATCAAATTCAGTTTTAGATTGATTGATTAATTTGATCAAAACTCTTGATGCAGGAAGTACACAAAGGACTTAAGATGATGGGATTTTGGGGAAAATTGATGAGTGGATCTTCCAGAATCTGTGGAGTGTTTACATGCAGCTAACCAGAGTTTGTGTGCTCCAACATTCAAGATCTTTGCAACGCTTTGATAGATGCATGCAAAAGTTTGATAGAAGAAATCTCAGTACAAATTATTACAACTGGAGCTTCTCATGTTTTGTACAATTTTATTACTAATGTTGTAAGTCAGCCAGGTGAAAGTACAATGATATGCCCGTGGACTTTATCCATGTTTTTCTGCATGAACCACATCCTTTGCTAAACAATTTACACGCTTATCCATGTTCTTTAGCAGGAAAAACATCCTGTGTTAAACAACACCCACTAATAGATTATGGATGGAAACATACCAATCAACTGTCCTTATTAGGGAGGCAGCAGTCCACTCCACACCTCATTCCAAAGAAATTAAGACGATCTTTGTCTAGCACAGAATCTGAATCAGAGTCCGTAGTCACAACTATCATGAGATAGGGATCTGAGGTAACTGTGAAAATGTGCCTAGTTATCACATGTCTATTGAAAATATTCTCCAAGACTACCATGTCTGGTAGTCATTGCCCCTATCCCACAAAATTCCCAGTGTATAAAGTGGGGTACTTCATACAGTTCCATGCAGCTTTGTCCCTAAGTATTATTGAGCAGGCTTCTGGGGATCTGAATATAGACCACTGCTCAACAAGCCCAGATTCAAACTCAAAATGCAATCAGGACAGAAACTTCTTCACATGCGCCAACAATCTGTTCACATTGTGACTGACATCCAAGCTGTCGAGAATAAGTCAAATTATGTGTTAGACTTCAATGCCATCACCTTACAATACATGTTCCTGGGGTGGCTTCAGAAAGCTTGACAAGCTTTGGATGCTTTCTCAGTGCCCTCAACTCTCTCAAGGGGTACTTGCAATGATTCCTTCTCCATGCTGCTGCTCAAGTTTCTCAAGCTGTTTTTGTGCTTCGGTGAGGGCATCTTTTGAATCCTCACCTTGCTTCTCCAGTTCTCCAACAATGTGTTTTGAACATGCGATTGCTTCAGCATACCTGTCAGAAGGAAAAGATATGCAACATGTTTGTAAGTAAACATACGAGCATGCATTATTAAGCTGTGTGGACAATATACACTTTGTGTAGACAGTTGGGAACAAGTCAAAATGATACCTTTCAAGCCTGGTATACACTCGGACAAGGTTATAATACACAGCAAGAGTGTCGTGTTGGCCTGGCCCATGTGTCTTACTCAAAATACCCTTTGCTTCCTCAAAAAGCTCTGCTGCTGTGCTCAAATTCTCAAGCTCCACATGTGCAACACCCAAATGGTTGAGCACCAATGCAAGTGAAAAATGAGCATCCCCAAAGGTCTGCCTCAGGCTATTGGCAGATTCTTCCATGTATGGGATGGCTTCTTGCACTTTTCCAGTGAAGAAGAGAAGCATTCCAATTTGAGCTTGAGCACCTGCAGCTGCATTCAGTTGCTGGGGTATCTTCTTGAAGACTTCCACTGCCCGTTTTAGAAGCCGGATTGCTTCTTCAAACTGGCCTGCACGTTCATAAATAGCTGCAAGTTCCGTGAAACCTTCTCCAACAGCAAGTGCATCTGGACTTTGTGCATTCAAGTCCTCCATTTTCTGCTCAAAGAACTTTACTGCCGTACTGCCATAACATGGTAGGTATATCAGCACATCATGGACAGCATCAATAGGTAGATCAAAATGTTGCAACACAAGATGCTTAACAATGCCTCCTCTTTGAGATTACAATTGGCAAGTGGGTATGACCATCTCACCTCAAACAAGAGTGAAAAGTGACTTTACATGCCATGTAAGTGTGTTTGAATGATAATTGTCTGGGTTAGTTTTGGAGACTTCTGGTAATGATTGATGTCATGCAAAGCAACTTCTTGTCCAGGTTCAAGGTTCAAAAAAAGTTATGGCATGACAACTGAATGAAACAACAATCTGGTGTGAACCCTCACCAAGAATCTGAAGGTCTCCTATGAGCTAAAATGCCTCAACCAACAGTGCAAGTGGACAATTCATAATTGCAAAAGCTAGTAGTGATCTATTCATCTACCCTAGGACATGAAGCTACCATTCCCATACCTGCACTGTGATAATGCATCCTCCATTTTGCCCTGCTGTGCCAAAGCCTTGGCAAGGTTCACTGTAGCAAGGGCCCTCATTGAGCTCCCTTCATCCATTTGAGACATGGCACTTTGGAGAGAGGCAATTGCATCATCATATCGCTTTAAAGTGATTTGGGTATCAGCCACAGCAATTTCTACAAATACAGCCTCCTCCCCAAAGTTCTTCTCCTTCAGAATTTTTTTCACAATCTGTTGTTCTTCCAGAGCTTTTTCATGTTCCTCTAGTCCACTGTATATTACAGCTAGTAGCCGCCGGTCAATTGCCTCATCCATGGAACCAGCACCGTGGAGTTTCTGGTGGATCTCCAGCGCCTTTTCTACCAAGGCCTTTGCTTCATCATAGAACATTACCTGTGTGAATGCCTCACCAACCTGCAGAAAATCCAAAAAAAGCGCAGCCAGAATTCTAAGAAGCAGATGGACTCAAAACTCAACTTACCTTCACACTCTGTTCCATTTCATCTTAGCCTTCATCCTTGAAATAGAGACAAATCAATTGAATGTGATCTGACAGATTTGTGCTGTTCAATCAACAGCAAAATGCCAAGCGAACCTGTCGGTAGTTGGTCGCAAGTTGAGGATGACCAGGCTCCAATACTGTTTCTTGCACTGACAAGCCAACACAGTAGTGATGAAGGGCCTCCTCATGCTTTCCAAATGCAGCCAACGTGTCACCAAGCAAGAAATGCACAGCAAATTTGACAGGATCATAATCTTTTCCCTCTTTGTCTTTCAAGAGCTCCAGAGCCTGATTCAAACTTTCAAGGCTCTTGTCATGTTGCCCCATTCGGTGGAATGCTGAGGCAATCAGGTGGTGACACATTGCTGTCTCCGCTGAAAATCTTGGAGCACAGGACTCAAATATTTTGCGCGCTCGCTCCCCATGACTAAGAAACAGCTCGGGGCGTTCACCTGCAGATTCATACTCCTGACCCAGCCGCAAAGCAATGATGGCAATGCGGGCATCATTAGGGTCTCCACTTGTCTCTAGTTCTTGAAGCATTTGTTTGAGGCTGTCAATGCTCACTGCCCTTCCTGCATGATCACCAGGCCACGCTCCCATCAGTGCTACTGTTCAGAATGAGACTATTCAAACACACCCATAAGAATATTGGAAACTCCTCTAAAAGAACTACTAGCATGTGTGTGTAAAATTGGTCATCAGGCAGCCAACAGGAAATTTGAGCTTCTCCCTCAAAAGAACTGACTAAGAAACTCCGTGAGGTTTCTGAGTTAGCAGGATAGCATCTGATAGTGGAAAGAAATAAATGCAACAAGTTTTGGTTCTCAAGCTACCACAGCAAGGGATACTCACCTTCCCCTTCTTTTAGGGCCTTCTCATACTCAATCTCAGCTTCTCTGAGTATGGCAGCTTCTTCAGCTGTTAAATCTTCTTCAATCCCTATTCCTGCAAACAATATAAAGTATTACCAGGGGATATGTACACTAAACTGAGCTATGAAATTAAGTAGGCAGTTCTTGTTCCTGTATTTGTGCCAGTATCATGGACATTTTCACAAAGATGACAGAGTCTTGAAGTGACTAGCGTTTACAATACTGTTTAGTAAAATACAAAATAGCTTGTCACAAGTGCCTTTTGAAGGCTCCAAAGTGAATTTCTGTGCAATGTAACTGCATTGAAAAAATGAGAGCATTTCTCACAAGGAAAAAATTCCAATGAAAAGTCCCATGTTATTTCTTCTCAATTGTACATCTGATCACAACAGCTCTGTCTTGCCAATTGAGTAAAACAATTGAACTGGCTCATTGGCTTGTCAACTTCAACAATGGACCCAAATCCTGAACATAATCTGCGTAACAATGAGAGCTGCTCAATCATGAGGATGCAGGGCTGGCTCAGGTGTTCTGTGGATGATCACTGGTTGATGCGGGACATGATTACCAACTTCAAGAATGGGTTCTCTTGAACTAACCTGGCTGAGAGGGAGGGGTACTCAATAATAAAAGTAGAACTGGCTTAAGGTTTCCTAGGAAACAATCAGGTAGTTGATTGAAGCAAACCTGTACCTTGAGGACCAACTGGCCCATCTTGAGCTGTGACTGATTGAACCCCTTCAGAGGTCGGTGCTTTAGCTTCCGACAAAAGCTCTTCTCTGATCTTGCTCTCATGCAAACCTTGCTTCTGTGAGGAAGTTTCCATTTCTGATTGAGCCCCAGGCTCTGCACTATAATGTCTCAGACATACCGAACTCCTGCTAAATGCCAGAGTCTCTTGACTAGAGAATTTGTTACATCTGTTCCAAGGACTGAATGATCGATCCAAATATCCATTAAGACGACCAGCCTTCTGATTGATGTCAGCAGTTCCTGGTAACGTTGTAGCCTTCAAGTCTTGTGCATCCCTGCAAGCATTGAAGTAGGCATTCCCTGCTAATTTTCTCCACTGGCCAACATGATGTGGTTTTGTGAGAATTGTCTCACATCCATCCCAATTTTCACAATGATTTCCTAATGCACAGTACTGGTGAGTTCTGACTGATTTTGCCCCATCATATATGCCTGCAAACAAATACCATTTTTGTGAGTGACTGCAGTTGATTCATCTCAACCATTGCACAGAAACCAGCTTGTCACTAGGTTGCATTGAAATGAATCCCAGACAGGAGATAAACCCTAACAAGGGTTTCAAAACTAGAGTTTTTCAACAAGGAGTTTTTCATCAACCCAGCATTGCAAGCATGCAACTGCTGAGAGCTCCAAAATGACAGGGTACTGTAAGGAGCCTGAAACCCTAAAACCCCTAAAACTCAACAAGGTAGTCAAAACTACAGTAAATGAAAGAGAACAGTTAGATCTAATAGCTTCTCGCATTCCAGCAGCCAGTGTAGCGATCCCCCAGCGTTGCATGCTCGAAATGTGCGCGTGTAACGTTTAAGAAAAAATGTCACAAGCGACTAGAACGGATTTAGGGTTTGATCCTTGAAGTACGCTCTTGTTCTGTTGATGTCAAGGGGCTCAGAAGGGTCTAGAGTTTAGGATGCAGGAAGAAACGACGAAGAAATCAGAGCAATAATTCAAGCACGGGTATTGAATCGCAACGAAAACAGCAACAATGCGCAAGCATGTTAAAACTAGAGTCCCAAGTAATAAAACAAGAGTCAAATACCAGCTCTCAAGCATCTGGCAGCAGCAGTGGAGAGACTACGCCAGGAACCTCTCCCAGAGGCCCCCATTACAGAGGGCTTGCGGTTCCTATAAAAACCGACGCGAAAGCGCTCCTTGCTTCACGCTGGATCCACAGCCTATGGAGGTTCAAACACTGCAACAAAACATCAAAGGAAGTAGATCCAAGAAACCCATATGGCTGGCTCAGATGTTCAACAAAGACGATGACAGAAAGATCATCTCCAAAAGGCTAAATAGTGGATCCGTTTCTGCCTTCTCCTCTGCGGCCTCCTCTTCTGCTGCCTCCTCCTCCTCCTCCTCCAACACCCAAAACACCAAAGATTGCAATGGAACACACAACAGTGCGCGGAGAAAATCGAATAGCAAAGAATTATTTCCTTGCAAAGAAGGGTTTTACGGTTTAGGGTTCAGAATGTTTTAGGGTTTAGGGTTTTAGTCCTTGCAAAGAAGAGTTTTACGGTTTGGGGCTCAGAATGTTTTAGGATTTAGGGTTTTAGTCCTTGCAAAGAAGGGTTTTAGGGTTTAGGGCTGAGAATGTGTTGGGTTTAGGATTTTTGTCCCTGCAAAGAAGGGTTTTAGGGTTTAGGGCTCAGAATGTTTTAGGGTCTAGGGTTTTAGTCCTTGCAAAGAAGGGTTTTACGGTCTGGAGCTCAAAATGTCTTAGGGTTTAGGGTTTTAGTCCTTGCAAAGAAAGGTTTTATGGTTTAGAGCTCAAAATGTTTTAGGGTTTAAGGTTTGAGTCCTTGCAAAGAAGGGTTTTATGGTTTAGGCCTCAGAATGTTGTAGGAGGGTTTAGGGCTTTAGTCCCTGCAAAGAAGGGTTTTATGGTTTTAGGGCTCAGAATGTTTTAGGAGGGTTTAGGGTTTTAGTCCTTTGCAAAGAAGGGTTTTATGGTTTAGGGCTCAGAATGTTGTAGGAGGGTTTAGGGCTTTAGTCCTTTGCAAAGAAGGGTTTTATGGTTTAGGGCTCAGAATGTTTTAGGGTTTAGGGTTTTAGTCCCTGCAAAGAAGGGTTTTATGGTTTAGGACTCAGAATGTTTTAGGGTTTAGGGTTTTAGGCTCCCACACTAAAGATGGGGTTCATAGTTCATACCAGTGTTGTTGGTCTGGTATATAGGCCTATATAGACATGGTAGGTAGGTAGGTAGGTAGGTATATAGACTCCATCTATGCACTGGTATTGAAATTTGAAGGATCCGACCAGGTTGGTATGTGTAGGGTACTTATTACCCGGTAGGTACCTACCGGGGTATTTACACACTGTGGAGTCCCAGGTCTGGGGCGTACTACAGTGTCAAGCAATGTTGGGGGCGGTTCTTAGACTTAGGGACAGATACTCAGTTGGTTATCAACCCGGGTATATACTCACTTATCTATCGAACTCTCCAATACTTAAGAACCAGGTTTGGTATCTAACCATGGTTCTCAAAGAACCGGCCCAAGAACCGTCATTCTTCGCCTATTCTTTCATGAAAACCACCACCCATTCTTTTAAGGTTTTTTTTCAAACTCGCCAGAACCAACGGTTCTTTGATTCTTCAGGAAATAGTTGAAGAATCAAAACTGAAGCAGCTCCCAACACTAATTATATTATTTTCAGACACGTTGACATTTTTCAAAAACCAAATATTTATTAATTAATTAATTTTAAATTTTAAATTTTAAAAAATCAAATTAAAAAAAATTTTGTGAAGGAAAATATTCAATCTTCAAGAATAGTCTACTTGTTGAAATTAAATTTTTCAAATTTTAATTAATTAATTATTCAACAAACATGTGTCAAAGTTGCCATGGGTACTATGGTAAACAATAAGCCTAATAACTAGGGTAAAAATAATATAATAACTAATCACAAAGGTAGTCCCATTCATGGGTCCTCCTCCCCTTGGTCCCAAGGTCCCCTACTTCTTCTAGTGGGTGGAGTGTTTCACCTAACCGACAATAACCCTAATTAGAATGGTTTAGGGTTTAACCCTAAACACTAGTCTTATACGAGTACATGAATTTTTGCTTTTCTTTTTCTTTTTCTTTTTTTTTTTTTTTTTTTTTTTTTATTATTTTTTTTTTTTTTTTTTTTTTT
>Ga0116227_10010756_pt1 | contig 15774 bp, 16 predicted proteins | sample S1TSphgellanicum_FD_89693 | JGI IMG/M metagenome (GOLD analysis project Ga0116227, IMG submission 89693) | Host-associated microbial communities from peat moss isolated from Minnesota, USA - S1T2_Fb - Sphagnum magellanicum MG | ecosystem: Host-associated > Plants > Peat moss > Unclassified... | reverse complement strand
TGGCGGATTCACCCCATCGCCCAATTTATCTGCTGCGTCGGCAGGATGTTTCTAAGCGCGTGATAGAAACGCAGCAGTGGGATGACCTCTCTGGTTATGAGGAGATTCCAAAGACCATCCTACGTGGGTGCCGAGATACACCACGAAACCGGCAAGGTGGCTTCGCCTTGATTATCGTGCTGTGGACGTTGGTGCTTATCACCCTGATCGTCACCCAGCTTAGTGTTATGGGGCGAACGCAACTTCAAATTAGCCAAAATCTGGGAGCCGCCCAGGCGGCACAGGATGATGCAGACGGAGCCATCTATCAGGCGATGTGGCATTTGACTGACCCGAGCCCCCAACGTTGGGTGGCTGACGGGCACGAATATCCGCTTGGGCGGACGGTTTTAGTGCAGAGCACTGACGAGGCTGGCAAGATCGACCTTAATGCATCTTCCACTGAGTTGCTGCAATCCTTGTTGCAGAGCGCCGGCGCCGATACCCGCACGGCGGCGACTGTGGCGCACAATATTGTCGATTGGCGCCATCCCAATGCAGACCCTACAAAACTTGCTAACCTGTATAGGTCAGCCGGTCGTAGTTACGCCCCGCCTCAGGCGCCGTTTGAAACGGTAGAAGAGCTCGGTCTTGTCCTCGGAGTGACGCCACCCCTGCTGCGCTTGCTGATGCCACATCTAACGATCTGGCATCCTACCGACCCTGACCCGACGGTTGCTGATCCAGTTGTGCTGCAAGCCATGCGAGAAAAAACTGGAAATGCCGCCGTAGTGCGGCCAGCGGCAGACGCGCCGTTGCGCGTACTCACTCTCATCGCGATGGCGACGGAGCCAAGCGGCGCACAGTTTACGCGCCGGGCGGTGGTGTCACAGACGCAGGGCGGAATGTGGCGGATTCTGGATTGGTCGAGGTAAGTCGCGATTGGCAGTATCGGGTTCTAGGCCATGTGAACGGATTTAATTAGGATTAGTCCGCACACAAAACGTAAGCGCAGCGTGAACCACACATTGTGGAAATTCCTGCCGGTATGGGACAATGTCGTCCTTGGATGACGTTGGGATTTGCATGTTTAGTGCTGCAACCGCTGCTACGACTGATCTTACGAGCACCCGCCGCACGGGAACCCGGGGTCTCACCTTGCAGATTTCCTCTATCAGCTAGCTAATAGCGGAAGGCTCTCGGCTGCAACCGGCAGCCGACCTAACGCACGAAGCTCGGCGAGCAACGTCGTCACCTCATCGAAGGCTGGAGATGTGGTCGGAAGGCGACCTGTGAACCTAAATCCGGCAGTTGGCCGAATGAGTCTCTCTGATTTGTGCTACTTCGCAACTTTTGGTTGCGGTTTAAGCAGGGTTGAGGCGGAGCGGTGGCTCAAGCTGGCGTCCCTTGAGGAAGTGACGTAACGCCTCGCTGAGGATTCGATACCACTTTGCCAGTGGGTCCAACTGCTCCGCGTTTTCCCGAAGTTGCGCAAGGAAGTTTGCAATCCGGACATAGGCTCGGCGTGCCTTGTCGCGCATTCCATGAGGCAGGCTCGTGCGCACAACGTAGATACCATCGGTGGCGGCCTCTGCATTAATCTCGGCGATCTTACGGCTAAATTCAAATGTCGTGTCGGTGATCTGCAGATCGAAGTGTTTGGCCATCTTATAGGTGTTGATGACCTCTACAACCGCGAGCGCGATCTCGGTTTTGCCGCGCAGCGGATCGCGTTTGCGCTTAACCCATGCGCGGATACGCATCAAATCGCGCTCGGTGGCGCCCAGCAAGTCCTGCCGCTTACGCGCACGTTCGGCCGCGAGGTCGGGATTGCGGCAAACCAGCAAACGCTCGCCAGGAAAGTCCGGCGCCGTGATCGAGGCCAGGTCGCGCTGATCAAACAGCGAAAGTTGCAAATGACCTTCAGCGAGCAGTGCCTTGACGGCCGGTGCCCGCAACGAGGTGATCCAATCCAAACCGGCGGTACGAAGGTCTTCAGTGATCCGCGCCTCGGTGACCATGCCGCGATCGCCAACCAGCACCAGTTTGTCGAGCTTGAAGCGCTGCTTGAGTTTCTCGACCTGTTTAGCCAAGGTCATCGGATCAGCAGTGTTGCTGTCAAAAATTCGATTGCCACCGGGCAACCGTCCGGCGCGCAGAGCAGACCATAGACGATTTGCAATGTGCCAGGGCGACTGTCACGACTGTAGCCGCGCTTAGCCAGTGGGCAGCAGCGCCCCTCCATGTAGCTGGAGGAAACATCGTAGAGCACGAGGGTGCCGCTTTGCAGACGGCGTTTGGCCAGTTCAGTTTCGATGAAGGGTTGGCGCTCCAACAGCCAATCCAGCACGGCATAGAGTTCGTCCTCGTCGACCTCGCCGAGTTCCAGCACCTCGCCGAGGCTAGAAGAGGCCGTCTGCGGCGACAATCCGCGCGCCGCCGCCAGCTTCGACACCGGATCAACGATGCGCCCGACGAGCAGGGCCAGGGCGAGCTCGCGACAGCGGTTAGCGTCGGGGCCAAGGATACGGTCCAGCCCGATTTTGCGCGCCATCCCGAGCACAGCGGCCACGTGGCCGTGCGGCAGGCTTCGGGTAATGGTGAACGCCTCCTGCTCAGCGGGGATCACCGTCCCGCCCTTCAACACGCCACGCAAACCCTCGACAACATGTTCCGTGGGCCAATCGGAGAGATTGCACAAAGTGCTTTTGCGCACCTTGCCATTCTCCCGAAAGCTCTCGCGCAGAAGGATGGCGGGGGTGAGTTTCGTTTTGGAACAGTTTGGATATACATGGCCAAGTTTGAGCATGCCCGACCCAGCCGTACAAGTATCAAGATTTAGATTGCATGGCTACAATTCTCACAGCAGTCGACAGATTCCACCGATAAATCGGGCGTTTATAGTATTCGGAAGCAGGAAGCTCGGTCTAAAACGGACCCTTAGTACTAGATAAAACAAAAGCTATTTATACTGGTTGCCAGCTTCTATGAATGCAGTAAATCGTGCCTGCCCTCGCCAAGATCCATCACCGGAAGGTGCGTGTCTATCCACGCCACCGCGTCAGTAATTTGATTTTAGGATCGAAACCACGGATTGTTTAGGTCCGGGCTCATAGCATTTTAGGCGCACGTCTTACGCGGTAACGGTTCGAATTTATGACGGCAAGCCCTTCGTCTACTAAGAACACCAACACAGTATCTGCCAACGGCGCGCGCACCTCGTCTGGCAAACAAATGGCGGGTCGCCACGCCATCCAAGTCTCTAACCGGCGGCAGGTTCACGGAGGTTCCGCCGTCAGGATAGCGTCGTGCTTGAACGCCATGAATTCCAAACGTCACACCAGCTATTTCTATCTCAACATCCACGAGGGCAAACAGGCTTTTACTCTGGACGGCCCGCGCATTGGTGACAGAGACCGTGATAGAGACGGTCGATGCATCGATAGTATCCATGCTGCTTCCTGCCACGACTTTAGCTCCGAAGATTGTGTAACAAAGGAAAAATACATCCCAAAGTCGTGCACCTCAAAGAAAATTCTCGAATTGATGATTTGCTCCTGATTTGTTCACTGCATACGGTGGTGTTCGCCATGGGATTTAAACGTGAACAACGAATTCCTCCATAGATGTGTAAAAAAGCAACATTTTTACTTGAATGTTTTTCCTGATTACGCACCTTGCTCAGCCGACTCAAGTGTGATTCAAACTTAGGAAATTGTTGAGTTTGTAGGGGTTTCGGTAATGGCTCGCAACTCGGTTCAGTTCCAGAAGGGGCTAAGTGAGGCAAATTTTGCCAGTCTTTACAGCACCGAGGAGCGCTGTCGTGCAGTTGTGTTCGCATCACGTTGGCCAGACGGGTTTCGTCTGTCCGGGATGCGGCGGCAAGGAACATTGCGTGGTCACCACCCGTGACCTGTATCAGTGCACCTATTTGCCGGCTTCAGACCTCGTTGATCGCTGGAACCATCTTTGAAAACTCCAAGCAAAGAGGAAAATTTTTTCCGAAACGCCTCTATAAACTCCGGGCGCGTATCGAACAGACAATCGGCAAACTCAAACGGTTCAAACGCGTCGCAATGCGCTGCGAGAAGACAGATACCAGTTACTCGGCCATCATCAGTTTTGTCTGCGGTCTGATCATAATTAAGTCCGTCCACACGGCCTAGCAATGTTGCTGATCGCTATTGACTTGCAATCATCCGCGGTCTTGATTGCAAACATCGGCTTACCAAGCGCTGTACTATCCGCAGGTGGCATGGCGGCTTCCGCGGCGACACAAGCGAACGGCACCATCCAGCCCCAGGTGCAGACGGAGAGTTTACCTTTGAAGGTGAGGTGGCGTTGTGCCGCTTACGTTATTTGGCAAGTTACTTCGCAAACTGCGTATTGATCGCGATACATCACAGGCATCGATGGCTGCTGCTTTAGGAGTCTCACCTGCTTTCTTGTCTGCCGTTGAACTGGGAAAAAAATCTGCACCGTCCCATTGGATTGGGCGGATAACAGAATGGCTTGATCTGGATCAGGGGGAGAAGGAAGAACTTGAAAAAACCTGGGATTTGACAGAAACTCGCAATCATATTCGGCTAGTTATTGGACCTTCGGAGTTAAGTAGAAAAATCGCTTTTTGGTTAGAGCGGAGGTATTTTGAACTTGACGAAGAAACTTTGAACAAAATTCAAAGTATAATTTCTCAAGAAAAATCCTAGTTTGTTGCTGTCCGCCCAGACTGAGCCTAGAACCCCAAGAACGATACCCCTGGCCCAGCTTGGCTATCTGTAATCAGAAGAAAGATGCGAGGGAAGTCCGGACTGAACCCCATGGCGCTATCTGACGAAAGAGGGCAAGCAGAATCGCTTCAAATTTCGCCGCCATGGTGGCACAAGCATGGGTGGCATAAGCGGGCACCGGACCAGCTAACCAGCGATGTAGCCGATGGCCCGAGACTGACGAAACGCCAGAAAGGCAGCCAAGAAATGATCAGCCTCGACAATGTCGGCCTGCAATACGGGCAGAAAGGCCCGGAAGTGTTGCACGACATTAGCTTCTTTTTGCCGAAGGGGTCCTTCTGCTGGCTGTTGGGTCCGTCAGGCGCGGGCAAGAGTAGCCTTTTGCGCTTAATGTATCTCGCAAGCCTGCCAACCCGCGGCCAGTTGACCGTGCTCGGGACTCAAATTAGCGCCGGTAATGTCGGCGCTGCTGCCAGAGAACAGTTGGCCGCTCTTCGACGGCGCATTGGCGTCGTTTTCCAGGATTTTCGCCTGCTGGCCAACCTCTCGACATTTGACAACGTGGCGCTACCGCTGCGCATTGCCGGACGCGAAGAGGCGGAACTGCGGTCAGACGTGACTGAAATCTTGCAGTGGGTTGGGCTTTGGCGAAAAGCAAACATTCACCCGCCGCAATTGTCAGGTGGCGAGCAGCAGCGTGTTGCTATCGCGCGGGCCGTTGTTGCCGGGCCGGCGCTGCTTTTGGCGGACGAACCCACTGGCAACCTCGATGACGTTCAGGCGGAGCGGCTTATGTTGCTGCTCCAACAGATGAACCGTTATGGGACCACCGTCGTGATCGCGACGCATAACGAGGCGCTGGCAAACCGCCATAAGGGGCGCACGCTCCGTCTGTCAGATGGCAGGTTGATTGAAGATAAAGTTCATGGACCCATGACGGCTGCCGGTCCATTGTTGAAATCCATCCGCTGACACCCGGTATCGGGGTTGGTGCTGGTGTGTGCTGCCGGTGCCGCTGTTCAAATTCTAAGCGTTCTCTATAGATGGGCACCATAGATGGGCACCGCATGGTTTGCGGCACATTGGGGAGAGTAGCTGCCTGTGTAGGCATCTCACCCGGCGCAATAATAATTCTGCGAGCCATTAACCGCGTCAGCAAGCCTGTCCCGCCCGTTCGGCAGCCTCCCACACAAGCCTCATCAACGGTTTGAGCCACTGCCCTACGGAAGAACGCAAAAGATGACTAACGCTCTAAAATTTACCGTTTTGGTTGATTGCGGTAGACCCGATCAAATTGAATACTTGAGCCCGGCAATGCGCCGGGCGGCACGAGTGAGCGGTAGGAACGCTCCCCCGCGCCTAACCCTGCCATGGAGTCAACCATGACGAAGACTTACGAAGACTTATCACAGAACGTTGTTGTAGCATCACCCGCTAACCGGCTGTCCGCAACCCGCCGTGCAACCCTGGCCGGCATGGTTGGTTCGCTGGCTGCACCTGTCACCGCCAGCGCTGCGACAGTAGGTCACGGCGCCGATGCCGGGCTCATCGCCGTTTGCTGCGAATTCGATGACTTGGAGCGGCTGCGGCTGTCCTACTCATGGGCCGGAAATAACCACACGGACGACCAACGCGAGCAAGACGAAGCCTATGTGCAAATCGGTTCACGGCAAGCGCCACTAGTCGAGCGGCTGTGTCGTCTGAAGGCCACCACAGAAGCCTGCATATCGCTCGAGCCCGCCCGCTATTGCTCTGGAAGCAAATTCAGTTCAGCGCGGCCGAAGACCAAACGCAAGAGTGCAGCGAACGAATGCTGACTGCGCTGTTGCGCGACTTGGACAGCAGCGCACCCGCCGCAACGCTGGCGCCGGGTTGAGCAACCCCGCCACCAGGTTCGGTAGCGGTACACGCAGATGCGGCATTCATCCGCTCGGTAGATAATATAGGAGGGCTGCTCTGCTCGCGTCACCGGTTCCGCTCAACCCCCGGCGGGATTGGCGACGCGGCGGGCATGAAACCGGAACCGCACCCTCGCATGGTGACCGCTCGCCGCTCGGTGCCTAGTTTGCTGGTGGCGATACGGGGGCGTCAGGCCCCTTGCTTCGAGAGGGTCACCCTGGAGCGGTGTCAATTTGAGAAACAAGAGCGCTCCCCATGCCAGCAATGCGTTAGGGTAACCGTTCACTTATAGTTGAATTATGTAAAGAAATTTAACGCATATGGCGTTGTTCGTGCCGGCGATTGGTGATCGTTCAGGCGCGTCACACGGGTCTGTCCATTTGTCGGGGAGGACAAATTCTCCGGCGCAACATGTCGCGGTGACCAATTGATTTCCGTCGACGGAGAGGGTGTCCGCCATGTGACTTTTGCCGCGCGCTCAGTGCCTGTCACGCGCAGGGCTCCAATGACAATTGCTCAGCATGTGATGCGAGAAATTTGTCCACCATCGCCGCCTGCGCTGGGGTCATCACGCGCACGACGTAGCGTCCGACCTTCAGACGGTAACCGACGGTAAACTCCAACGTCAGGTTATCGCCACTCACCCCTATGCGGTCCATCGTGCGACGCAATTGCAAGATGTGGTTGCGCAAGATGTTTTCCCCATGTTCGGGCTCGTCGTCGTCTGGCCATAGCAGCGAAATCAAGTGCGACTTATCGATTGGAGCGCCTGGCCTCCGCATTAACGCGTGCATGACGATAAACTGCCCCTTGGAGATTTGCTCAGCGCCTTTCGGGCCGAAAAGCGTGCGCGACCACGGATCGAGCGCCAAGTCGCCGGCGCAGATAATCGGTGAAAGCGTCGGTGCGTTCGCCTGCGTCATGATGTGTTCCTTACTTCCCTGGCATAATTCAGATGTAACGGCGGATTATATTTGCGTGATATCTCCACGCGCGTGCGCGCGAGTTGCGCAGATTGAGCACAGGCCGTGTGTGTGGGGTTTCGAGCCTCTTTTGCCGAGCTCTGGCCCTTTCAGGACAGCTTCGCCGCCACTTGTCGACTTTGTCGCTTGTGCGCGCAGGGCACAAGAAAAAGCAGGGAAAATAGATAAAAAAGAGGGGAAAAATGCTTTTATTTGCTTCACGCGCACAAGCGACAAAGTCGACAAATCGGTGTCAAAACCCCCTTCCTGAACGCTTTCAAAGGGTTGTTTGTCGACTTTGTCGACTGACGCGCCAAACAGAACTGTAAACCCGGTCGACAAAGTCGACAAAGTTGCGAGCCTATTCACCGGGCTTGGTTCTCTTCTGAGCGCGCACCCGCGCCACGTCCTCGGCGATCTTTTCGCGTGCTTCTTGCCGGCGCTCCGCCTCTTTCTGTGCGTGCTTGGCAAATATCTGATGAACTGCGGGATTGACTGTCCAGCTTGTAACGCCCTTGACGGGGTTCGCTGGGCCGTCCGGGTCCACCCACCCCAGAGCCGTGAGGTTTTCCATGGCGGCCATCATTTCGCGTTTAGCTTCTGGCGCGGACAAAACCTTATAATTCCGCATAATGTCGCGGGTGGCGATACGCTCAAGACCATGCACCAAGATGAAGCCGGCAATCCACCGCGCGTGGCTGGTCTGATCCGTCGAGAACATCAGCGCTTCGGCCCGCAGGAGATGCGGCAGCAAAACATCCCGCATGTATCCCGCCACCATGCCCGCGACTGCCTCGGGGATCACTTGCACAAAGGGCGCCGTCTGGTTGCGCGCTTTTGCGTCCGCCACCTGGATCATATGGAATGTCGGACAAAGCCGGGCGAATAATGCCGGCCACTTGTCGAGTGCCGCCTTCAACCTCGCCGACACGTCAGGCATTGCGGCCATAACGCGCGCAACCGCGTCAATTTCTTCCCGGTGCTGATGGGCATCGGCATGGAACACCACAGGGCGCGCATAGTCGCTACCGATCGCCACAACGGGCCTCAACGCCACGAGGGCGGGGAACAAAGCGCTGTATCGCTCATCGGCCGCTTGGTCTGGCGCGCGGTCTATGCCGGCGCTTTGTATTGTGGCGACGCAGAACGAGAAGCGTTGCAAAAGGCCATCATCTGCGGACTCGCGGGCAATACGCTGGATCGGTTCGGGTTGGATGCCGCCGAGCAGGCACGCGGACCAATCTGATACAGCGAACGAGCCGCGGGCAATTCTGTCGACCACATAGCGGCCACCGTTATACAGTCGGAGATAAGCGCCACGGTCAGAACCTCCCTTTCCGCCCGATCTATATCGGTCGAAGCCGGCAATGAGTTCACTCATCTCATCTTGTCGGCTGAGTATTTTTTTACAGGGAACACGAAAACGTGCCTCTTCGTCATCGCGCAAAACTTCCGAAAGCGCTTCGACCGTCGACCCTTCAGCCAAATACCGATCCAACTTTGGTCGTGGCGGCGGGGCAGTCTTCGCGGCCTTTGCCTGCGCTTCAAGGGCTTCCCAGATCGCCATCCGTTCTTTGTGCTCAGCGTGCGCCTTGATTTCCAACCTATCGATGGGGCGAGAGCACACTTTAATCACTGGACTCTTTTTCACACTCGGCGCGCCGACGATTGCCCCCCAGAGCCGCGCCTGTTCGGTCCATGCGGTGTCGTAACGTCGAACCTGAACGCTCCATGCGTCGCTGACGACCGATGCACAACATACCAATGCCGCCAGCGCTACGGCCGCCGGGTCAGAACCCATCCGGTCAGCCACATCCTTGACGAAAGGCCACAACGGCGCCGGAACGTGGCACTCTTCCAGCACTGGCAAGGTTGTGTTGTCATGGGCCAGGAAGTCGACGGGCTCACACCATTCTGGTTCCTTGGCAGGTTTGGCTTTGCGAACGGGGCCGGGTTCACCAATGGGCGGAACCGCTTGTGTCCAATCGCCGGCGGCCCCGCCACCTGCGCCTTCTCCGACTGGTGGAACCTGCTCCGTCCAGTTTCCAGCATCGGTCGGGCATTCGCCCGGCGGTTCTGAATTACGAGAAGCGGGTTTTTGTTCCTCTCGCTCTGGCAACCAGCCATTTTGACGCGCCTCAAAGAATAGGCTGGCAATTGTGATCGTTGGCGGGCTTATGCGAAATGATCGCCATTTTTGCCCGGTGTAATCAGGATCGTTTTTTGTTGATTGTGCCGACCAAGCAATGAACAGGTCTTCGCCCTCGTCGCCAAGTCCATCATAGAGAGCGGCGCCGATTTTATACCACCCGTGCCAATCGTGGGCGTTCGGGACTGCCTGCAAAGCCGATGCAATTTCGTCGCGGGTTGGCGGAGGAAACCCACCAATCCGGTTAGGGCGGGGCTTGGCGACATGCGTAGTCGCAGGCTTGGCTTTTTCCTTCGGGTCGACGCCACCGGCCGCGCGTATGGTAGCATCGGCCTCGCGCATAAAATCACGAAGCAGTTTATTGCCAAGCACCGGCAGGTCGCGGAACGGCACATCGAGTGGCGACAATCCCGGCCAGAAATACGCCTGCTTTGTTTCTGGATGGGTTCCAAAAGCAACAAACTGATTGCCGGCGCCTAATGCTTCGATCAAAGCCGTTGTGCCGTCTGGAATTGCAAACCGTGGCGTCAGAATCTTGTGGTGAACACCATCGGCACGGAATACCCGCAAGGTTTTTGGCGCTTTTCCGATGCGGATAAGGGGCGTGGGGGGTAACATCGAGTCGGCCAGAAACATCACTTGCCTGGCGAGCTTTTTGTTCAAAACGTCCAAATCCAAGCCGATCATTTCCCCGCAAAGTAAACCGGTGTTTGTGCATTCGCGCTGGTGGTTATCACAAGCCCATCGCCGGATTTCGCGTTCGTCGGCAGTGGCGCAAATTTTCTGCCAGTTGTTCAGCGTAGGACGTTTTCCGGCGGATTTATCAGCGTAATCATGCCGCAAAACTGGAACCGGACAATAGCCGGCAGCCCGAAGCGCCAGCCGCAATTCCGTCACGTCGATCGGAATGTTTGTGGTCGGTCCTGCCTCTGGTGCCGGATCGTCTTCGAATTCTTCGCCGCAGCCGAGATACGGGTCGTTGATGTCGATCCCCATCGCAGCATATGCGGCTTCAGCGCTTTCGTCGTAAGTTTTGGTCCCGTCCCTCATGGGCAGCGCCCCCACAGCCGCAGTATTTCCTGCTCAACCGCCTCGCGGGCGCCGGGCTGGAGGTGATAGGCGGGCCATTCCCGGCCGTGCTGATCGGTGCGGGCTGGCGGACGGATTGAGAGCGTGCCGTCCCCCTGCACTTCGATCCGCATGTCGTGCAGGTTCACGAGTGGCAGCCGCACGTCCACGAAGCCGAAGCGCGGTGATAAGCGGCGCAGGGCTATGCGCTCGACCAGAGGGCTCAATTCACGTCACCCCGCGCTGGCATCACGGGATGCGGCCCGGTCTTCGGCAGGATGCCCCAAAACTTCAAGTCGGCACGCTGACGCAGAAACTCCGCCCAGTCTTGCGCCGCTGCGCTGCTCGTCTCGACAAAAAGCAGCCGCTTTGCCTCACGCGCCACAGAGGCAGCCATGGCGTATTGCCAGCACTCCGCGCCAGATCCGTGAATGATCGCAAACGCCGCCCATGAGCGCAGCTTCTCGGCGCACGCCCATGTCGACGGACCACCCTCCAGATAGTCATCATCGCCAACAAGACAGATCAGGGGCCGCTTCTTGCCGAGCCGCCAGAGCGGCGGCATCGCGGTGTCACGGCTCGGCACACAGAGGTTGCCCTCCCCGCGCATTGCAGAGCGCAGTAGCTCTATCAGGTGGCCGTAGCCGGCGACCTCCGCCTTGGCAATCAACTGCGCCATGCCGGCCGGGCTGCTGAAATCCATCATAAGCGCCCCGCTGCGATCTTCGTGGCTAGACGACGCAACTGCGCAGCTCGACGCGGCAGCTCTTCGGCTAGGCCGTTTAGGCCTTTGGCGCGGCGTTCTATTACCTCCGCTGTGGTCACGAGGGAGTGAATGCGCTCCGCGCGCTGCTCCAGCGGCGGCAACTCTTGAAGCGACAAAATCATAGCCTGCTCCTTTGAGCGGAGCCGGCGCAGCGGGTTGACGGGCGAGCGCAGCGGGCTAAATATGGCGAGGGTCATGCGTGTGCCTGAAGCGTTCGCCGGTCGCGGTGTCAGCAACTGCGCCGGCGTTTTCGTTTCAGGGATTTAAGCGGCCTTCTGAGCGTTGCTGGCGCCGGCAAGCCTCTCAAGACTCGCGTAAACGACCATCTTGGTTCCACCCAAGTCGGCCTGCTCGACGAGCCCCTTCTTCACCAATTCCCAGTATTTTGTGTTGCCTACGCCAAGAAGCTGCTTGGCTTTGGTGTTGGTCACCAGAAGTGGTTTTTCCTGCGTCATCCGCCAATCTCCGCTTGAACACGCGCGGAGAGTGACGAAGTCCACCGTTTGGGAGAGAGCAGGAACCCTCAGATTTTCAGGGTAGGTTTATGCTCTTGAAGCTGCCATCTCCGCCGCCACAGGATCAAACAGCCGATTGACAATTAGCTTCGTAGCCATCGTTTCGGTCGAATCGTTCGTGTAAATGTTGCGCGCTTTTGTCAAATGGACGCGCCATCCTTCCAGGGCTTCGCCTTTTGGATGCTGCCCGCAAAGGAGCCAAAAATCCTCACATAGTTGCAATGTCGCTTCCCGTCTAACCGGCGGGTTCGATGAACGCACCACCATACATGCGCGATAAACGATCAAAGCGCACTGTTCTTTGGGAGTAAGCCCAATCTCGTTCGGGACCAGTTTCTTACCTGAGACCGCAGGCTTATTTGCACAATTCTTAGAAATACGAGCAACCTTATCAAGAAAATCGAACAAACCAAGAGGGATATCTAGGCGGTTGCTATGCAAAGACAAACTTTCTTCGTCGAGAAGCCCAAGGTAGTAAGGGGTTTGAAGGAGTTTCGACAGCGTCCGGGCGGCGTTGGCCGCTTCATTAAGTTTATCTTTTTTCTCTTCGGCCGACGGCATTGCAGCATAGTCTCGAGCATTGTCGGCAATATAGCCTGCTGCCTCATGCAGAATGCCAGCCAGCAAATCGATTGTTGTTGCAGGCGGGCTATCGTCGCAGATGGCTTTGGCCAAAGCTTCAAAAGCTTCAAACTCAGAACCGGCGGCATTACCCGCCGTGCTTCGGGCCGAAGCTGGTTTCGCTGGCGTTGACGCCTTCGCGGTCATGCGGCCACCACGGAGCGTATTGGCGTGACCTCCGCCGAGAAACCCCGCCCAGCACAAAACCCCGCCCACTCATCCATGAGTCGGCGCCGCTTATCGAATAGGTCTCCGCGCCGGTAGGCCGCCTCGACCTTGCTGCCGACGGTGTGGGCCAGCGCCGCCTCGACCACTTCTCGGGGATATTCGGTCGACTCTGCCGCCCAGTCGCGGAACGAAGACCGGAACCCGTGCACGGTCAGGTCTGGACGCTCCATCCGGCGCAAAAGCATGGCCATGCTCATATTGCTGAGCGTCTTGCCGGCTTTGCCACCGGGGAACACGAACAAGTCGGCGCCGTTTTTGAGTGGCGCCATGACATCAAGGACCGCGATCGCTGACTCGGACAGTGGAACCCGATGTTCTACCCCGGCCTTCATGCGCCCGGCTGGCACCGTCCAGGCTTTGTTCTCCAAGTCGATTTCCGACCAGCGCGCGCCGAGCACCTCGCCGGTCCGAGCGGCTGTGAGGATGCAAAACCGCAGGGCTTGGGCGCTGGTGCCGGTCTCTGCCGCCAGAGTTTCCATAAAAGCGCCTATCTCGCGCCATGGGAGGGCAGGGTGATGCTCGACCTTCGCAACCTTGGCGCGAGCGGGCAGGGCGTGTTCGAGGTGCCCCTTCCATCTGGCTGGGTTCTCGCCGGCGCGCCAGCCACGGGTTTTGGCATAGTCGAGGATGGTTTCAATTCGGCCGCGGACTCGGGTCGCGGTCTCCGGCTTTTGCGTCCATATGGGTTCAAGAACCCTGGTCACGTCGCCGGTATCGATCGCCGCCACAGAACGATTGCCGAACACCGGGTAGACATAGGTCTGTAGGGTCGAAGGCCATTGAGCCCGGTGTTTCTCGTTCTTCCACCCGGCCTCGTGCGTCGCGATGTAACGCTCGGCCACCTGCTGAAAGGTCAGTGCCGTCGCCGCCGAGGCAGCCGCCGCGTGAACAAGCTTGCGCTGGTCGATCGGGTCAACCTTGTCTCGGACCAGCTTGCGGCACCGCTGCGCCGAGTCCCTTGCCTCTGCGAGCGTGACGTCATGGAGCGGGCCAAGGCCCATCTGCCGCGGCCGGCCGTGCAGTTTATATCTGAAAAGCCAGCTCCGGCAGTCCGCATCCCGCACCTGGAGGTAGAGCCCGCCGCCGTCTCCATAGCGCCCAGGTTCCACCAAGTTCTTGACCTTCAAGGCCGTCAGCTTGCCGATTGCCATCGAAGCCCCCAAAACCAGCCATCTTCTCAGCCCACACTATTGATGCGGATTGTGGCGGTCAAGGACGGACTGCAACGAAGGTCCAAACAGCAAAAAAGCCCGTCTTATCGGGGCTTTTCGAACGTCTGCGAACAGTGATGAATTGGTAGGGTGCGGAGAGGCAGACCGCATCACCGCGAGCGTGTTTGTAGATGCCGATGCCGGCGCGTAAATTGCCGGTGGGTGTTCCTCAACGTCAAGGCAGACGTGGCTATGCGCACAGAGGGTGCATCGTAATACAAAGCGATGAATAGAATCCCCCGAGTTATTTCCGCCACCCTGGCGACCGAGAGAGATCGGCGAAGACGCGTGTGGCAATGGCGCACCTTACTTAAACGGTTCCGCAATCTGCGGCCCGTAAGATACTGCTGGGCGAAGGTTTCTATGGTATGCGCATCCGTCAGAAATAACGGCTGCAATCAAGCCGCCTGGTAGGCCATTGTAAGGGTGGTTGCAGAATTCTGATATTCGGTCCGGTGTCGCCGGATTGACCGGTCGCCCGCCTATTGCCTCGTCTCTCTTGGGTGTAAGCCCGACACAGCCACAACCTACCAGAGCAAGATTGCATCCATTAGTTGCTTGTCTTCAAAATAAATCGCCTTTCAATTCCCGTCCTTGCTGATCGTGCGGCGCGGAGGCGATATGGAAACGAACCCTCATTCGAAATGGCCAACGGTTAAGGACGACAACGCGGTTGGCAGCGTGGAAATGCCACCCAAGAGTTTTCTCGCTTGCGTCGCGCTCTGGCTCAAGCGGGGCATTTGCGGGCTACTTAACGAGCCCCGACCCAACATTCGGGCCACACGACAGCTCTCTCCGGCGCATCTGGCACAATCTCAGCCACCGGTCGCGACGTCGATCTCGGCCGCGGCGTTCCCGGCGCGAGGCGCCTCAAAACCGACTGCTGCGCTCTCGACACCTGATTATATTGCAACGGCTGTCACTGACCCGATTCTCAAGGAATTCCTTCTCAAAATTGAACAAATCGGCGGATACAACCGGGGCTTCATCAACGCTAATCTGAATACCGCGCCGCAACACCCTTCAGCAGCCGATGACCCTGAACCTCACGGCGTCGGGACAGCCCGCTGAAAGCGGTTGGGCCTTTTTATCGCTAGGCCAGGTGACAACCTGAAACTGACTGCGCCACGCCCATGAGCCGCGCCAAGTCGGAATAATACGGACCGCAAAGCTCCGTCACCCTGTTCTCTGATAGCCGAGGACACCCACCGGCCAGCAATCGCGCGGTAGAGACCTAGCCGGCCCGGTCACATCGTGAGCAAGCCACCGCAAGCTGGTCCGCCAGCGTGGCGACTTGCCCGAGGAGGGTCGAGCCATTTGCCACATTGGCAAAATAGGCCACGCTCCTCTGTCGCACAAATAGGTGTGCATCTTTCCATAAATTCGTGTTTTGGTTGATTTTTGGCGAATATTACCCTTGCCGTTACGAGCAAAAATATCAATATCTAAGGCTGTTATAGCGTTGTTTGTTGGTATGGTCCGAGTCCGATAGCGCCGAGGATCATCGCTTGCGGTGTGATCTACTGTCCCAGGGCCTCCAGGGTTCGGCGCCAACCGAGATAATTCGGCAAGTTTTTTGTGGCCACCCCATGGAAGCGGTAAAGCCATTCCTTCAGGCGAGCGTGATAGGCATTGACGTTGTTTAG
>Ga0116227_10010755_pt1 | contig 15776 bp, 11 predicted proteins | sample S1TSphgellanicum_FD_89693 | JGI IMG/M metagenome (GOLD analysis project Ga0116227, IMG submission 89693) | Host-associated microbial communities from peat moss isolated from Minnesota, USA - S1T2_Fb - Sphagnum magellanicum MG | ecosystem: Host-associated > Plants > Peat moss > Unclassified... | reverse complement strand
CTTGGCTTCGCCGAACTCACCTCATCAACCTCGTGGCTCGACAAGCGCGCCGAGAACGACCAGGACTTTTCAGGACAGGGTCAAAGGCAATATCTCGGCGACGGCGGCACGCCCGGTATCCTGGTTCCGGAACTGAGCTATCTGCCGAAGACCTACAAATCGTTCGTCCAGGAAATCCGGCTATCGTCCGATCATACCGGGCCGCTGAGCTGGACCGCGGGTTTGTTCTACGAACACACCGACATCAACGAACAACAATATGAGACGAGCAACCTCTTCGGGGCCTTCCTTGCGCCCGGCGCCAACTCGAATTTGATCTTCTACGACATCATTCCCTCGACGGACCAGCAAGTCGCCGGGTTTGTGGATGGAACCTACAAGATAACGTCGAAACTGTCGGTTTCGGCCGGTGGCCGCTACTTCTATTATAACCAGTACTACGCCTACTCAGAAGGCGGCATCACCGGCGACCCCGTCGATGACAATGTGGCGGGCGTGTCCGCATCAAAGACGGGCTTCAACCCCCGCTTCAACATCGACTACAAGCTGGCTCCGACCGTCTCGGTCTATGCCACCGCAAGCAAGGGTTTCCGGCTCGGCGGCGTCAATCCGGCCCTGGTTCCGGCCGGCCCTGGCGAGACCTGCACCTATCAGAATGTGTTCCAGCAAGGCTTCGCACCTGACACGCTCTGGAACTACGAACTGGGCGCCAAGACGCAAACCTCCGACCATCGCCTGACCTTCAACGCCGATGGGTATCGGATTGATTGGAACAATATTCAGCAGGCGATTAATTCGACCTGTGGCTCGTTCGTCGGCAATTTCGGTAATGCGCGCATTTATGGCGCCGAAGGCGAAGCGAACTTCAGAGTCACCGACGCGTTCACCCTGTCGGCGAGCGGTAGCTATACCGACGCACGGTTCACATCATTCAACAAAGGCTATGCGGATTCGGTAAACATCTCGATAAACCAGCCGCTGGTCAACACGCCCGTGTTCCAGGGAGATGTGAGCGGAGAATACCGGGTCGACTTGGGCGATGACCGCAGCGTCCGGGGTCGCGTTGACGTGCAGTATACCGGCTCCACGCCCACCAGCTACACCTACACGGCACCCATTTACACCCGCCCCGCCACCACCAATGTGAACGTCGCGCTGACCGGTCGCATTGCCAAGACGGAGTTGGAGCTGTTCGTCCGCAACATCGCCAACACCTACCAGATCATCGACATCCTGCCGGCTCGTTCGCGGAACTACGCGGAAAACCAGGTCGCGCCCCCGCGCACCATCGGCGTCACTGTGCGCTACGGCTTCTAATCGGTCGGCGTCGGCGCTGAACATTTCCGCCGGCGCCACGCCCTCTCCCCATACCCGTTTGAGTTTCCTGGCCCCAGATGACGCGCGCGGCGCCGCTTATCGGCATAACTCCCGACACCATCCGGCATCCCGAGGAGGAGGGACAGCAAGCCTATGCCGCGCGACGCAACTATGTGGACGCCATCGCCAAGGCCGGCGGAATGGCGGTGATTCTGCCCTACGATGTGGGACGGGCGGCGGACTATCTGGCCCGGGTGGACGGCTTGCTGGTCACCGGTGGCCGTTTCGACTTGCCCGCTGATTGGTACGGGGGGCAGCCGAGGCCCGCCTCTGTCTTGAAAGAGCAGCGCAGCCTTGGCGAGCGGGCCCTTATCGCCGGCGCCCTTCTCAGCGACATGCCGGTCTTGGGCGTCTGCAACGGCATGCAGTTGCTCGGCGTGATGCATGGCGCGTCGATGATCGAGCATATCCCCGATGACGTGCCAGGAGCCCTCGATCATATGGCCCCGAACACACCCGGAGAGGCGCGCCACGAGATCGTCTTCGATCCGGGTTCCGCCCTTCGCGACATTGCGGGCATTGCCTCCACGCGCGTGAACAGTGTGCACCATCAGTCCGTCCGGTCAGCGCCGGGTTTCCACGTCGCGGCGACGGCGCCGGACGGGGTCATCGAAGCCATCGAGATTCCCGGTCTTCGCTTCTGTTATGGCCTGCAGTGGCATCCCGAATATGGCGTAAGTTCAGCGGATAGCGCGATCCTCGAGGCCTTTGTCGGGGCCGCGGCCTCGTATCGCCAAGGCGCCCCGCCGGCAGGCGCGGCATGAGGGGCCGAGACCCTGACCGCCACGATGTGATCGTCATCGGCGCCGGCGTCGTGGGGGTCGCGACGGCTTATGCCTTGGCGGACCGTGGCGCGTCGGTATGCATTGTAGACGCCGCGAAGGGGCCAGGACGCGGCGCGTCGTTCGCCAATGGTGGGCAGCTCAGCTATGCCTACGCCGACGCTCTGGCCGCCCCCGCGTTGATGGCCAAGCTGCCGGCCCTCGCGCTCGGGCTGGATCCTTTGTTCCGGTTGAAGCTTGCGCCAGATGCGGGTTTCTATGCGTGGCTAGCCGCCTTCCTGCGGAACATGACCCCCTCGCGCTTTGAGCGAAACACCCGCGAGGTTCTGCAACTCGCCCTGGAATCTCAATACCAGATGCGGGTCCTGCTGGAGCGGCGGCCCATCACATTCAGCCACGCCGTCCCGGGAAAGATGCATCTCCACTACAGCGAAGAGGCTCTGAGGGCGGCCGAGGCGAGCGTGAGCCTCAAACAACGCCACGGCGTCAGGCAGGATATCCTTTCCGCCCGGGCGGCGATCGCCATCGAGCCAGCCTTGGCCCAGGCCCGGGGTTTGGCGGGCGTCATCTATTCACCGGAAGACGCCGTCGGCGACGCCCATCTGTTCTGCGAAAAGGTGCTGGCGTTCTGCGAACAGGACCTCGGGGTGGAAACGCGCTTTGCGTCGGAGGTGACAAGAATCGTCCGCAAGGACGGTTGGCGCGTCTCAATCGCGAGCGGCGAGGTGTTGGAGGCCCCGCGCATGGTCCTGTGCGCGGGCGAAAAGAGCCGCGTCATCGCCGGGAAGCTGGGGATCAAGCTGCCTATCCAACCCGTCAAAGGCTATTCCTTCACGGCGCCCCCTGGCCCTGATGCGCCTGCGATCAGTCTCACTGACACCAAGCGCAAATTGGTGTTTTGTCGGCTTGGAGGGAAGGTTCGCGTCGCCGGCCTTGCCGAGCTGGGCGCGAGCTCATGCGCGGTTGATCAGAAGCGGGCGCAAATGTTGCGCGGCCAGGCGCGCGAGGCCCTGCCCGACGCCGTGAACTATGAGGCTATCGAGAGCGACTGGGCCGGGTTGCGGCCGATGACGCCAAACTCTCAACCGATCATCCGTTGGATCGATAGCCATCTCGGGCTCAACACCGGCCACGGCATGTTGGGCTGGACCCTCGCCATGGGCTCAGGCGCGCGCTTGGCCCGCGCGATGCCCGCGCTGGCCGCCTGAGAGGATATTGGGCATGACCAAATCCTCGTCCGACCCCGCGAAGCTGACAACCGAGGATCGCGTCGCCGAGCCGCCCTGGCCTCGCCTCTCGCAGGCCTGGCTCACTCTCAGCGCCTTCTGCATCGCCGCCGTCCTGTCCTACACTGACCGCCAGATTCTCAGCCTGTTGGTCGACCCCCTCCGGTTGACCTTTCAGCTGTCCGATACGCAGGTCAGCGTCCTTCAGGGCGTCGCTTTTGCGTTGATATACGCCTTTGCCGGTCTGCCACTGGGTCGGATGGCGGATGTGTTGCCGCGCCGGCGGGTGATCATTGGCGGCATCCTGATTTGGAGCGTGGCCACCTTATGGTGCGGCCTGGCCCGATCATTCGGCGAACTCTTCCTGGCGCGAAGCCTTGTCGGCGTCGGTGAGGCCGCCCTGGCGCCCGCCGCCACCTCCATGATCGCCGATCTGTTCCCGCCAAGGCGACGCGGCGCCGCCACGGGCGTGTTTCTGATGGGCCAGGTGGCGGGCGGCGGCTTGGCCATCACCCTCGGCGGCGCGATCCTGCAGCTCGCCCAGTCCGGGGCCCTTGCGGGTCTGCCGCTTGTCGGGGCCCTGGCGCCGTGGCGGTCGACGTTGTTGGTGCTCGCGGCGCCGGGTCTCGTCGTCGCGTTGCTGATCGCCGCCACGCGAGAGCCGCCGCGCCGTCATGCGCCCACCCAGTCGCGGACCCTGCCGCTGCGTGATGTCGCTCGCGCTCTGTGGGCTCATCGGGCCACCCTGGGCCCCCTCTATCTGGGCATGGCCCTGCTATCGGTGGGTGATTTTTCCTTGCAGAACTGGTTTCCGTCCCTGCTCTCGCGCAAATTTCATCTGTCGCCTGGACTGATTGGCGCCGAGCTTGGGCCAGCGGCTATTGCCGGAGCGCTGATCGGCTCCTTGGGCGCGGGCATTCTGAGCGACCGCCGCGTGGCCGGTGGGGGCGTCGCCGCACGGCTGCCGATCGCCGCGGTCGCCGCCGCGCTCGCCGTGGGCGGTGCGCTCGTCATGTTCGCGCCATCGGGCGGGATGGCGATCGCGATCTTCATGTGCTGGCTTGTCATGTCCAACGCCGCCGGCGCGGTAGGGATCACGGCGGTTCAGGAACTGGCGCCGCCTCTGGCGCGGGGTGTGGGTCTGGCGCTGATTTCGTTCTTCAACATCGGCGTTGGGCTGGGCATAGGTACAACCATGACAGCCGTGCTGACCGACAAGGTGTTCCGCGGACCGGGCGGCGTTGGTTCGTCCATGACCGCCATGGCGTTGCCCGCGGCCATTCTGGGCGCCGTGGCGTTCTTGGCCGCTGGCCGCGGCGCGCGGCGTGCGGCGGGACCCGCCCCGGCATGAGCGGCCCCCCCCGACCGGTTTATAGCTGGGCGGCGGCGCTTCTCGCGGTAGCGGTACCGCTCATCGTCAGTCCGCTCAGAAGCGCCGCCGCGCCGGATGATTTCGACGTCGTGATCCGCAATGGAGAGGTCTATGACGGCTCTGGTACGCCGCCGAGGGTCGAGGACGTCGGCCTGAAAGGCGATCGGATCGCCGCTATCGCGCCTCACCTGGCCGGTCATGGAACGACGGAAATCGACGCCCGAGGCAAGGCGGTGGCCCCGGGCTTCATCAATATGCTTGCCCATCCGGAGGAGACCCTCATCGCCGATGGCCGCGCTCTTTCCGACCTGAAGCAGGGCGTGACGCTGGAGGTGATGGGCGAGGACTCGATGGGGCCGCTAAACGCCAGGATGAAGGCGCTGGCGCTCCAACGGCAGGGCGACATCAAACACCCGATCAACTGGACCACGCTAGGGCAGTATCTGGAGATGCGGGAGCATAAAGGCATCTCGCCCAATGTGGCGTCCTTCGTCGGGGCGAGCACCGTGCGCATCAATAAGCTCGGCGAAGACGATGTGCAGCCGACGGCGGCTCAACTCGCGGCGATGCGGGAGCTTGTCCGTCATGCCATGGAAGAGGGGGCTTTGGGACTGACGGACGCCTTGATGTACGCGCCTGACAGCTACGCCCAAACACCGGAGGTTATCGCCCTGGCCAAGGTGTCAGCGAAATGCGGCGGCATCTATATCGCCCATATCCGAAGTGAGGGAGATCATCTCGAACAGGCCCTCCAGGAGACCTTCGACATCGCGGAAGCGTCCGGCGCGCCGGCCGAAATCTATCACCTTAAAGAAGCGGGCCGCGATAACTGGGACAAGCTCGACAAGGTGGTCGGCATGATCGAGGCGGAGCGGTCAAAAGGCGTACGGATCACGGCGGATATGTACACCTACACGGCCGCCGCCACGGGCCTTGATGCGGCCATGCCGCCGTGGGTTCAGTCGGGTGGGATCGAGCAATGGATCGCTCGGCTGAAGGACCCCTCGATCCGCGCGCGCGTCGCCGCGGAGATGCGCGATCCGCACCCACAAGGTTGGGAGAGCTATTATGCGGGAGCGGGACCCGAGAAGACCCTGCTGCTGGCTTTCAAGAATCCGGCCCTCAAACCGCTCACGGGCAAGACCTTGGCCGAGGTGGCACGGATGCGCGGCAAGACCCCCGAGGAGACCGCGATGGACCTTGTCATCGAGGACGGTTCCCGGGTCGCGGTCGCTTACGTCCTGATGAACGAAGACAATGTACGGCGGCAGATCAGATTGCCATGGATGAGCTTCGCCTCCGATGAAGCGGCGCCAGCGCCGGAAGGGGTGTTCCTCCTCTCGCACGTCCATCCGCGCGCTTACGGGAATTTCGCGCGGCTCCTCGGCCACTACGTGCGCGAGGAGCATGATCTCAGTCTCACTGAAGCCGTGCGCCGCCTGACGAGCCTACCTGCCAGCAATCTTTCGCTGAAGGATCGCGGTCGCCTCGCTCCTGGCTATTTTGCCGACGTTGTCGTCTTCGATCCCGCCACGATCATCGATCATGCCACCTATGATGATCCGGCGCAGCTTGCGACGGGTGTGGAGCAGGTGCTTGTAAACGGCCGCTTCGCCCTGCGCGATGGCGCGCCGACCGGCGCCCCAACCGGCCGGGTCGTCCGCGGCCGGGCTTGGACAGGAGCGCCTGGCGGCGGGTGCAGAGCCTCCGCAAAAGATTGGCCATGGTCGAAATAAGAACGCACCCAGCCGATCAAGCCACTGAGGTATGCCCGGACGCCAATAGAGATCCATCGAAGTGTTTTTTGCGCTGGCACGCGATCTAACACACCCCCGCGAAGAGTATAATTATCTTTTTACATCAAGAGTTTATGTCCGGACGCGCCTGACTCAAAATCCGGTCCCGAAAGGGCTGTCGGTTCGACTCCGCCCGCCCGCACCATGGGTTTCGTGAGTGGTGGCATTGGGCGAGGCGCGCTACGTCGTGGTCCGTCGAGGTCACCGGCGCGTCGTACGCGGGGACGGAGCCGGAGATGACCGTCGATCCAGGTCTCGCGACATGTAGCGCACCGATTTGGCGCCCCCGTGGATCACGCCCACGCCGACCTCCACGAACCCGAGGGCCTGGTGAAAGCCATCCGACCCGGGATTGGGCGGGTCCACATTGATCTCACAAACGATCCAGTCATGACCGGCCGCCCGCGCCTGTTCAAACAACGCCTCATAGAGCTGGCGCGCATAACCACGCCCCCGCGCATCCGGGCTCACGACCACCCGATCCACATAGACAAAGCTCTGAAACCGCGCGCGAAACCAAAGGAAGTTCGGACGGTCATAGTCGGCGGCCTGATCCAATGCGATCAGCAGAGCCTCGCCATCGGCGACCGCGAGGGCCAGAAACGCTCGCGCGATGAGATCGGTCAGGCGATGGGCGTCAAGATAGGACAGCTTCACCGCATGAGCATTATTGAGCTTGAGCAGCCGCTCAAGCAGCCCTTCGGTTTCGGCCAGACCGCGCGGATCCAGGATCATCGGCGTTCCCTCCACGAACGAGAGGCTCGCCTCGCGAATCCGACGACTCATCGGCGCGATGGCCGGCGCCAGATCCTGGGTCACCGGGATTCAGATGTCACCTTACCGCCAACAGACGGGCAACCGACCTTCTCCGCAAGGACCTTGGCGGCGCCGAATCCGTCGATCTTGAAGGTGAAAGGATGCGAGAAAGCCCGCGCCTCGATCTTCACGGTGCGTGCGGAGGCGAGACGATCCGCCGGAATGCGCACGAGTCCCTCACTGGGGTTGGCCAGATCATCGTTCTGGAGCGCGAAGCCAAGATGGGCCAGTTGCATGAGATCGTTCCGCGCGGCGACGGGCGGGGCGTCGTCGATCCTGTAGATGGCCGTGGTGGTGTCGAGGCGGGGGGGCAGGTGAAACACGAGCGCCTGACGCTCATAGGTCACGCCCGGGCGGGAGAGGCGGCATGTGCGCTCATCGGCGAACCGGTCAGTGCGTATGTTCAGTATCCAGCGTCCGACTCGATAGTGCGCATTCCTGACCGCGCCGTGGTCGCCAAGCGCGGGAAAGAGGAGCAACGACACGAGGGCCATCGGCAAAAACATGGGGCGGCTCAGCCTCCGTGATCTGGGGTGGTCGGCGAGGCCAGGTCAACGGGCCGCTCCGCGCCAGGGCCGGGTCCTGGCAGGGCGGGGGTGGACCTCGGGGCGCCGATCCCGTCGATCCCCTCGATCAGGCCCTCCCAGGGCGGCGCGCCGATACGTTCCACCTTTTTCAGGGGCGTGCGCGGATCATAGATTTCCGCCTCCGGGGCCAGATACCCGGCCTCGAGCACACCCATGGCCGAAAGCAATGTCGCACTGGCGATATATTCGTCGTGGCGGCTCTGAACGTCCTCGATCCGGCTATTGGCAAGTTCCAGCTCCGCGTTGAGAAGTTCGATCGTCGTACGAAGCCCTACCCGCTCCTCGACCTCGTTTCCCTCCACAGCCACACGCTCCACCGCCACCTGACGCGCCTCGATCGCCACGGCGCAGCGGGTGGAGACCAGTTCGCTCCACGCCTGGGACACCGCCTGGACAACGGATCTGCGCGTGGCTTCGACTGTGAGTCGCGCCTCGGTGTCGCGCGCGACCGCCTCTCGAACCCGCGAGCTGTTCAAACCCGAATTGAAGATCTGTTGGTTGACGACGACGGCCGCCGTCACGCTGCGATCATATTGCGGCAGATAGGGCAAGACAGGGCTCGCGGAGGCGTCGACCTTCAGAGAAATGGTGGGTCCGAAAGAGGCCTTGACCTGATTGACCTTCTCTCGCGCGCTTTGTTCGGAGTCGATGGCTTCGAGCAGCTTGGGGTTATTGTGCTCAGCCGCGTCGAAAGCCTGGTCGAGGGTGGCGGGCATGCCCGGGAGGGTGGGTTCGGGATCGAGATTGTCAGGGTTGGTTCCGACGGCGTTCAGATACTCCGCGTTGCTGGCCTTGAGCCGGCCCTCCGCCAGGTTCAGTTGCGCTCTCGCCGACAGAAGACGGGGCTCTGACTCGGCCACATCTGTTCTTGTCAGCTGCCCAAGATCGCCCTTGGCCTTTGTTTCCTCGAATTCGCGTTCCAAGTTCGTGATCTCGTCCCGCAATATCCGCGTCACTTCCCGATCCCGACGCACATCGAGATAGGCCGTGATGACATTGAGAATCAGTTGGCTCTCGGTCTGCCTCAAATCCTGACGACCCGCGAGAACATCGGCCTTCGCGCCCAAGGCCTGGGCCCGATTGGCGCCGGCGGTATAGAGGGGTTGAACAATCGACAGGTCGCCGGATCCCGAACCCCCGCGATAATTGACGTCGGACGGCCCGCTGAAGAGGCTGGCGCCCTGTTGCACCCGCGCGCCCTGATAGGCGCCTTGGCCGGTGAAGCCGATCTGGGGGCCAAATCCGGCTCGGGCCTGAACATAACCCTCATCTATCGCGCGCAGATGGGCGCGTTCAGCCCGCAGGGACGGATTGGTCTGATAAGCGAGCAGAATGGCGTCCTGGAGGGTCGTTGATCTGGCCGCCGCCGGCGTGATCGCCAGTAGCGTGATGGCCAAAACTCTAGGTCTCATGGTCACCGACAATATCGCCAAGGCAATGGGCAAGTGAACGGCAGTCTGCCCCTCTCCAAGACGACCCATGAGGCCGGGCGCGAGCCTTGAACCCGTGGTTGAATGAACATCGCACTCACTATCCGTGGAACGTCCACTGCGGTCCGAGTTCCCCGACCCGGGTGAATTGGGCTTTTCCCGCCACGACGGTCCCGGCGACAATGGCGCCGGCGGTGTTCTCAATCAGGAAGCTGTCGATACCCGTTCCGAAATAGTCACCCGCGCCGACGAAATGCCACTGGGGACCCAGGCCAGCGACGGTGGTCAATACCGCTTGGCCGTTCACGACCTCGCCGACGGCGACTGCGCCGAAGGTATTCTCGATCAGGAAGTCGGTCTGGCCATCGCCGAGGAAATCCCCGGTTTCCTGGAACGTCCACTTGGGCCCAAGCGTCCCGACATGTGCGTAGGTCACCCGGTCGTTGGGGCCGATCTCTCCGACCGACACCGCCCCTGACGAATTTTCAATCAGGAACTGATCCTGTCCGTCACCGAGAAAATCCCCCGCGCCGACAAAGCTCCACTGGGGCCCAAGCTCCCCGACATGGATATAGGTCGCCTGATCGTTGGCGCCGACCTCTCCAACCTCCAACACCCCCGACGAATTTTCAATCAGGAATTGATCCTGTGCGTCGCCGAGAAAATCCCCGACGCCGACAAAGCTCCACCGCGGCCCAAGCTCCCCGACCTTAGTGTACCGCGCCTTACCATTGACGACCTCTCCCACCGCCACAGCGCCATCGGAATTGTGGAGAAGAAAGGATGACATCCCATCCCCGAGGAAATCGCCCGAGCCATGAAAGGTCCAGTCAGGACCCAGCCCCCCGATCTGCGTATATACAAATCGGCCACCAGACAGGTTTCCCACCTTAACCGTTCCGGAACCATTCTGGATGAGCACCTCGCTCTGGTTGGCGCCCGTGAAATCGTTGGTTGAATTCGCCAGATCGCCTTTCCCGCCAAACCAGTCCGCGATCACTGTTTCGGCGGGTTTTTTGTAGAGGCTGTAGCTGTTGTAATAATAGGGCGTGGTCCGGTCATCGCCGTCCACGTCCGGGTCCATGCCGAAGGCCATCACGCCCTCCAGCCACGAGGGCGGATTTGCGGCAAATGTATTGAAGAATGCGCGCCACCAATTGGCTTGGAGCGCATAATTAGCCTGGGTTTCGGGCTGACTGATCAAATAGTCGATGGCGGGACCCTCCTCCCCTGCGTTCATGCTGGCGACGCCGGTCTCGGCGATCAGGATGGGTTTTCCGGTCTCTTGCGCGATGCTGGCGACCGCCTGAGCGTAATCGACGGGCTGTCCATCCTCGATCCCGCTGGTCCAGGCCGCGCCGAGTTGGCCAAGGGTCGGATTGGCCTGCGTGCCGAGGACGGGATAGACATCCAGGCTGACCAGATCCAGTTCGTTCCAGAATCCGATCTGGGCCGCCTCATTGCCCGCCGGATAACCCGGCTCGAAATCCGCCTTGTAGGTCAGTTCACCGCTATAGACCTTCCGGACGGCGGCGATGATCTGATCCCAATAGGACGTGTACTGAGATCCGGTGACGGCCCGCATCTCCGACCCGATGGAGAAGATCTTCACGCCCGCGGCCTGCGCCGTCTTGGCGCATTTAACGATGTAGGCCTGATAGCCGGCGAAGAAGGCCGGCGCGTCGAATGTCGCGTTGGGATTTTCCAGGCTGGTGGCATAGCTCGATTGGGTGGTGGCCACGAGAATGGGATCAAACATGACGGTCAGCCCGTCCGCCTCGGCCGACGCGGCGGCGGAGGCGATGTCGCTTAAGGGAACGGTCTGCGACGCGTTAACCACGCCTGTGGTCAGGTTGATCGTCCCCAGCCCCCCGATTTCGACATAATTGGCGTTATCAGTCAGGGCCGCGTTGAGCAGCAGTTTGAGATCCGGGCCGTTAGGCTGTTCAGCATAGGCGATCGAACCGGCAGTGCTGAGGTCGATGCCTTCGATTGCAAATGGCTTGGTCAAGGCGCGCTCCTGTTTTGAAGACGGGGGCGCTGAGCCCACATGTTCGTGTCTTGGTCGATGCTGTGCCTCGCCTGAATACTGGGCTACATCAAGCTTTACTTTGGACGAAGGGTCTCGCGGCGGTCAAGCCAAGTTTAGAGGCGACGGGAACGGCGCCCAGGCGCATGTCGCGAGGATTGAAGATTCTGAGCATGATCACGTTGCCCGGCGGCCGGGCGCAACCCGCGTCAACGTCAACCGTGGAACGTCCACTGCGGTCCGAGTTCCCCGACCCTTGGGGTCCCGGCGCGGCAAATGAGATATCCACGCCACCAGAGCTCGATAGTCCGTGACGTTCCCCATGAGCATATAGTTTAGCGACGAAGCGCACCTCTTAAGACTCCGCCTCTGGTCGTTGATCACTGCAAATATTCAATATTGGAACCGCTTTAATCACTGCATTCATTACGTTATTTGCCGCCCACACTACGCTCCCAATCTGATCGGTATTGCACCGTTTCGGTTCTGGGGTATGTCTGGAAGACGGGGTGCGATGTTCTATTCAACGATCATATTGGCTGAGTGCGGATGACCACCAACGCAGCCCCCACGGGCGCTCAGTCGCTCGCCCTCGCGGCCGCGATTTGCGGCGTCCCCGCCAACGCCGATGAAATCCAACATCGCTTTGGCCACGCCGGGGATTTTGAAATCCCGGACATTTTGCGGGCGGCCAAGACGCTGGGACTTCGCGCCCGCGCCGTGCGCGCATCCGCTCGCCGCCTTGCGACCGCGCCAATGCCCGCGATCGCTAGAGACAGGCACGGCGCCTTTTTCATCATCGGCAGGCTGGCCGTCGAGGATAAGGGCGCGCTCCGGAAGGTTCTCATTCAGCGCCCTGGCGGGCCGCCCATGGCTCTGGACGCGGACGATTTCCTCTCAATCTGGGACGGCGCCCTTGTTCTGGTGGCGCGAAAGACCAGGCTGGGAGATCCCAATAGGCCATTTGATATCTCCTGGTTCTTCGACGCTGTTTTTCGCTATCGGCGGATACTGTCGGAGGTGCTGGTCGTTAGTTTCGCCCTGCAACTGCTTGGCCTCGCCACGCCACTTTTCTTCCAGGTGATCGTGGACAAGGTGCTGGTTCATCGCGGCATGTCCACGCTAAACGTGGTGGCCATCGGTCTCGGCGCGGCCGTCGCATTCGAAGTCCTGCTGGGCGGCCTTCGGTCCTACGTCTTTTCCCACACGACAAACCGGATTGACGTCGAACTGGGCGCCCGACTCTTCCACCACCTGCTGCATCTTCCGCTCGGCTATTTTGGCGTCCGCCGCGTCGGCGATAGCGTCGCCCGCGTCCGGGAACTTGAGAATATTCGGCAATTCCTCACCGGCTCAACCCTGACCCTGGTTCTCGATCTTGTCTTCGGCCTGATCTTTATTGCCGTGATCTTTTGGTATTCGCCGATCCTGGGCTGGATCGTCACGGCGGGCGTCCCGCTTTATGGCCTGATATCCTTCGTCGCCACGCCCCTGATCCGAAACCGCGTCCAGGAGAAATTCCGGCGCGGCGCCGACAATCAGGCCTTTCTCGTCGAGACCGTTTCCGGGATCGAAACGCTCAAGGCCATGGCCGTCGAGCCACAACTGCAGCGGCGGTGGGAGGAGCAGCTTTCCGCATATGTTCGCGCGGCTTTCCGCGTCACGACCCTGGGCGTCGTGGCGGGACAGGGCGCGCAGCTCATCAGTCGCGCAACTACCCTGGCGATTCTCTATGTCGGCGCGCTCCAGGTCATGCACGACAAGCTGACAATCGGTGAATTGGTCGCGGTCAACATGCTCGCGAGTCAGCTTTCGGGCCCGATCCTGCGGCTCGCCCAGCTCTGGCAAGACTTTCAGCAGGTGCGCGTTTCGGTGGATCGGGTAGGTGACATTCTCAATAGCGCCCCCGAGTCGGTAAGGCCATCTGGAGTGTCGGCGCGGCCATCGATCAAGGGGGCCATCAGTTTCGAGGCGGTTAGCTATCGCTACAGGCCCGATGCGCCGCCCGCTCTCGACAACCTCAGCCTGACGATTCCCCCCGGTCAGATCGTCGGCGTCGTTGGGCCCTCCGGTTCAGGAAAATCCACACTCACCCGCATGATCCAACGCCTCTGCGTGCCCGAGCGCGGCCGCGTCGCGATCGACGATCTTGACCTCTCCGTGGTGGATCCAGCCTGGCTTCGGCGGCAAATCGGCGTGGTTTTACAGGAAAGCGTGCTCTTCAACGGCAGCATTCGCGACAACATCGCCCTGCGCGATCCAGCCATGACCATGGATCGTATCGCCTTTGCCGCTCAACTCGCCGGCGCCCATGCCTTCATCGCCGAATTGCCGTCCGGCTACGACACCGAAGTGGGAGAGCGTGGCGCCAGCCTTTCCGGCGGCCAGCGGCAGAGGATCGCCATCGCCCGCGCTCTGGCCATGGGCCCCAGGATTCTGATCCTGGATGAGGCGACCAGCGCCCTCGATCCGGAAAGCGAGCAAGCGATCCAAAGGAACATGCAGGACATATGCCGCGATCGCACGGTCCTGATCGTAGCCCACCGCCTGTCGGCCCTTCGCCACGCCCATCGTATCGTGACCGTGGAGCGCGGACAGGTGGTGGAAGATGGGACACATACCGAGCTGGTACGGGCGGGGGGCCGTTATGCCCGCCTCTGGACGGCCCAGGCCGCGGGTATGGGTGAGGGCGCGGCGGTGACCGGCGCGCTGGCATGACGACCGATCAGACGTCGCGGCCGAAACGGGTGTCATCGCACGCGAAGCCTGACCCGATATTTGGGTCGCGCCCCAGCTATGAGCTAGAATTTCTACCCGCAGCGCTTGAAGTCACTGAGTCACCGCCGCCACCCCTCCCAAGGGTGGCAGCCCTCGCTCTCGTGGTCCTTCTGTCCACGTTCATCGCCTGGGCGAGCTTTGCCAAGGTTGACATCGTCGCTTCGGCGTCGGGAAAGGTGGTCCCCGCCGGCGGGAGCAAGGTCGTTCAGCCTCTGGAAACCGCGACCGTGACGGCGATCCTGGTTCGTGACGGGATGATGGTCCACCAGGGGGATGTTCTCGTAAAGCTTGAACCCACCGAGCCGCTCGCCAATCAGATTCGCGCGGGCGGCGAATTCGCGGCGGCTGAGCTTGAGGCGGCAAGACTGCGCGCGGTCGCTCTCGGAACCCCGTTCAAGGCGCCCGCCGGAAGCGACGCGAAATCAGCCGCCATCGCCGACCGCGAAGCTAGGGCCGAGATCGCGGATCAAAACGCCAAGATTGAGGGGCTCACTGAGGAGATCGCCCAACATAGGGCCTCGCTTAATGAGGCGCAGGGCGAAATTGACCGCCTGGGCGCTCTCCTGCCTCTCGCGCAGCGTCGTGTCGCGATCTTGCAGAACCTTAATGACCGCGGTTTTGGATCGTCCCTCCAGCTTATCGAAGCGAAGGAAAAAGAGCAGGACACAGCTCGGTCGCTTGAGGTGCAACGCCGGAAACTCCCGGAGCTGGAGGCTCAGATAGCCGTGGCCGAGCGGTCGCTCGCCCAAACGAAGGCAGAGGGGGACAAGACGAGCCTCGCCGCCCTCGCTGAAGCCGAGGTCAAGGCGGCCTCCTTGAAGGAAGAGCTCGCCAAGACGGTCGAGCGGTTGAAGGGCCGCACCCTGGAGGCGCCCGTGGATGGGACAGTCCAGGAACTCGCCATCCACACCGTAGGCGGCGTGGTGACCCCGGGCCAAGTCCTGATGCGCATCGCCCCTTCAAACAGCCACTTGGAGGTCGAAGCAAAGCTGGCTAACAAAGATATCGGCTTTGTGCGGCCGGGAATGTCGGCTGAACTCAAGGTTCAGACCTTCCCCTTCACCCGCTATGGGTTGATCCCCGCAACCGTCGTCTCGGTTTCCCAGGACGCCTTGACTGAGCCCAAGCCTCAGGATGCCGCTACCGCTCAGCCCGCCCAGTTGGGCGAGGGAGAAGCGCATTATCTCCTGCGCCTTCATATCTCCCGCGACACCATGGAGGTCGACGGCCGCCGCATCTCTCTGACGCCCGGAATGATCGTCACTGCCGAGATCAAGACAGGGCGACGCCGCGTCATCGATTTTGTGCTCTCGCCCCTCGCCAAGGCAACGGGTGAGGCAGGGCGCGAGCGTTGAGGATGCAAGCCGCGCCTACCCAAGCTGGCCAAAAACACCAGCGCGATCAATAGACCCACCGTCAAGTCGCGCATGCCATTTCGCCCGCGGGACCAAGTTGCGCCCGTCTCGCGGGCGGGACAACGCGCCTAAAACGCACCCCTTCTTGGCCCAGATCTGGTTTGTCCGGTCTCGACGAAGCGCGAGCCTTCTGCGACAAGCCGGCACGTCGGCGCGGGCCGACCGCAT
>Ga0116227_10010753_pt1 | contig 15782 bp, 3 predicted proteins | sample S1TSphgellanicum_FD_89693 | JGI IMG/M metagenome (GOLD analysis project Ga0116227, IMG submission 89693) | Host-associated microbial communities from peat moss isolated from Minnesota, USA - S1T2_Fb - Sphagnum magellanicum MG | ecosystem: Host-associated > Plants > Peat moss > Unclassified... | reverse complement strand
TTTTTTTTTTTCCTGTCCTACTTATTCCTTTTTTTTTTACTTTTTTTTTTTTTATTTTTTTTTTTTCTCTTTTCTAATTTCTCTTTAAAAATCTATTTCCCCCCCTTTTTTTTTTTTTTTTTTTTTTTTTCAATTTTGTAACGTAGCCAACCAAGGTGGTGATCTTCCATAAGTGAATTTAGCCAAATTTGGCTATTAGCAAAATATGATAGGAAACAAATTTGAACATCATCATCAGTGGCTTTTTTAGGAATTGTATTATGTAGCTTTAGTGGCAGTCATGCATATGAAGATGAAGGAAAAATGGAGATCATTCCTAGGAAGATTTAGCCAAATCTCTGTTTGTAAATCAGATACGAAGTACAAATCTTTAATGAGCCTTTTATATTGATGGTAACTCACTAACTAGTAAATATAGAAATCTGTCAAGTTTTACTCTATTTTTTCCTCACTTCTGGGGACTAAAACCCTCCAAAATCATTTCATGTTTTTTTTTAAAAATTTCCCTTTTTGGCGAAATTTCATCACTTTAAAAAAAGCTGATTGTTTTTTTTTTTAGGGTTTACCTACTTCAACCATGTACAAAAATCTGGCCATGTTTCTATAATATTTTCAATTTTTCTCAAAAAACCCTTGTATATGTGACAATTTTTTTCATCAAAATCAGAAAAATGTAAATTTTTGCACCAAAAAATTCCACTTATTTGTCTGCTTCCTTCCTCTTCTTTTGATTGAGTGAACAAAATTTATTTCTTTTTCAATCTATTTTTTCCTTTGCAACAAGTGGGGGAAAAAAAATCATCCATTGAACTTCTTTTTCCTTTCAAAATAGGTGAATAGATTTTTTTTGTAGTATTTTCCCTCCAACTTCCCTCTCCTAGTGGGTGAACAATTGTTTTTTCTCCTCCTTCAACTTCTAATACATAAGGATTGATGTTTCAATTTGGTCACGGAACTTTACAAGAAGGAAAGTCCAATATTGTATCAAAAAACCCTTCTTATGCATAGAATTCAATCTTGACAAATCATAATTGTGAATGAACAACATCATCCATACTAGTCACCTTTTCTTTGGAAAGTCATTCCTTCATCCATCCACTCACCATGAAGCAAAGACTTGTTGTAATGAACACTTGTGAATATCATATAAATCTTACAATATTATCATTAATTTTCAACATCTTTCATCATGGTTTTTAGTAACTTATCTAATAATTTTCTTTTACCTACCTTGTCAAATGTAATTGTTCATTAACACACACCAAGTGTGAATTATTAGATCTAGGAAAGTGGATGGATATATCTTTTTAAGGCATTCTCATTTTTGCGCAAATAACATAACAATCAATGATTCTTGATAACAATACTAAAATCAATGGTGTTTATCATAGCTAAATTAAGCAAGATCTTGATACATAACCATTGAGGAGCTTGTGATGTGAAAATATATTTTTGATGTAATTATCTTTATAAAAATCTAATGGTTAGTCTATCCAACAGTTTTGACATTTATTCATGTGTTTTCACATTATTTAATTTTTAAAAAAGTAATTCCAACTTTGTTCTTTTAAAGTTTTCAATTATTGCAATCTAATGAACATTATTTCTTTGAGTTTTTCTTCTTGTTGTGCCTTGAATTTGTTTAAATGATAATTCAACAAAATATCATTAATGGTTTGTTGGATCTTGATAATCATACCACCTACTTCTTTTGATAATTCATTCATTACAAATTTATGTAAATTCCTATAAATTTAAATCCATGACAAGATCTGGCCACTATTAGATTGTAGGTTGTGCAAATTATTTCATATATTTGTATAATAATTATACAATGCAATACTCATTTGATAGATCACATCATTTTTTTTCAATATCCTCCCTAGATTTATATAACATGTAATTTACCATTTTATCACAATAATCCAATCAAACTTTTTGTTTTGGTCAATCCAAGGTGATGACTATAAATTATTTGTCAATTTTAAGAAATGATAATTGACTTTCATTCTAATTCACCTAAACCCTTGGTATTAAAAAAAGGAAAAAAATAACATTTGGCAAAATCCCACTAAAAACCTATTAGTACATGGTGATCACTACATAGGACTAATCCCACCCACCAAATGATTTAAATTCAAAACTAATTTGATGAAGTTTGAAATTAATTTAATGCATGTTACATTGATTTTCTTTCCAACCCTCCCTTTTTCTTTATTGTTGATTACAAAATATATAAATATCTTCTTTTTTTTGTGCATTGTAACCATGTTGTGGATGTGATATGGTATGCATATATAATACAACCTTGTATTTTTAGAGGACTATTTTTACTAGGCCAAAACATGGCATATATGATTGCATTGATAACTAGATTGGTAATCAAAAGCAATCCATTGACTACACATGACTATGGTGGAACTAAATTCATCACTTTTACCACTAGTCACAAATGCCATGATTGTAGTTGTATTTGACATAAATTCATTGTCAAATCTTACATTTTAGGCCATTGGATTTCAATTTAAAAGTTATAAAATATAACTAGGTAGCCTAGGTCACATAAGAATGATAGCCTAGGAATCTAAATTGAGTAGTCAAGTCTTGCCTAGCTTAGTCTAAAAAGGCTACCTACGTTGCAAGTTTTAGTATTCAATCCCCTCACCTTCACATTGGGAACCAAAGTCCTTACCATTGCATCACAAACTTTTTAGTAACATGTTATGTTGCCACGTTAAACTAAATATTTTTTTAACCTACTTAAGCAATTTACCCTACCTAACCTAGATAAGATAGGTTAACCTAAAATTTACCAAGGGCCTACCTAGACCTAAGGTGTACTTAAGGTGTACCTAGGACCTAGCTAGACCTCCCTTGGGACTATTTTTAAATACCTAAAAGCTACTTACAGCAATTTAAAGTACCTAAAAACTACCAAAGGACTACGTAAAGCTTGCCTAGGGCTACCACCTATGGGCTATTTAAGGGTTACCTATATCTATTTAATGCCTACCTAAAAGCTACCTAGGGGCTATTTAGGTTACATATGGAATAAAATAGAAGCTACCTAAAGGCTATTTAAATTTACCAAAGCCTACTTAGAGGCTACCTAGGTTTACTCAAGCTTACCTAAGCCTACATCGAGGTTATCTAAGCCTATTTAGAGGCTACTGAAAATTACTTAGGTCTACATAGGCTTACCTAGCCAAATGTTCGACCTACCTTTTCTCCTAATGCTACGAACTACCTAAGGCCTACTTAAGTCTACCATTTAAACATGTTTTTTAATATGGTTATTAGTTATGTGTAGTCACAAGTAATTGTTGTATCCATGATTATAGTTGCATATATGGCATAGAGGTATGCCATATACATCTAAATCATTATAGTCACAAAATGGCATATCATGGATGTCATGTTTTAGCATAATGTTCCTTGGGTAATTTGATTGTAATTACATCATTTGGGGTCATGCTAAAATAAGTTGATAAATTTAAAGCCCATTTTTAATTTTCATCTAACTTAGTTAAGTTAAGGGTTTCTAGGACATGTTTTCATACTTTAAATCCCAAATTAGTTTTTTAGAACCCCTATTTATTTTGCATTTCATTGCAAGTGCAAAGCCTAGGGCCATTTTTAAATGGTTGATAAATAATAGTTTTCTATTCTAAATTCTCTAATTATTTCTCGTTTTCAAGATTTTAAAAAAGAGTTTCTTTTAAATGGGTGAAATAAAATAAGACAAAAGCACTTGTTAACTTCAATAAAAACCATACTTACATTCTTTGAAAAACTACCATTTATTGTATTTAATGAAAAATTGTTCATCTTTTGAAATTGTGTTACTTTACTCATGAAATTGGAATCACATGAATTTGAAGCCATTTGAATATGTTATTAGAGTCCTTTGTCATACAAAACACTTGTTGACATAATGTTTTTAAGCGCCTTTCAAATTGAACGTGTTTTCATTATTTAAACCTCTACCAAATGTTTTCAAATTTATTACAAGCTATAAAATATTTCATAAAAAGGGCCACATGTGCTTATCTTAGTTGCACATGTATTAGATCTTTTAGGTGCATCTACTATGATGTTGTTGATTTTGATTTTAAATGTTTTAATGATTATAATATTTCAAAATTTGTGATCGTGGTTCAAAAGAAAGTTGTATATTTTATTATAATGTAAGGTTTGATGCAAGAAATAATGAATAATTATTTTATGGGTCATATTTGGCTTCAAGATCAATATGAATAGCCCAAAAATATATATTGTATTTTAAATGTAATTTGGGTATTTAATAAACCAACACATGAAAACCACATATACATTGTCATTCTTGGTAAAGATTTCAACCTTGCCACTAATGGTTGCTTTTATTGTGACTACATTTAAACACTATTATAAAAGTAATAAACAGAGCATCTTATGGATTTGTTTAATCACTTCATGAACCTTGGTTGCAAGCAAATTCTTTCATATTAATGTATGTAATGTCTATTGTTCCAACATATCCTTTTAAAATTTAAGGTTGGATAATGTATACCCTTTTGTAAGATTAAAATGCATACCATATATCATCCATGGGATGGGCTTTGAACTTTCATGTCTTGTATTATGTGCATTAAATAGTCATGGGTAACCATTTTATTTGAATTAGTTACCTAGTATGGATCATATAAATGTTTAACCTTATGGTATGTTAGATTTGTTTTGAATGTGATTCCCAAACCATTCATCTAAAATAAACATTCAAATTATAGTAAATTTCATTAAATGAAATTTGCAAAATAAGGTCCATTTGTCAAATCACAAAATATGGGGGCATGTCATAATTGTCTTAACATCACAATGCATATGAGTCAATCCTATTGAAATAAACATGTGGGAGTAAATTATTTCCAATGTCAAGGTCCCCATGTGCCTTTATTATATAATAAACATTCAAATGCCCTTTTAAATAATTTGTAAATTTTTTTATATGTGATTTGAACCATAAAATAAAATAACCACACTATAAAAATTGGATATTCACAATCTAGGTTTCTACAAAAGGATGGAGATGTGAAACGTGGCGCTTGTTGAATGTTTTGAATTTAGGGTAGGTTCATAATCAAATGTACAACACTTATTGATTACTTTAAAAGGATTGTTTAATTTGGATTATTTTCAAAATATTCTTGAAATATTTGAAGAAAAAATACTTAATTTTTATAATATTTATCTTATTTTAAAAATATTAAAAATATTTATTTTGCCATAAATGTCATTTTCAAATCTTTTCAAAACATTTTACAAGTAATTTAAACAACAAAACAATTATAGTTACATTGATTTAAAATGCTTTGGGTGAAAACACAATCAAAATAACCAAGGGTGCCAAGGTAAAAATCATTTTCCAAATACCACAAATGACATGTGTCATTTTTGTGTTGATTTCACAACAACACATTTTAGGTTTTGTGATTAACTTTTATAATGACATATTAGTTTAAAAGGAAATATGCAATTAGTGATTAATGGGTTGTTAAACCCATGTCGTTTCACCCATTTAGTTACAAGGGATTTTAGGTGCAAAGCCCAGTCGATTTAACGATTAAGATTTTTAAATTTTTATATAATAATGAAATTTCATGTCATCATTAACCTTGGTATGATGTGTAAAGTGTATGCCATCTCAACTTAATCATTTTATTGAACTATATGTTACAAAAGATGTTTTGATGGATGGATGAAATGTGTCAAAAATTTATAAACACATTGTGAGTCATTACAAATGATTAAAAGTCAACATGGTTTAACCCATGTAGTTAGTGTTATCAAAAGTCAACGTAGTTTAACGTAGTTGGGCTAAACAACCTAGCCTAGTTTGCTTAGCCAAAAGTCAACCTAATTTAATTTAATTCGGCTAGCTACCTATGTTAGGCAACCTAGGCTACATAATTTAGGTTAGGTGGCTTACATTAAAACCAAATGTCGAATTTTTAGCCCAAGAAACCTAGACATGGCTACTTGTCATGTGGCCTAGGTATCATAGGTTGCAAAAGTGAAGAATTGTACCTCTCACCTTCATTTCGGGGTTCAAGTCCTCATCCATTACATTACCATATATTTTTATAGTAAATATATTTAACATTAAATTATAAAGTTCAAAGCTTTTAGCCTTAAATTAAATTTGGCCACCCTAGGTTGATTTAAATCAACCTACTTCCTACCTACCAACCAAGCATAAACCTAAACTCCCTAAGTTGACTTAAGATGAATTAATTTATTAATCAATACTATTTATTAACCTAGCCTAGTTTAACCTAAACATTTTTAGGTTAAAATATAATTTAACTTAGGATAATTATGTTGCATTTAGTTACATTTAATCACATCATAATCATATTTAGTCACACAAACTTGAGGTGGTTTAAAACTTGATAAAATATCTTGTAATGAAAGTATTCAAATTGACTTGGCAAAAAGCCTAAAGCTAGGAACCTAAACAAGCCTACCTAGGTTAACTTATCAATGTTTTATTAATGACTTTTCATATTTTTTATTCATTTGAATAATTTCAAATTTATTCACAAGTTCCCATGATATATTATGAATGTTATCATATAAGTAAATCCTACAATTTCAACACAAAATTAAATTACATTTTCAATAACATGGAACATCGAACATTGGTTACATTTGTTGCGGTATGTGTTACCATGATTACACCCATTAATTATTTAGCACAACATTCCACAATTAACATGGCATTAAAATGGTGCCACAAAAATATATCTATCAATATTATAACTTTTATTGAGTTTTAGTAGTCACCCAATGTGCTTTTTGATTTGTTTAATTATGATTACACCCATTATTATTATTTTGAAATAATATAAGACATTCAATTCACATGCTTGGATGATTTATATTATGACATGTGGTCCAATGTAAATATGCCATGTGGGATTAAAAAAAATTGAATTTAATACAAAATATTAATATTATGTTGGTAGGTACTTAGGTAGGTACATAAATAGGTGCCTACAAATTTAAACTACATACCTACCTACTTATATAGATAAAAAGGTGAATAGGTAGGTCTTACCTTTTTAAGCTAAATATCTATTCTTATAGGTCATACTTATATAAGTAGGTACATGGGTTGACCTAGGTGGGTAGGTCAAACTAAACACTTACTTAACTAGGTAGATAAATAAATTAGGGAGGTAGGTACTTTAAAATTGTTCATAATTTGTTTTTTTGTTTTGGGTTAAGCCTTTTGATTTGTTCATCTTATGTGCACACATTTTTTAATGTGAAATTGCATGACCACACCCTTTATTTATATAATGTTCAAACTATGAATGGAAAACAAACAATATGGAATGAATTTTGAAGTTGTAATTTCTCCACAAACTAAGTTACAACTTCAAAATTTTCCTCATGTCTTTTGTTCTTAGTTTTTAGATTTCTCAACAATTCAAGTACATGTTTCATTATATAATTAGATAATCATTTAATTAATAATGATTAAATTTAAAAATATACACTAGAAATATTGCATATTCATTATGAATTATTTAAATAATAATAACTTCTTAATATTTAACTAACTATTTATTTAGTTGCTCACAAGTTGTGAATACATAACTCATAGATAAATAAATAATTAAAATATTAAAAATATTTATTTTCAAATTAAAAATAATAAAATAATAAATTTTATTAAAAAATAAATTCCTACACAAATTATTTTTGTTAAATGTAGCATTACATTAATTACTATAATTAAATATAATTACATTTATTATTGTAAAAATAGTTATCAGTCAAGTAAATGTTTTTGTTCTATTGGTAATAAATAACTATAAATACAATAATCTACCGAACATACATTAGTTTTTTTTAATTCTTATAATATTACCATAAAAATATTTTTCATAGATAATTAATTACAGAATTTAAAAAATATATTTTATAATAATTCTTGTAATTACAATCATTACAATAATTATTTTAACTAGATTATGATTTTTCCAAAATTTTAATTCAAATTTAAAGTTATAAATTACAGATTGCGAAGAACGTTAAATTAGAAAATAATATGAATGTAATATAATTAATTATTATCTGAAGAAATTAAAATGATTTTAAAGTAAAGTAACATTAATTATAGTAATGGATTTATTTTATTCTAAGAATATAAATTATATAATATAAAAATCTATGTTGTATTAATAACTATGTAGTGTAACCTATAATTATAAATATAATCATGTATAATTATTTATAAAAGTGATATATTATGGACAAAAAGGTACAAGAAATAAACATTTTAATTTGTTTTATTAGAATCCATGTAGTTATGGTCATAACAATAATTATTTTAATTAAATTATGATTATTCTACAAATTTAAATAAGAAAAAAATGTCTAAATGATAAATTAAAGATAATAATAAAAAATTTCAATTATAAATTAGTTATGCAAATATTGTAATTATAATAGTTATTTTTTATGATTGGGCACTATCATTTTAATTAATGTGAAAATTTATATTGTAATAAGTTTTTTTCATTTTAAATAAGCAGTAATAAATAATAATTAGAATAAGTTATTATATATTTAAAAAAATTTCATTAAAATTATTCTATAATTATATGAGGTAGTCACAATTGTATATTGTATGTACATAACTAAATATTCTAGCATATTAGAATGTAATTTTTATAGTTATAGAAATGAAATTAATTCATTTAATTATAGTGGAAATATTTTAATCTTTAAAATATTTAAAATTTAAAATTATGAATAATTAAGCTGAATTATAAATTATGTCTCCACCTAATTAATGTATATGTAAAGTTATTATTAATATTTTATAATAATCATACATTAATTACTGTAATTTTATTTTTATTTAAAATTTAAAAATATTTTAAATAGTCTATGTTTGAATATATTTAATTTATTTGAAAATATAAGTAATTTAATGTAATTAAATTAGTACTATTACAATAATCATATCCATGAATTTAATTACAATAAAAATAATATGAATATTTTGTATATTAATTTGAAATATAAATTAAAAATTATGAATTTAAATTTTAATCATAAATGAAATAATTATTGTAATTAATGTATATGGACATATGTTGATTATGATTAAACATCAATTTGCTTGTGATTAATCGGATTTTTCATGGCTACTTTTGAATGATAAATCCAACCTATATATATAGATATATGTAAACCAATTTAGTCGTAGACTAGTCACAAGCTAATCATAAGTGACTCGGTTGATGTTAGCATGTTGTCACATTAGTCATAAAAGGCAAAAGCTTAATTGCAAAACCAAATAGTTGTAAGTAGTTGTAAATGTTTTAATCACATATTGGCTTGTTTCTTCTAGTGATGCAGAGAGTATGAAACATAGTTAAAGATTATGTAATCTACTTAGAGATTAATGTGGGTTACTTTAAGGTTTATGGAGCTACTTATAGGTTATGTACTATGTTACTTAAGGGTTATGTAAGTGACTTAGGGGCCATATAAGCTTACCCAGAAACTACAGATGTTACCTAGGGGTTATGTAAGCATACCTAAAGGCTATGTAGATTTACTTTACAACTATGTAAACCCACCTAACGACTATGTTAGCTACCTAAGGTGTAATGAGGGACAACATAGGTTTATTAAGGCCTACATAGGTTTAGAACAATATAAGTTTATCTATGGGTTATGTAGGATACCTAAATGCTATCTACCCATTTATTTATAACATAACTACGTTTACATACATGCCTATCTGCCTATTTATATATTAAGAGCATACATTTGACCTACCTATTTACTTACAACTTACTTACTTACATTTCTTTATATACCTATAACTTATTTAATAACATCATCAAAACAAAACCTATATATTATAGTGAATCATTTCAAATAGCAGTGAATTACTTCAATTAGAATTAGTAATGAACTATGATATTACATAGTGACCCATAATAACATAACTTTAAACAAGGTGAAATGATTATGGTTCGATAAAATTATTTTATTTAAAAAATCATACAATAATTTAAGTTGATAAATTACACCCCAACTTTGTACTAGTGATAGGCAAGAAAATAGGTGATTACTAAATTAAGTAGATGGTTTATGCATGGGTGAGCTCTCTTTTTGCTTCCTACTACCTTGTGGGTTGTTAGCTAGTAGGTAGTAAAACAAGCAACTAACCTATCACAATAGTTGGCTAAGGACCTGGAAGCCAACATAAAATTGTTTTTTGAATGCTTACCATCCATCCTTTGTGGTGCACTCTTGGGTGCTGCTTGCCAGTCTAGGGGGATTTTCATCGTCTCAGGGCATGGGAAGTTGGAACAAGGTTGATAGCACCTGTTCTACCCCAATGTAAAAACCTAGACTAATTTTTTAATTGAGGAAACCTTTCTACAAATTTGTATTGGATTGATTCCTTATCAAATACAGTATGCTCAACTAGGGACTGGCTGTAGACCTAAATGGCTCATAACAAGGAGTTAGATAACGGCTTCCCTTCTTGATTCATAGCAAATTCATCAGGCAATTTGCATGCGTGAACACTGAAAGGAAGGGGGATGCACCTCATCAGCAAAGGACTTACATAGCTGCTGCTGGCCTATACCTTGGCATGCAACAGACTTTTGATTGTCAGTACATCCCTGGCAAATTATCATGCAAAGGAGGAAAAAGAAAAGAAACGTTCCACATCTAAAAGCATTTTCTTCAATGACTAACAGACAATGAACTGAGCTTATCTTGCTTTTTTTCTGCTCTCAAAATAAATGCAGGAAGGGCTTCCTGCCTTCCTTCTTTAGTCCCCTTCTCCCTTACAGAATGGGAGCCATGAAGGGGTTTAAGGTTTAATAATTAGGGTTTAGGGTTTCTGCATGCGTGATCCCATCTGGCCCCTGGGGCTCAACCTACTAATTGCTTGGGTAAACAACACATATATCTGTTGGCTTTAAGCGTTGTTTGCTGGATGTGCAGAAAATACCATCCCAACTTGTTGACCTAGACTTTGTTGTATCTGAATAGATGAACTTTAAAGCGTCTATGGCTGTAATTTGTGCTCAAGGATGTGGACAAAAAAACTGGCATAGACAGGTAAATCAATCATTTACCCCTGCAAATATGGCATGAATTAGCGATCCTAGTAGTTTTCAGGCAATGTTTTTTGTCAATATTATGATCTAGCCATTTGGCGATGGCCCACAGGAAGATTTAGCCAGATTTGGCTACAAGCTAAATAGAAAAGTAAAATGTTTAAAACACCCTTCTATATTTTTGGCTATGTACTTGAACCATGTTTAGATATCTGGTAATTTTTCTTAAATTTTGATCAAATTCTGGCTATTGAAAACCACAGAAAAGAACTTAATTTTAGCAATCTTAATTTACAATATAGATTTTTGGCTATATATATATATAGCCAGGGAAAAAAAATGCTTTTTCAGGACATCTATTAGTCTTCTATACTGTAGCCTAGGGTCAGTTTCCACATAGACAAAACGAATTATTATTATTTTCCAAAAAATGAATTCGTTTTTTAATTTTAAAATTATATGTTTTTCCATCATCTACTACGATATTGTGATATGAGTAGTGAAATTATTCAAGGTGTAGCCTATTATAATTATGAGATTTTCAACATGTCAACTTCATATTTCCACAAAATTTCATTTCACTATTTTGGGGATTATTTAATGACGAAACTGACCTTAGGGTAAGGTATTCCATCTTTTGATGGACAGTTTGGCGAGTATCGCTGCCTAATTCAGGAAAAAAAGGAAGAAAAAAAATTGTAGCAGGAAGACAGACACACACACATGGGCCCAGACCACAGCTACAACTCTATGCCTGGAGATCATGTGCCCATCTTTTGAACACGGAATGACCCTGATCCATGGCAGATCGATCACACATCTGAGCAATAACAACTGACCGTTCATTGTACTGGAGAACATTACAGAAATAAACAGCCATGGCCATCCAAAACTCCAAACCTTAAACACAGGAATTAGACTACCCTAGTGCCTTCTCAGATTCGGCACTTGGGTTGCGCTGATCGGCACTCCAGTCTCGAATAATTATTTTATTTGTTCAGAATCCACTTCAGCAGTAAAAAAAAGAATTTATGAAAATTTGACAATAAATGTAGGCAGCTTCTTTGAGAGGTTTTCCATACTTTGAACATCTAACATAGTGACACCTTTTACATCAATTTTTATTTATTTATTTATTTTTTGTGGCAAGAATAGGGAGACATAATGTTCTACCAAATTATAGGATACAGTAATGTTGTCAATTATTGGATAGTTTGCTCTGCAATGGTGGGCTGGCTTGAAACAAGAAAGCTTCTGGATTTTCATTGATTTTTGTATTTTGTCTTCCCTTGTAATTTCCTTTAAATTTCGACATTTGAAACAAATAATTAAAAAAATCGACATTTTAAAAAATAATGTAATTATCACTAAACCTGGGAAGGTGCTACGGTGTAACAAGGGATGGATTCTTTCACTTCCCTGACAAGTCAGTGTTTTCCCAGGCTACCAGTACTGCTGCCACGACCAGTCTATAATCGGACTGTCAAGCGCTGGTCATCAATGAGCTGGTGATGATAGCACGGCGCCATGCATCTGACTGCCAGCAGGCTACCACTGGCGATGTATGCCCCGTTCACCAGTCGCTCTTGATTTGTTGCGCAAGGCTTTGTGCGGGGAAAGGGGCTCGGGCTCCGTGCAGCAAAAGGAAGACTGCCGCTTATGTGCTGTCATATTACTGCGAGATCCCTTCGATTGGTGGCCTGGTGTCATTTGTTTGTACTGACTGGGACTTAATGCAGAGACGGATTGACCAGTGTGGTGGTTGATTCGTCTTGGAAGCCACAGCAGTTAGAAGAATAACCCAGTGCCCACAGTTCGATCTCATGTGGTTTCCACAAGAATAACTCACACATGAAATTCGCTTACATAGATTTCCTGTGGTTTGCCAAATCATTGGATCCTGCCACCCCTTCGTTCCAGTGATAGAATTTCCAAACCATGTGATGTGAACCAGTGTAAATGGGATTGCCTTTCAGGTGCCTTCAATGTTTAGAGCATCGTTGCCACTTTACTGGGACTTCAATTTACCATTTTTGGGTATCATTCCTTCAGAGACGGAGGCTGTGTGTGCACAAAGTCGGATTTTATTTTCTTTTGGGTCCCCCATGATACCCGGAGGGTACCACGGGAAAAACGAAAAAAATGGGGGTGTTTTGGAGAAAATGGAATGCCCGCTCCAGTAGGCATTCTGTTTTTTGAGACATCCCCAAAACAGTAGAGGAAGACATAGTCTGGGTAACATGGCGTCCGATTACACTATAAATCGGAGCAGGTCTTTATGGGGTTAGATAAATGTGCGCAGAATCCAAATAGAACCAAAGCACTGCTTGTCCAATTTATTGCTTGGCTAAATGAATGGCATGGATACCATCTTCTTTGGTAAGAGTATATTTGAAATAGGCTATATTTTCATATAACCCTAAAAATGCCAACAGATGCAAGGGCCTTATTAGTGGCCTCATTCACACATTCTTCTGTTTGAACCCTTGTAGCTTACTCCAACTTAGATCTTAAAAAATGAGCTGCTCCAACTTTGTTTATCTACTTCTTATACTTTGGATCTCTCAAATCCAAGAAGTAACATGCAATCAGATGATGGATTCCCACAATGGAACCCTATGATCCCCACTTTTCCCACTAGTAATTGGGAAGTAGTTAACAAATGATAACAAAAATTTCCATGGGCTGATATAGAGGGTAGATGAAAACCTATCAAATAAAGGTGTAAAATACACAATTCCCATTCCATTAATTTTTCTAATTTTAAGACAAATTTACATTTTGGATTACCTCATTTGCTTAAAACATAACAATTTTTATTCTTTAAAATAAGATTAAAAATGTAATTAAACCAAAATTGAACATTATAGCCTGTAGGTTCTAATTACCCAACACAGATTTAATATCATTTAGATTTGTCCACTGCAAATTTTGTCACGGGGTACAAATCAATTCAGTGTGGGAGATGGCCACTTCATGTAACAATTTGGTAGGGACTGGAAATCACAACATTGGGTACCTGACCTCACGCTCTATCGAAGATTTCTAATCCTTAGATTTCTAGGGGTCTGTGCAAACTGCACATTTGATGGTACTGTTGTGGAACTCAGTCGCAGTAACCCTAAATATATCCTTTGACACACACCTAAAGTGCTTAGGAACACGGAATCCTAGTTGGTGTCCTTGCTGAAATCACTGGTATATTGGTGGTAGCGTGGTGATAACCAGTGTTGGGCGGTTTTGGAGGGAACCATTAGTTTTAGTTCTTATACGAATTAAAGAGAACTGGTCCAGTTTTTTAAAAACTTTTTTTTTTAATACCTTTGTCTGTTTTGAGGTTATCACCTGAATGAAGTTTGAACTTAAGATTTTTTCAAAGTAAACTTAAGTACTAGTCACATTTAATCACATGAAATAATAATGTATATTATTTTTATTTAATACTTATTCACCCTAATGGTTTTAAAGTTAAAACCATTGACACATTCAAACTTTAAACATAAAGCACTTGGAGAAATTTTTTAATGTATCTGAAGGGCACCTTATATCCATCAATTTTTCTCCTAAAAAATAGGAGGGATGTTATGCCTACTCCTCAATAGTGGGATGGTTCTTACACCTATAAGTAGGTATAATATCCCTCCCACTCCTATGCCTTGTGATCTATGTAGGTTTGATTCACTATAAATTTTGCCTCATGTTTTACAATAGGTTAAGCCAATGGGTGGAGGACATTCCCAAAATGTGGGGCCAGAATTGGCTATTGCCTCATTCTATGCCCCTTCTTTTTAGAATGCCCCCATCCTAGGGCTTTACCCTACACATCAAATTCAACAACTTGGTGTCCATATAAAAAGTTGTGACATGGTGATTAATCCTTTCAAGGATATTTAAAAAGTTTTCAGTTCAAACCTAGTAAATGGGTAGATGATATTATTTATTTGGGTTTTCATAAACCTATACAAGCATGAGAACTGGTTTTGAAGGTTCACTTGATAACTTTCACCGATATCAAGTGTCAAATTGAGCCTCTGCAATACCCCACCAGTTTTGGAAGTGTCAAGTTTCACTCAAAATGAGAATAGTCCAATTTCAAATTGAAAACTGGATTGAAACCAGATTGAGAGCCAGCTTGAAACCTGATGAATTTCTGATACCCGCCCAACACTGGTGATCACCTATTGTAGACCCTTGAAGGATGGAGTTAAATCACTACAAGAGAATGTGATTTTTCTCACACAAAAAGTTGCAGCTCATGACACATATGAAATAAACTTTGCCATTTCATCCATAATAATATTATGTACAATATGTGATGTTTATTGTGGCATATAATATATGAAAATAGCATGTTAAATTAATTTAAACACTAGGCAGCACATGACACCCAAACACCACCCAATACTCTGCCAGAAGCTAAGCTCCTTGAGAAACAAGGAATTCAAGCCAGATTCACCTCTCCTCTCTGAGCTGTGAGCAAGTGATGCCAGTTGCTAACTAGACTTGATGATCAAATACAGAAGGTCCTGTGCACATGGGGGGGGGGGGGAGGGGGTGCGGGGGCATGGTACGAATGGGGGGGGCACTGCCCTGGGTGCATCAAAGTAGTTAACCCTTTGTCCAATGGCATTTATTTCC
>Ga0116227_10010752_pt1 | contig 15782 bp, 11 predicted proteins | sample S1TSphgellanicum_FD_89693 | JGI IMG/M metagenome (GOLD analysis project Ga0116227, IMG submission 89693) | Host-associated microbial communities from peat moss isolated from Minnesota, USA - S1T2_Fb - Sphagnum magellanicum MG | ecosystem: Host-associated > Plants > Peat moss > Unclassified... | reverse complement strand
CCCCCCCCCCCCCCCCCCCCCCCGGGGCAAGTTCAGAACCCCTGGCACACTTTTAGAACCGTCAGCTATGGGGAGGTTAACCAGGGAACAAGAACCCAATGAAAAAAAATGTTCTGTTAACACATCATCCATCCATCCATGGTGGTGCATTTGTGGGTCCTGTGTTTCACTGTGGCCTTCTGCTTCACAGTAAAAAAAAGAAGTGGCAATTTCAGGTTTTACTGCTCTAGCAATTTACTTTTGAGAGATCCTTGCTGAGCAGGAAAGGAAAGGAGACGAGTAAAAATCAAATCAGCAGCCAATTGCTATGGATAATATAGTAAAAACTGTAAATTAACTAGGACCACATAATGATAATTTGCATTACCTTATTATATAAATCATAACTATAATTAAATTTCAGATTTTAAAAAAAAATTCATAATATATATCTAATGACTTATATTACATTAAAAACAATAAAATAACATTTAAACCCACAAAATTGCATAGGAAAAAAAAATGAAAAAGAGAAATTAACAAATAAGCTAGAATAATAATCATTGGAATAAATGAAGTATTAAAAAATCATTTGCCTCCTCTTACTTACTTACTTACTTATTTTCTTTCTTTTTTTTTTCTTTCTTTCTTTCTTTCTACCTACAATTTTTAAAAAAAGTTGTAGCATTTGAAGCTATTTTTAAATTAGTAAATTTAAAAAAAAAAAAAAAAAAAAGTGTACTTGAAGATACCTTTTTTTGACCAAAAGGTCCATGCTTAACTTGCTTAGCATTTGAAGGTGTAGTGGACCCAAAGGGAAAACATGTAGGCCTTGCCTCCAAAGGGGCACTACTACCCAATAACAAAACCTAGACTCATGGGTGTAGAGAGAGAGAGAGAGAGAGGGTCCCATAAGGATCTTTGATGATCAACACTACTGCCTTTCTCCTTTTCCAGAGGAGCACACCAAAGCAGACTTTCAACTGCTATGCTGCTGCTGCTAGTGCTAGTGCTGTTGCTGCAGTTGCTATTTGTTTGCAGGTTCTGACAAATCCTTTCATGTGAATGCACACTGCCCTATAAGTGAACTGACTGACTCAGGAATCACTCCTATCATTTTTAGTTTTGGCCCCGCCCCCTCCCTCTCTTCAGTTCAATACTGGCAAAAATTTAGTAAGTCTGTTTTGCTTAAGTGTATCTCTTGGGTTGGGTTTCAAAAAACATTTCTGTGCAAGTTTTCATTTGCCCTAAAGTTTTAGCATGATTGAATTGCTCTTCTTTCTGTTGCAGGCCAAAGAGACTGCAAACTTGCTAACGAAGTTAAGGATCTGACCTTCATGAGCTGATGATCACCTTCCATATTTTAAAACTCATTTTTTTCTAAGCTTCTCTCCAAAATAATTGCACAAAAGTGCAAAAAAAACATTGCTCTTCTGATGCGGGCAAAGATCACACTGCAAACTTGCCAACTCTCCCTTGAGGATCTGACCTTCATGAGCTGATCATCTTTCATTCAAAAAACTCATTTTTTTTAAGGCTTCTCTCCAAAATAATTTCACTAAAGTGCAAAAACTCACCACCCAAAAAAAAAAAACCTACTGGTTGACTATAACTCAGATATGTAAAGGGAATTTTTTTTTAATGTGTTACTCCTTGAGGGTATTATTATTATTATTATTTTGGGGCTAACAAAGGAAGAAAATCCATTGCAAGAGGAAACCAACTGGGCCAAGGAGAAACCGCCCAAGGGTAGTAGGTGACAGAAAATCAGTGAATAACTATGTTGTTAGGAGGTCTAATGCTGTGCCAGTGAATCTGCAGCTACCACTTTTCACAAATAATTCATGTTGAGAATCCAAGCTGCCGAGGAGGTCTTCTTTAGCTTCAAGGGGTTTTCCTCCAAGCTACTCTACCATAAATCACAAACACTATCCCAAACTGCTTTACTTGCTGTAACTCGAATCTCGCACCCAGATCTTCAATTAGCGCTCTAGCTGGTCTATTGATAATCATAGGGCAATGGAAGCCATGAGTGCAACAGTGTGGGCTTGCATCCTACTGTCTAAATTTTTATTTTATTTTTCCCTCATTATCACACTTTTTCAAGTATCAACAATGGGTACTCAAGTTCTCCAATTGAATGTCAGGGGCCTTTCAACAATTGAGAAAATAAAGACACTCATGTCAACTGTTGAGGGACCACCTCACGTGCATTTCTGAGGATAAAATGCTCCAGGAAGCAGAAAGCATATGCAGGAGGGGGTGGGGGGGGGAGTGGTGGGAGCTGCTTATAATAAGGTGGTTATGGTTGTGGAAGCTAAGCATCACATTATCCATGTGGGGGAGTGGTGGGAGCTGCTTATAATAAGGTGGTTATGGTTGTGGAAGCTAAGCATCACATTATCCATGTGGGTGAGTGGTGATGAACTAGTTTTGACAGTTATAAACAGTTTTGTTCCAGCAAAGGTTTTTTTGGTTGTTTAGAACAGACAGACTGCCAAAAGAAAATTTCCCTTCATGTTAGTTAGTGGGGGGGCCATATAAAGGAGAAAGCTACCAGGTGAGAACTTTCCCTCCATTTTGATTCCTTTCATGTATGATGATGCTGTTTGGTATTCCCTGGCTCCCTTGTGTTGTTGCACCAACTTCTCCAACATGCTCTCTGGCTCATTACCAAAAAGATGCAACAAACACCAGATTATTATTAATCGCTGCTTTTGTTGTAGAATATACAAAGTTCTCCCCAGACACACACACACACACACACACACACTCTCTCTCTCTCTCTCTCTCTCTCTCTCAAATACCGTAGTACCTTGGCAGCTTGCTTTTGTACAAATTATATTATTTTTGGAAACACTGCAATTTTCGATAATTCCTTTTCTCAAAGAACCAATTTTTTTGTGAAGGAAATGAAGAACATTTTGAAATATCTGGCAATTTTTTTTTTTCAAAATAGAATCTTCAACACTAATTAATTAATTATTCAAATGGTGTGCTGAAGGTGCCTCTGCACCACTGTGTGTGTGTGTGTATGTGTGTGTGTGTGTGTGTGTGTGTGTGTGAACTTGTTCCTTGTACTCCACACATTATACTTGTGAAATGGTTGAGTTCTGCAGATTTCGACTGTCAACTGCTGCACCTTGTCTCCTGCATCCATGTACAATGCACTTTCAAATTTCTGTCTTTGCTATTTGAAGCACAATAATACTGTACATGATGACAAAACACACAAAAAGGAAGGAAATTCTAGAAAGGAAAAAGATGGCAGGAAAATATTAGGTCAAAATTATTTGTTTTCCCCCCTTCAAAGGGAAGGAAGGGCAGTCTGGCTAGGCTAGAGGAGGGTTGTTCCTTTGTCTTATACTCCAAAATACATAATACAAAAACAAATCCTGAAGCTTCTCATTACTGCACAAAAGCACTTCTTGTTGTTCTTTTGGGTTCTTCCTCTCTGAAAAAAGTGGAGTTTTCAAAAGGCTCCCAATTATTTGGCAACAAGCACATCATTCTTGAGCCTTTGTGTCTTAAGTGGCTTCTTTCTATTGTAGCTACTTCAGGCTTCAATCTAGTCTTTTAAGCTGGCAGGCAGGCAGGCAGGCAGGCAAGCAAGGAGGGAGGGAGGGAAGAAGGAAGGCAGGCAGCAATTGTGCACGAGCACTTTAATAATAGAGATAGGTACATAGATTGGAAGCAGCTGCAGTAAAGTAGCTACATAGTCACTGACAACTTATTTCTATTATATTTTGTCATTGCCTGATCAATGTTGCAGTAGAACTGCAGCTGCAGCTGCTCAGCTCCTCTAGAGTGTGCAAACAAACAGCTCCCTTTGAACAACCTGCTGCTGCAAGTGCAGTAAGATTCAGTGTCTAGATTGTAGCTCCATCTGGATCAGTCCACAACAACAAAAGAGAAAAGCTTGTAGTTGCTGCTTACATTGTAGCTCCAGAGCAGTCCATAGTTCAACAAAAAGGAAGCTTGTAGCTGCAGCTGGATTGTAGCTCCAGCTGATGATATATCAGTCCACAACAACAAACAGGAAGTAGCTTGTAGGTGCTGCTAGATTTTTGCTTGCTCGAGTTGACAACAAAAGGGCTGAATAATCGTGGCAGGGAGCTCAGAAGCTGGGATCAATGTTTTCACTGGAGGTGGAGAAAGATAGATAGATTGTGAGCAGCTGATTCCGAAGTTGTTGTACAGCAGCAGATGATCTTTCTGTGAGCAACATATCTTATCTTTGGCAACACAGTCACGTATCAGAAGCTCTTGAATATCGCTGAAATTGCTTGAAGATTCAGTAAGCTAGTTGTACATACAAATGGAAGGATCTGCGCTAAGGCGAGGAAGCCAAAGTGGAGAATGGATGATGATGCTGCTGCAGTACTGTGTGCTTGCGGTAATGCTCAGCGGCAGCAGCAGCATGTTACAACTCTCGTTGCCCGGAGCTGCTGCTGCTGCTCCTGATTCCTGGGAGCTCCTGATTCAAAACGCGGGCGTGTCAGCGATGCACATGACTCTCGCGCACACCAACAAGGTGATCATGTTCGACCGAACGGACTACGGTCCCTCTGAAATCAAGCTCGCTAACGGCTTCTGTCGTCACGACCCCCACGACTTAGCTCTACAAGTCGACTGCTGGGCTCACTCCATTGAGCTCGACCTCGCCACCAACACCATCCGACCGCTCACTGTCCTCACCGACACCTGGTGCTCCTCAGGTAGAGTTCTAGTTCACGTTCTAGCTCCAGTTCGAGTTCCTGTTGCAGTTGTAGTTTGTCAAGCTTATGTCGTTGTTGTGTGCACGCTTCAACTGTCCCAGGTGCATGGCTAGCGGATGGGGTTCTGACCCAGACGGGAGGCTGGAACGACGGCAGCACAGTGATGCGCACCATAGGAGCAGGACCCACAGACGACTGGCAAGAGTTTCCCAACACGCTTGCAGTTGCGAGATGGTACTCTTCCGACCAAATCCTGCCGGACCAGCGCGTGATTGTGGTGGGAGGTCGGCGACAATTCAATTACGAGTTCGTCCCCAAGAATGCCCCAGGACTGCTGCAACTGGGCGCCATCAATTTCCCATTCCTTGCACAGACCAATGATCCCGGCGCCGAGAACAACTTGTACCCGTTTACGCATCTCAGCCCCGACGGCAACCTCTTCGTCTTCGCTAACCAGCTATCCATTCTCCTTAACTACAACACCGGCGCGACTGTGAAGACGTTCCCGGTTCTCGCTGGCGGTCCTCGCAACTACCCCTCTTCTGGCTCCTCTGTCCTGCTTCCCATTCTCGCTGCAAATGGGTATGCTCTGCAGTTTGTTCTCCTGCAAGATCTGATGAGCTCTAGCTAACTATGAAGATTGCTTCCCACAGAGAGAGAGAGAGAGCTTTGAATGCTGCTTGCTTCTGCTGCTGCAACTCTTCTTCTTGTATAGCTTCTACATGACTACTCTCTCTCTCTCTCTCTCTCTCAGAGTTTAACTTTGCTTTGCCTTGTGCTGCTGCACATGGTTCAGGTACAACACAGCGGAGGTGATGATCTGTGGAGGAGCACCAGCAGGCTCATTCCAGAAAGTAAACCAAGGGATATTCGTGGGAGCACAAGACACTTGTGCCAGGTTGGTCATTACAGATCCGAATCCAGAATGGGTGATATCAGTCATGCCGTCGGCACGAGTGATGGGAGACATGTTGCTGCTACCCACAGGCGAGGTTCTCATCATCAACGGAGCACAGCAAGGAACTGCTGGCTGGGGAGTAGCAAGAGAACCCAATCTCGCTCCTGTTCTCTATAACCCAACCTTCAATGTTTTCCAAGTCATGTCGCCCACCACTATTCCTCGTCTCTACCACTCGACTGCAAACGTGATGCCTGACGGTTGGATTCTTGTCGGAGGTAGCAATCCCAACTTCGGCTACACTTTCACAGGTGCTCTTTTCCCCACGGAGTTAAGAATCGAGAGATACAATCCTTACTACCTCAACGAAGCTTACAACGAGCGTCGCCCCGCGATTGTGACAATCGACAACACAACTCCAGGTTACGGAGCGGATTTCACTGTCACGTTAACCATTCCTGAAGCTCCCAACGCTGTCGCCTTCCATCTGTATGCACCTCCTTTCACCACGCACACTTTCTCGCAGAATCAAAGGATGCTTGTGCTTGCATCCACTGCTCCTGTTGCTGCTGGCAACCATTACTTGAGCACGGTTACCACTCCGCCCAGTGCAATTCTTGCTCCTTCCGGATACTACTTGTTGAATGCCGTCAATCAAGGAACTCCAAGTCCTTCTGCTTGGATCCATGTTGGCTGATGGATCAGCATCAGGCTGCTGAAGAACCTCCTCCTCCTCCTCCTCCTCCTCCTCCTCCTCGAGACCTTGGCTCAGAGAAAAATTTAGAGATGAAGGAAGATCTACATATGCATCCGCCACACTCGTGATTGATCAATTCCAGTGAAAATTATTTCTCGCTTGTACTATCATCATCTTCTTCTTCCTCTGCTTCTGATTCTTCTTCTCCGTCGTCGCAAACACAAAAGATTTCGTGAGTCTTCCTGATCAATCTGCAGCTCCGCCAAACTCCACGGGTTTGATCTTTCTCGAACTCGGCAGAATTAGAAGCAGCGCGATTCTTCAATACCAGGGAGGTCCAGGAGGAAAGTCTAGTACAAGGGGACTTTAGGGTTAGGGTTAGACTTTAGGGTTTAAGGTTTTGGAGGTCAGCTGTTTGTTGTATGGGGGAACTTTAAGATTTAGGGTTTTTGTGGTAACCTTTTTTTTTATATGGGACTTTAAGGTTTAGGGGCTCACATGTTTCTTACATGAGATTTTAGGGTTTAGGATTTTGGTGGTCATCTGTTTCCCACATGGGACTTTAGTATTTAGGGTTTTGGTGCTCACCCCACATGGGAATTTGGTCACCTTTTCTTTTTTTTTTCTTTTGTTATTGGACGGAAATAATGAAACCAATAAATCCCAGAGTCAATTATCTAGGGAACCTAATTAATTTACTACCCCGTCCCCTTTTTATCCATTGAGCAACAGGAATTTTCTTTAGGTAATTTATAGTGATATATAAATTCAATAGGAAGTGGGTATTTGTAACAGTGATTGAATAATATATGATTTTTAAATGCCATGAATTGAAAGGCATTTTATTTCTTTCCTTTTCTTTTCTTTTCTAAGCTATTGATAAAAGTCTTAAGAAGTTTGTTAACAAGCAAGAAGAGCTTCTAGGATATTAAGTGAGCGGAAAGCCAAAGTTCTTTTGTTTGTACAAAAGAAGACTTGTGCTTCTTCCTTCGTGCTTCAAACCTCTTCTAATTCTTCTTTGTTTGTTTTCTTTAGAAGATCTGAATCAACTAAAGATTCTCCAATGGTCCTTGGTCATTATTTACATGGATAAATGTTGTAACAACTTTGTGTTTGTTTGTAAAAAGTTTTATGTTTCTTTTGTTTTCTCAGAGCTTAATTCTCCTGTTGGTACATATGTGATCTCCAATCTTGTCCAATCTGATATTTTGAAATTTCATTTCTCTTTTAATAAGGCTCATAATTATAAAGGTGTTAAGTGTGGCCTTTGTTTCCCCTCTATTTGTGTTGTTTGGAAGCTTCATAAAAACCCAATAAACCTAGATTTATTTGTACAGCCAGCTCTACTTCTCTGACTCATGTTTCTAAGTGGTTTTGTTCTTTCTTCGAAGCTATGTTTCCTACTGTCGATGACCTTTGGGTCTCTAAACTCCAAAAAGCATATGTGCCTATTAATAGTTGTTGGATTCTTAATGACTCTACAGGAGTGATGGAGATAATAAATAATCTTAATCTTTCCAGATCTGAAATTGATAAAGCTTCCCCACTTTTGTTGCAGTTTTTTAATTTCTCAACTCTATACACTAAAATTGACCTAGTTGATCTAAAAGCTCAAATGAGAGTTCTAATAAATAATGTGTTTACTTGAATGCTGAAACCCTTCATCATTTTAAGTTTTTGATGGTTCAAAAAACAGCTCTGAACTTTAAGTTTTTTGTGGCTGAAAAATAAAGCCGAGATCAATTTGTTTGAAAATCTTCATAGCTTCAAAGTTGCGGAAGCTTCAGATTTGATCTCTTGGCTAGAGTTCTTATTAGACATTAGGCATGCCTCATGTTCATTTCAATATCTCAATGACTGCAAAGCTAGGGGTTATCAATAGTCAATTTTACAAATTCTTGAAACTTTGTAGTTGTAAGAAGTTTTTTTTGTCTTCCAGATGGTCAGTCTTATTGTCTTTCTGAAGGCAAAAGGCTACCTTTTAAAAGTTCTTCTAAAGAGAACAAAAGGGTTGGTTCTTAAAGGTTTGGAATTTCCACTTTTGGCATTTTTAGAATGATTTTGCTTCAGGTCATGTCATGTAAGTGGGGAGGTTCTTGTAAACCCACTTGTTCTTAGTTTTTCCATGTTCTTTTCCTTTTCTATCTTTCTTTGTCTAGTCTTTGTTGTGGGGTCTGTTGCCAGCCAGTAGTATTGCTAAGTCTTCCCATTGCTTTCAAAATTGCACCAGAAACTCAGTTTGTAGGACAGTGCTTGTCACTAGCCTTCACCCACTGAAGGGAGCTGATGAAGTTAGTGGGGAAGTTGTGATAGTTAAGTCACAATCATACATACTACTGTTGATGGTCTTTGAACAGATGTGAGACTGGCACTTTTGTTCATATCGATGTGTGTGTTTTTCGTTTTTCGTTTGTTTTTTGTCTCCCATTGTTTGGTACTTTTTTAGGCTTCCCGAGGAAGTGTTAACCTTGCTGTTTCTTCTTCATCATGAGAATGAAGATTTCTCTATTCTTATGAAAGATATTTCTTCTCTTTTTCATTGCATTATTTTGGGCAGGAGCAAATTTTTTTCCAAAGTAACATTTTTGTCATGAAAAGGGTTGTTAACTGCAAACTTCTTCATGTATGCTCATTTCCAAGTTCAGTACTTTTTTTCAGTGTTGCACTCAACTGTAAGGCCATTGTAGGAGTTTTTTTGTGCATGCAAAAAAAAGCTTTTGCAAACTTGGGTTGAAATAACTTTGCTTTTCTGTTTCTGTGACAATGTAAAGAAAAAAAAAAACAGATTTATATAAGTTATAACTACTACATACATGATGGGTTTCATCCCTTTCTAAGGAATTCAGATTTTGAAAGAGCATATGCTAAAATTTACAACATGTAATATTATTTGCATGCCTTTTTTCTTGCTGCAAATCCCTGCAAGTTGCTCAGCAACAGAATGAAATGCATCAATGATAATAAATACTCAAGATTGTAATTTGAAAGCAGACATGAATTTCTTTTAATTTGCATGTCATTGTATGTTTGTTCCTGTTGTCTCTGGAACCCATTCTATCCTTTCAATAATTGGCCTTGCCTTGTCTTGCCTACCAAGGCAAGGATATTGTGTTCAGATTCATTAATAGAGTACTAGTAGCTTAAGGGATTTTGCCCTCCCCCCCCTAGGTAATAAATAATAGGTCTATTTTTATATGAGAATTTTGGAAAGATGATATTTTGGCTTGTGTTGAAACTTGAGATTAGTTATCAGAGTTAATGATATCTTGAAGGATTTAGGGTTTTTTTGGGAAGATTATATTTTTGCATGGTGAAATATTTGAATTTCCATAATAATTCTTCTTTTGCCTTAAGATACTTTTTAATGTAAATGGCAAGGCCATAGTGTAACACAGCCCCTTGTTAGTTCACTAGCGTCAACTCCTGCATTCCCAGACTTTACACTGTTTTTTTTTTGGGGGGGGGTGGTGAATTTTCACATTTTTTTGACCTGAAAATATGATTTCAACACATTCAAAAGGATTTTTTGTGAAAACAAATGGCCCTAATTTCCCAGATTTTTTTTAAAAAAATAATTACATTAAATTATCCAGGTTTCTACATTAGGTTCCAGCAGGTAGCCCAAATATAAAAGGATTCTTACATTTTTCTACTCCATATGTGATCTATAGCCAAATTTGGTTTTAATCTTCTTGTGAATGATGGCTAGTTTGGCTACATCACAAGACTGAAAGAAAAGCCTTCTTTTTCCCTGTGTAAATTTTGCAAAAAGGTGAAATTCCAAATTAAAATGCAAAAATGAATTGATTTTTAGGTTTTCCAATCATCAAAAATCCAAAAAAGAAATTAAAAGAAAAAACAGTAGATTTCTACAATGGTTTCAATCGGGTAGCCTAAACATAAAACGATGTTTCGATTGTTTTTAATTTCCATATATCATTTATAGCCAAATTTGAATAAATCTTCCTATGCCCCCTTTACATTATGGTGGTCGATCATGACCATGGAAATGTTGAAAGCCTTCAAAAACACATCCAAAGGCCATCCCTTGGAAATTTAGAAATCATTTATATGTGGGCTCACGTTGTCAATTGTAATGTAAAGTGAAAATAAGCTTTTTTTAATAAATTTTTTTGAAAATAAACTTTATTGAGGTATCAACATGTTATTATGGAGCCAAAAAAAATTTAAAATTTTAATGTAATTTGTAAAAAAAATGATATTCTATGTAACTTTTTTTTACTTCTAGTTTAGGGTTTTTTTTCCTTATTTTTCATCACTTTCCTTCCCTTTCTTCTTTCTCCAATTTTTTCATTTTAGCAAGTAGGATCATCATGGATCATAGAAGAGAAAAACTTATGTAAAAAATTTGACCAATCATTACTTTTTTGGACGATGGGCTAACAAATTTTGCACCCACCTTCAAAAACACGTATTATTTTTTTTTTGAAAAAAAATTATGTAAAAAAATCCAACAAATCATGGCCTTTTTGGCTCACATGCTAATAAACTTTGTGCCCACCTTGAAAAAAAATATTTTAAAAAATTTGAAAAAAAAAACTCTTGACATTTTTTTGTAGACCAATCATGGCTTTTTGGGTTCATGGTCTAACAAATGTTCAACTCAACTCTAAAAACTTATTTTAAAAAATTGAATTTGAACTATGAAAAATATGACTAATCATCGTTTTTTGAGCTCATGGTCTAACAAACTTGTTGCCTAGCCCACCTCTCAAATAGGTAGTAAGCTTCACAACAAATGAAACATTAATCCATAGTGCATTTAATGTTAATTTTTCATCCATTTACATTACCATGGACCCTTGGTCCTTCAACCTTGTGTAAAGTATGTATTCATAGAAAAACAAGCTTGATCCTACATGTGATACCATGGTAAATCTAACTACTTGATATTTTTTGGGGGGTTGCTTCTGAACAAGTAGTAGGAAAGGACTAAGGACCAAAGGGTTGTTGGTAGGTAGGTAGTAAACACAATAGTTGAGATCACCACCATGGTTAGCCTTAAACCGGAACTTGATAGAAAAGTGTTTCTTGTCCACCCACCCACCATCCATCTATTCATCCATCCATCCATCACTTATGGTTTGCTAGTTGCCATTGGTTCACTATGGCCTTACTTGGGGAGCCAAAGTGCCTTATAGTTCAGTTGTAGGTACCATGCTCCATAAATCCATTATTTGTTGATGTCCAAAACCCAAATAGACAAGGACTTTGTGTGTTGCCAATGTTGCAAAAGAGGATCCCTATTCAGCATTTGATGATAACCGCTGCGTTTTGATAACTCTTGGTTTTTCTAAGAAAGGTTTAGGCCTGAAAACCAAACTGCTTTTTGAACGGGATTTTAATACCCGCCCAACATTGGTTCATACCCTATCCTAGCACCGAAGAGCTCGACCAAATGACATAGCAACACAAATGGTGTGAGATCTACTATGGACTTATTTGGAAACCACATACAAAGTCTTGTGACAATAGAGTACCCAAACTGGAGGTACTGGGCCTCAGTTTTGTCAAAACTGGGAATGAAAACAAAAGTCAGAATGAAAAAAAAAAGGGTGGGGAGAGTAGGGATCAGACTTGTTTTCTCATCGAAATTGGTCCTCACAAGAGTTTCACCCCCAGTTTTGGATTTGTCTTGGCTGCGCCTTCATTGCTGGCTCGTATTCTTCATCAAATCAAGTCATGTCAAATTAAAATCCTGCCAATGTTGTGAATTCATAGCCAGTTTCATTGAACCATACCTAGTTTCACTCACTTTAGGTCTACATGCAAATTGGGGATGAAACAGGGATCATTCATATTAGGGGCCCAAAGACAGGGTCACTTCAAGGATAAGCTGAACCACTCTATAGGATCACAAAGATCTAGTAGAGTTAAACTGGGTTTGACATATCCAGCAAAGTGTACTCTACAAGATCACCCACTTTAACAAGTTTATTAAAACCGGTTTTGAAACCCCATGCTAGGTTTTCCCTTTAAATGGTCCTTTTTAAGGGGGAGTAGGAGGGGATGAGGATCCAAATAGTAGTCTAAAGTGGGGCCCAACTTGGCACTACTTTGCAAGAAGTTGTATTACCTAACTTGATTTTCATTATGTCAATACATGATAAACCACGGAAATTCAAGGTTCATTACACAACATAAATACATTCCAATCCATTAATGATTCCATTGCAGTGAGGGAAGTATTGTATCAACTCACAAGCCGCACTTTAAGTCTTCAATTTCGCAATACCTTTGCAACACACTTTTTTCCACACCAATTTGAAGTTATAATTAAAAAAAATTGTGAAGCAATAATTCACGGCATCAAACGCACCTTAAATTTTCACCTCAATTGGGTTGTTCTTTAGTCGAATGTGACAAATGTTTTCAATTCAGTGTCAAGAAGGGTCATATTTCAAAAACTTCATGCAATAAATGTGGACATCATACAACTCATCCCCTTTGTTCGTGCATTCTATGCATTTGAATTTCCCCTATTTTACAATCATCGCAATTGTGAAAACAATATCACAATCATCTTATCTATTATGGGAACTCATCGAAGTGATCTTTTGGAGGGGGCATTATTCATTTTAACGCATTTTAAGGCTTTACATTCTACAACTAATCATTTCCCTTCTTATATATTTCCATCTATTACAAATGACACTCACATCATAGGTCCCCCTTTAATTATATCATCTACATATCATTTCTAAATCGAATTCCATGTTATAGGTTTTTTTACCCAGCCTCAAAAATGCATAGCATGGTCACCCTTTGGCCTACCACCAAACTTCAACACCCCCTCTCAATTTACCACCCCATTAAAAGGAAATAAAATCTTGGGGGTTTCGTTGGACATTTCAACTTTCATATCATTCTTCATCAAAAATGTTTTGCTAAAAGATGTTCGACATGTGGACCTTCTCCTTAAAATAGATGATGTTCAAGTAACCTTTGGAATTTTAATTCGTTGTTTCGTGCAACACACATCATATTTTTTATGATGCACACCTCCATTTTCCACCTTCACAAAATCCCTTATTTCTTTTGACTCCTTTCAAATGTTTATACGCCTTTTGGGTTTTAAATCCTTTGATAGCCCAAAAAGACCTTTAGCTCATAAACAAGTTTTTTTCTCAATAATTTTCGGTGGTGTCAGGTTCATATCGATAACCACCATCACCCCAACAGCCTATTTAGGGAGTTGGGCCCTTGTTATTTCAATTATAATTGTTACTTATTTATGGTTGATCAATGCCCCTTCTTTCTTAAAACCTTAACATGCATCGACAACAACACACTTGATTTCCAGCAACACCTCAAAATGACATGTGATCCTTTACCCCTCAAACTCATGTTTATCGTCTTCCATTTGAACAATTCATCAAATAACAAATGGTTCAACTTCAAAATTCCATTTTGAAACACATGCACGATCATACCCTTTCCAGCATGCTTTTCGATGGGATATTTGAGGCCCATCGTGCCCAAAATTTTATCATGTTTTGGCCCAGGGGTGAACGTTTGGCTTATAGTTTGACCAATCTTCCTAACCTTTTAATTATCTTCCCCAATTTTTTTCATAGCACTTTGTATTTAACTTGGACTACCCCATCCCTCAATTGCAAGTGTCCCTCGATGTTATGCACACATCCCATTGACCCTATGTGGATACCTTTTACATTGCCCTCATGGCAATGAACACACTAGAACCCATGATGTAATTCATGACACCTTTGCCAACATTGCACGAGATGTTGGCTTCCACATGGGACAAGAACAATTACATGAGTTTTTTTCAACCACATTCAACTTGTCTTATCGACAAGTCGACATTGTGCTCACCAAAGATAGCATTCTCACTTTAGTTGAAATTGTCATTATCGACCCAATGCGAGTGGATTTGCTTCCCGATCTTGCACAACTCAAAGATTTTCCACCTTTGATGCAACTCAAGTTAGGGAAAGGAGTTATCACAACTAACACCCCATTAATCATAATAATTAAAGTATTTGGTTGTTTATACAAACATGCTAATGTTTTTTTACACGATTATGCCAATGCCATTTGGAACTTGAAAGGGCCAGAGGGGGTCCTCACCTTTCCATTTTAGTCACTTTTCTTCTTCAAAAAGTTTCAATCACATTACAAAGGATGCAAACATCCTCCATCTTAAGTTGAATGATAACAATTGGTTTAGCTACTTCCCGACTTCCACCCCTTTAGGACACACCTCCCATCACCACGACCAACCTATGGTAAGCCGTTGGTTTTTGACATGGAAAAATATGGCCAACCTATTACAAGGTGTTAGTTCTAAACATGGAGAGATTTTGACATTTACTTTGAGCCAACTTGACGTCTTGTGATTTTCCCTTTTTCTTTTTTCTTACCCCTTTATACATTTTCCTAATCTATGGTGTGTTTTTTAATAAAGCTTTGTAGGGATTTTACTAATGAAGCCACATAATTGATGTGTACTTAGTATTTTGAATCCAAATTGTAATGGACAAAACAAATGTGGAATTGATTGATGTGAATTTCAAGTAAACCATATCTTGCAAAAGATTTGGACATGCCAATTTAATGTACAATTTGCCTCAATTTAGAATTCAAATGCAATTAGAACCTAACCAATGGATGAACATGAAAACCTATTTACACTAGAGATCACGTGTGAAGGGCCCAAAGAACCTATTGGTACCCCATTTTTTGGATGAGACCAAGAGAAAATCCATGGGCCATGGCTCGTAATTTAAACCCAAATATGGACCAAAAGATGGACCCCTTTCATTTTTATAATTTTTTTTTTTTGTGATTTTTTTTTTTTTTTTTGGAGATGCAAGTGCCTTAATTTTGTAGTGATCTTCTATTTCTTCTTTTTCTCTCTTTCATTCTAGGTTTCTTTTTTAGTTTTCTTCATTTTCATTCAATTGCTTTCTTTTGGTTTTTTCCTTTTTTGCATTTTGAAAAAAACATTCACACATCATGGATGAAATAAAGAAGCAAATATTGATTGTGATGGCTATGTATTGGGCTTTTTATATGTTGATTCAACAAATATTGAACATTCGAGCCTTGGTTTTACAGTTTGAAATGGAGAAGTTTGCATTGCTTGTAGTCATGTGTGATTTCATGTTAAGGAAAAAACTGATTATTTGAGCTTTTGAAAGGCAATGTGGATTTACATATCGGTTTTTGCTTGGTTCTTACATAGAAAACATGTTCAAACAAAGCATTAGGGCTTCTCATGGTACATTTCGATACCTTTGTGAAAAAATGGGTCCACATTTGAAAAAACAACACCTATGAGAAATCCAATTTCAATGGAAGATAAGGTTGCAATGTCCTTGATGTGTTTAGAAAGTGGGAATGGTCTACAACTAATGGGTGTTTTTTTTTAAATAACAAAGGTACTATTTCATTTCAATGATTGTGAGAGAGCTTGGGGGGGGGGGGGGGGGCAAAAAAATTTTTT
>Ga0116227_10010751_pt1 | contig 15782 bp, 17 predicted proteins | sample S1TSphgellanicum_FD_89693 | JGI IMG/M metagenome (GOLD analysis project Ga0116227, IMG submission 89693) | Host-associated microbial communities from peat moss isolated from Minnesota, USA - S1T2_Fb - Sphagnum magellanicum MG | ecosystem: Host-associated > Plants > Peat moss > Unclassified... | reverse complement strand
TTTTTTTTAAGTTTTTTTTTTTTGAATTTTAGAGTTTTTTGTTTTTTTTTTTAATTTTTTTATTTTGAGGTTTTTTTTTTTTATTTTTTTTTTTTGGTCTTTTTCTTTAAAACTTTTGGTTTTTTTTTTTTTTTTTTAGTTTTGTTACTTGATTTCTTTTGGTTTTTAGCACTATTACTTGAATACTTCTGTCTTTTAGCTTTTGGCTTCTAGCTTTTGGTGTTTTTTTAGTTCTACTATTTGAAAGGTTTTGGTTCCCTTGTTTGATATCTATCATTTTTTTTGTGTTCATCAAACTTGGAGCTTTAAGGTTTTGGATTGTCAATTGCTTAAGGATGAGGAGTTTGTGTGCATCAAGGGGGTTTTCAACTTGATCCAATTATCCATGATCACAATTTCAAGTGAATTTTTAGTAATGCCAAGGTTTATTTCCATTCATGAAGCCCAAACATTTAGGGTTTGGATTTCATTTATGTGCAATTTGTGAATGGTGGCCATGTGTTTTTCTTATGCATTTTAGGGTTTGGTGTTTGTTCTTCAAGGATGTGCATAGTGTGGATGGCGATGTGTTGTTGTGCACAAGGGTTATTTTCAACTTTTCAATGGTTGTAGATGAAGTTGTTTTTGAAAACATGGGAGGAATCAATGAAACAATTGTTCGTGATATGAACATAGTCATTTCTCATAGCCTATCAAATGTGGAAAATGTCCACCAACAATGTGACCATGATGTATTTGATGATATGCATCTTCAAGCTATGGAACTTCAAGTTCAATTATGGAAACCACATAACATGACTTCTATTTGTTAGAGCTTTTTTCATGTGGTAAATGACAACCTACTTGTTGATCTTATGAACCTTCAAATGTTGTGTTGTATCATATGTAGAACTCGGTAAGCTTTTGCTAACATATTAAACTAAAGTTCCATTATAAAAAGGGCTTCATCAAGTATAGTAAAACCAATGGAATTTACACTTATGAAAACAAATGTTGATAATGTTCATTCTCATTTATTGCTAAAAAAAAGTCTACATTAAATGAGAGGGTAATGGTTAAACTTTTTGGAAGAGATCATATTCGACAACATGGGAAACAAAAGGTTGGGCCCAATAGTTTTGCAATCATTATTTTTTTGGTGTCAATAAACTCGTACAAATATGGTGATGAAGCAAAAAAGATTTATGGAGGACCTTGTGCTTTACATCTACAAAGGATACACCTTTCTTTCAACATGTGAAAACGTTTGGTTTCATAGGTTAATATTATGCCAATGCCTTTGTGTTGTGTTTCCTTCTTGGTCCTCTCTTATGGAACAAGTGTTTCATGCAATGGCCATAAAAACCATGGAATTATATGTGTTACCATATTTGGAATCTATTGCTATAGTGTATGTTGGCTTTGATCTTTGGATGTTTAAAAGTGTCATCGATACATTTGCTTTTGTGATCAATTATTTGGCTTGACACCTTGGCATGATAATGTTGGATTATTTGAAGTGCATGAAATTACAAGCACTACCACAAAATGTGGGTGCAATTCACTAGTCCCCGTTCACTAGACCAATGAATTCACTATTTCTCCAGTGGTCCCCATTCACTACAACTGGTGAATTCACTCAAAATCTAGTGAAATCACATGGCGTATAGGGACACATTTTGTTGTAGTGAAGTGGTAGTGCCATGATTTTGCAACTCCAATTTTGTTGGAAAAAATTGGATTAATTCATTAGGTGATTGCTTTTGTGAAAGAAGAAAATAGCAACGTGGGAACCATGGTCACAACACTACATTCAATAATTGATTATGAATTGCTATAACTTTTGTAGGTTTATGAAGGTTTTTGCTTCAGACATGTCATGTCTAAAGCTTATCAATATGCAATGAATGATGATAATGTTTTTGTGGGCTTAACCTTGGTGAGTGTCAAAGATGCCAAATTGGTTTGCAAAAAATAATAATTACTTGGATGAAAAAATTAAGGAAAGAAGTAGGAGTGGGAAAAAGCCTACATTGAGAATGGGATGTGGCATTAGAAGTTGAAAACTCTAGTGAAGACCATGTTTGTGAGAAAAATTATAATGCTCAAAGAAACTTTGGAATTCAAACAAACCATCTTGTCATGTTAATATGGGCGGTAGATGACATTGACATTGCAACAAAAAGTCTTTAAGGCCCAAGTGTGGGTTGCTTTTAAAGCTATCACCCATTGTTTGAATCTTGTGGTGATGGCATGCATGTTGAACCAATCCAAAGGCCATTTGCTATTCTTAGATGCCTCAACCATTGTAATAATTTGATTGTGGCTATGGAATCTAAAAAAAATCCCCTTGTTGATGGCAATGAAACATTGTTAAGCTCCACATATTGAGCAAAAACATGCGACAAAAGGTTGTGAAGCCAATCAAACATTTTTTGGGATTTTTTAAAACGTTTGATTTGTGTAAAGTTTGCAGTATGTTGGCCTTAATGTTGGAACCCCCATTTCAAATCTTTATGGGTTGTAAAAATGCAATCCACCTCGCTATTGAATATGATGAGACATAGGTCATCCCTTTTTTATGACAATTTTTGATCGATTAAATCCCATTATTGAAATAGTTATAACACCATTTGATGAAGTAGATGTTCCAATTGAAGAAAAGGATAGTAACATGTTTGGTGTTGGGGCTTTTATTGTGGATTGTTCTAAGGCACTTATTACTACAAAACTTTCTTTATATTGAAAGTTACCTATCCAATAATCTATGTGTATATATCTTTTTGCTTGGTGGCAAAACCATGACGGTCAAATTTTGAATTTTTTTTTTTTTCAAACATATTTTTGGGGTTTTTGGGTTTCAGATTGAGACCCAAAAAATGTTCAACCTTGTTAGTGTTTTGATAGCTTTGAAACATTACCATTTACAAGTGGAAAATCTTGATCGGATTATCATCATGGTAAAAGTTTGGTAAAATGATTCGCATTTGATCAAATTTCAACAAGTTTTTTTTTTCCCTTCCGACTAAAGCTCCTTGTGATTATAATTTTTTTATGTCCATCTTGATGTTACATGGTTTTTGGGTTTCTAGGAATATTTCTATTGCTAATCAATTTCCAACAACTTAAGCTTTTGGAATTTTGTTTATGTTGTTGATCAAAAACATGTTTTTATTGCTAATCAAGTTGCAACAGCTCGGGCTGAACTAGGCATTCTGCTTTTGTTGTTGATCAAGATGCAACATCTTGTTTTTGCCACAACTTTTTGGGCAAGTGGGGTTGGGGTGTTTTGGTGTGTGTATGTTTTTGTATGCAACTTGTGTTGTAGTCAACAAAGTTCTTTGTAGAATTGGGGTTTAATCCCCCCATAAGCTACTTGGAAATTCCAAGTGAAGTTTGCTATATGTAACCTGTATGCATATCTATATTTTATTTTGAATTTGAAAACCAACATTTATGCATAATTGACAATAAAACAATGAATGAAAAATTCAATAGATGCATAAACCTATTTACATAGGAATTTCTGAAATATCGAGATGCATATCTTTTGTTAAATTTAAAAAAAAGAATGTGCCCTATGTATATCCTTTAGACTGGTCTAAAGTACCATAGTTGGCCAACATTGGAGAAAACCTCATCCAAGAAATGTTTTTTTTCTTTTGTAAGTACATAGAGGATAAGAAAAAAAGGGAAGGGAACACAATTATGTTTGGTTGGCAATACATAGTTCTAGTTAAGATAAAAACCCCTCCATTGAAAGCCACAAAAGTCTACTTTAAAACAATGCATTTTAGAGATCTTTAAGAGGACAACATGCATTGGAATCATGTCCATATATATATAGCTTGATCATTAACTTGAAGTCTCCAAACGGCCTTTTGTTTTTTGTCATTGGGACTTCATCACCTCATCTGTTATCATAGACCTCATGAGGTGAAATAGGTGTTCTTTCTATGTTTGAAGCATTAAAACAGTTTGCTATTCCTCAAATTTCTTCTATTTTAGATCACCAAGACCATGAAGGTCTTGGCTATAGAGAATGTACGTTTCTCTATCTCTAGAATATGCCATAACTTAGGGTATGCTATGATGGTAACCCCATAAGGCACATTATTTTCTTTGTATACTTTGAGTTGAACTTGCTTTAGCACGTCTTGGTGTCAAGATTTTGAAGTTTTGTTTGCATACTCAATTCTTTATCTTGATGGAAGGTTTTACAATAAGTAGAGTTGATGTTGTAGAGACTATTTATTTAACATATAAGATCTAACCTTTTGAATGATACATCCACACACTTTGAATCACTATGTTGCATAAATCCAAAGCTTCCAATTACATAATATGAAACTCCATTTTTGGTACATTGTCATAAAGGATTGTAATCTTCAGAAATTATATGAATCCTAAGCTTCCAAACCTGTTGATAATGTTGAGATGCAAGTAATAAACAAGGATGTTGTAGACGCAGTTCTCATTTTCATGACAATAGTCAATTCAAATTCCTTGTGATTAAATTTCTTGCCTCTTCTTCACAACTGCCTCCATGGGCTTCATTGCTTTCAACATCATTATCACCAGCATTGCCATTACCACTACTACCAAGTATCCTTCTACCCTCGAGTAAGCCACCTTGAACCCTTGGTGAATTCCAAGGTCAACAGATTCAAACCCCTTGACCCATGCATTTTTTTTTGTTGTTGTATTGTTATGGAAGATCAATCATATGTGAATTGACCAGTTGCAATTTGAGAGGAGGACATTTTGTAGATGGGGAATAATTAGGAACTTATGCCTACTCTTCTGGAAGAGGAATTCAGATATGTGGAGGCAGTTGTGGCGTGTTTGCGAACATGCATTCCTGCATGTTCTCTTCTTTGCTGTCTGCATACACAGGCTACCTGTCTCCCAATATCTTAGAATAGACAGCAATCAATCCTCTAGGTTCCCACATCACAGAACATTCTGCTTGATGCTTATGTTGAATATACAGTGCATGTCTTGTATGAATACATTGTGATGATTGTTGATCCAAAAAGACTCAGACTACTCTTGGTGTTGCTGTCAGCAAATTTCAAATCAAGGTGTCAGATCTTTTGCATTTTGGTGCTGGAATTTTCACTCTGTAGGTACTAGGGAGGCAGCTCTAGTAGTTGTAGGCTTTTGTAAAGTGATATTAGATGTGCACACTTGATCTGATCATGAATTTGCAGTTTTGGGTTGATGGTAGTGATAAACTCTGTCCAGCTCTTGCAAGTCCTAGAAGAGTCTCATCTGCAGGCTTTGTATCATCTTCTTTGCTGCCTGTGCACATAATTGTCTTTGTATGAGTACTCCCCCTATGGTTCATTGGAACTCTGCGTTGTATGGGAAGGTCTATAGAAAGACTATTGCAATGTCAAGCTCTTGGGAGACTGTTGCACATGCACATACATTCTCATTCCTGGAATTTCATGCAAATCAATGTCCAGCTTTTCTAGCTCACAAACACATCTGCCAATGCAATTACTTTTGCTTCTAATTCAGAATAAAATTCTTCATTAGACTTAGTCAAAAATGGTGGTGCAGACTTGCAAGGAAACTAATAAGCCTCTGTAGTGCTCTACACATTGAGATTCCAATATATGGTTCTTCATTGTGTACTGTGGTTGATCGCTATGGAAGCTGCCACTCCACTTTGCAAGTTCTTTGTCCATTCTTTGATCTTTGGATTCATGAACTGTCTGAAAATGTTCACAAAACTTCACGTGGCATAGCAGCTGGCATGGTAGCCAGACTGACTCTGTGGAATGGGAGGATCCGCGTGAAAGAATTTCACCAGCACAATCAAAACTTTAGTCTCGCCAACGGTGGCCACAGTTAGGGTTGCAGCACACGAAGAACAGCGTCATTCCTTCTTCTCCCCGGGCAGTTGCCTACACACCTCATAGTACAACAATAACAATATCAAATTGTGTCGTCTTGGAGAACAACGGTGAAAGAGAAAAGGTTCCTTAAGACCAAAGACTCTTGCTGCAGGATAACAAACATGTCTCCACCAAGGTTGAAAGTAGAGAAACCTGGAAGAATACAGCTTCACCATGTTGGCACTTGGCACAGCGCACACTCTTGGTGCGTGGGAGGGTGGGATCTGACGCAACATCTTGGAGAACTTGCGTCCTTTCATCCGCACTGTGAAACACCTCATTCCGATACACACAATTGTTGTCTGCAACCTCCTGCCCTCACACAAAAACACCGGTCTCTCTCTCTCTTCACGTTTCTGCAACATCCTCTGCAACATAGTCTGCAGAATACGGAGGGATGTGTGTTTTAGGAACAGGACAGAGTGCTACTGACCTGATGGTCGCAATTCCGGCATGCATAGAGCAGCACCTTCTGTTCCCTGTCTTCTTTGGGGTAAAGTATGTTGTTGCTGCGATACACGAAATGTCTCAGTGCCAATGCTTTCAAAGACCAATTACCACTATAAGCACCTAGACCTTCATGCCAACATACAACATAATAGCAACAGAGACGGGAGGGAATCATATATCTGAAAGCAACAACCCCAAAACAAAGCGTCTCGTGCCTCAAAAATGTACACTTCCCCAAGGCATACATATTTGAAGGAGATGCCCATCCGATACCAGCAGCAATCATCACACCAAGTTTAAAAAGCATGGAATAACATGCCCTGAGATCAACAAAGCTGAGCCAAGAAAAATCCAGTGAATAAACATCCCCTCAGAGCGACAGAAGAGATAAGTAAGAAACACTCACCACTCGCGGCAAAACTTCATGGTACTCATGATTGAAAGGAGTTTTCAAGACGCGATTATGTCACAAGTTGGTTTCTTGCGTTCTCAGGGAACAACACTACTGCGACAGGGCGATGGATGGATAATAGGAGATATAAACTTCCAACAAACCTCCAGAATGTACCCTGCTCTTCCTCTACCTCAGCAACCCCTCCGACAAAATCTAAGCAAACCCCCAAGACCTTGGACTAAGCTTTACACCGCATTGATCTCCACACATAAACCCTATTTTAGGTCAAGTTGGGCAACGCTTGCGAATTTGCTGTTTGCAAGGATGGGTGTGTGTGGTTCTGAATTGCTGTTCAGGAAATTGGGCGTTGATTTGAAATTTCTGTTTGTATATGGACTTTGCAGGCAGAAGGAAATGAAGGGATGATATGATAGATGCATATATCATAGTGCAACTGCTGATTGGGAGAATCCTTTGAAAAGGAAGACAGAACTACTGTGTGAAAGAAAGAGCTTTTTGAAGTTGTGGAAGATTGAAAGCAGAAATGGCTATGCAGACCTCATCTAATCTGTGGGGGCAGAGCTGTCTCCTAGGAAAGCGTGCACCTCCTGGTGTGCTTTCATCAGGGTTGCAGTACTCCGTGCACTGTGTGAGGAACTGCAATGCGAAGACTAGCCAGAGTTCCGTTTTGCTATCACCGCCCAGCTTGGTAGAGAATCAGGGGGATCTCAGTTCAAAGCAGACATGGCGAGCAAGCATAGACTTCAAGTGGATTCGTGAAAATAAGGATGCTGTAGCTGCCAACATTCGCAACCGCAAATCGGCCGGAGATGTAGAACTTGTGGTGGAACTGTATGAGCAATCCGTGAACTTGTCTCAGGTAAGAAGATCAAGCTCTGCTAATGCACTTGAGGCCTTTATTCTCCAGTTTTGTGATCTGAATGTGTTTGTAATTCTTTGTGGCTTATTTCATGTTGCATTGACGCATGCAGGAGATAGACAAGTTGAGGTCCGAAAGGAATGCTGTGGCTAGTGCAATGAAGGGCAAGCTTGATTTGGCTTTTCGGGTGGAGCTCATAGAACAAGGTTCATCCCTCAATCTGTCAAAATCCCGAGAGAGAGAGAGAGAGAGAGAGAGAGAGAGAGTGCATGTGTGTTGTTGCATTAACAAGCAGAGAGCTAAAGTTATATAGAATGACCAGGGATGGAATGTATTGATGGGTTGTAGGCAAGCAGTTGAAGGAGCAGGTGGCAGAGTTAGAGGGAAATCTAGCAGTGCTGTTAGAGAGGTTGCAACAGGAGGGGCAGCGAATTCCTAACATGACTCATCCTTCAGTACCTATTGGCTCTGAGGATGTTGCTTCCCTTCGCAAAGAGGTACTCATCATCCTCATACCTGGAAGTTGTATGTTGCAGCATAAAAGGTTTTGACAGCCTTCAAGAGGAGCTGGGTCTGATAGAGAAGTTGAGGCAAAGGGGGCAGGTTGGCAGCCAACAGGAGTTCACATTTCCTGTGAAGGACCATGTGGAGTTGGGGCTTGCTCTTGATCTCTTCGACTTTGAAGCTGCATCTGAGGTTTATTATGCAATAACCACACCCTTTTGAGTTAGCAGAATCCCAGCAAGGATATCTGCCGAAGCCAAGGGACTTCTATTTTGGGATTGGTAGTCTGTTAAGTTTGCTTTGAGCTACCTTTGATCATTGCAGTGTGGATTGAGCAGGTGAGTGGAACAAAGTTTTATTATCTTAAAAATGAGGCAGTGCTGCTGGAGTTGGCACTCATAAACTGGACACTTTCACAGCTCCTGTTGAAGGGCTTTGTTCCTTTGAGTACTCCAGACCTTGTGCGCTCCACTGTTCTTGAGAAATGTGGATTCCAACCCTGTGGTCAAAACACGCAGGTTTCTTCCCCCGACTCCCCTTCCAATAGAAACCCATATGCTCTCATTCTCTGCAAATTGCTAGGTCTAGAGCACTCACTGGCTTATCAAAGCTGAGGTGCTGATGCTGTGTGTCGCAGGTATATTCAGTAGAGGGAACCGATCTTTGTCTGGCAGGCACTGCAGAGGTTCCTGTTGGTGGGATGTATATGGACAGTATATTACCAGAGGCATCATTACCATTGAAACTTGTTGCTTTTTCACACTGTTTTCGAACAGAAGCTGGTGCTGCAGGTGCTGCAACCAGGTTAGTCCACACTTGCTTATTTCAATAGAATCGGAGCATCCCCTGACATTTTTCAAAGCTAATGCAGTGCTGATCATACATCAGATCTTCATGTCATGAATATTGTGCAGTGGGGTGAATGTGGGAATGACAGGGGTTTGTACCGGGTGCATCAGTTCAGCAAACTGGAGATGTTTGTGATAACCCAACCTGAGGATAGTGACACCCTACATGAGGAGCTTATTTCAATTGAAGAGGAGCTCTACTGCTCCCTAGGTCTACATTATAAGTAAGACCATTCTCCAGCAGAGTCTTTAGTCCAACTTGTTACTCTCTTGAACCTTTCTCCATTCGTGTGATGACTTTCCAAATGCAGGTTAAGTATTTTTGGGTGAGAATTTGATACTGCTGGATGCAACTTCTAGGATGTTGTAGTTGGTCATATTATCTCATATAGCAATGAATGCTTGGTGGTGAGTTGGTGCAGGACACTAGACATGTCCTCAGAGGATCTTGGTGCTCCAGCATATCGGAAGTTTGATATTGAAGCTTGGATGCCTGGTCTATGCCGCTATGGGGAGGTGTGCAGTGCCTGACCTGGCAGCAACCCTCCTTGCCTCATGGTTTTTGACATGCCTGTGCATTGTCTCTCTTCTCTGTGTGTCTTAGTTGTTGCTGTGTTGAGCTTGGGCTTGGGCAATACACAAAACTAAACCCACAAGTGCTGTCTCTGAATTTGGAGTTTGTGACTAGTACTACCATTTGAAGTGGCTTCACTGTGCTGCAGATATCAAGTGCATCAAACTGCACAGATTATCAAAGTCGGCGCCTCAACATCCGATATCGCCCTGCGACACCTACTGCTGCTCGCACCCACCAATCACCAAAGTCCAGAAAGGCCAAGACCACTTTGCCTCCCCTACAATTTGTACACACACTGAATGCAACTGCATGTGCAGTGCCACGCATGATAATAGGAATTTTGGAGAACAATCAACAAGAAGATGGTTCTGTTGTCATTCCTGATGTGCTGAGGCCTTTCATGGGAGGCTTGGAGCTCATAAAGCCAAAGTCAAGATAAGCCACTTTGTGATAACTGTTCCTAATGCATGATGGGGATGAATTTCCCCCTTATTGACAGCTTTCTTTCCAAAGAGCAGTCCTGATTATTGGTCAATGCCCTTGCATTTGCAATGAAAAGTTGCTGATATTGCTACATTCTTGTCAAGGATAACCCATGCCATGCTTGAAACACAAAGACCCAAATGCTAATTTGGAGCTATGATTGTGAGTCTTGCCATAGTCCTTGACAGGAACAAGCTTCAGGATACAATTACAAGGTCTATCAGTTTTGTGAGTCTAGATTGTAGTGCTTGCTCTGTTAGAGGTGAGAGTTGTCACAAAACCAAAGGTGACTTTCATTGTCTTCCAAACAAGGGACTCACCATATGCAAAGAAATGATTTGCTTAAATTCACAGTGATCATCTTGGCCTTGAACTTTCTGAGAATACATAGGTTAGAAATCGGTTTTTTGAGCCTCATGGACCATCATTAAGGCTGGAATGAGTCCACAGTCATACCCTTGGTGTAGGGCATTTTCTAACAAACCTCCTCAATGGGTTTTATTGTAGAATTCAGCTTAGCATCAAGATTAGAATGAACCTTTAGGATTAAGCTCAGCAATCAAGGGGCTTATTTTAACATTAAGATTAGGATTCAAAGTTTCTCATTGGTAAAAAATACTTGACTTCAAACTTGTAGCCCTAGTGATTTTATTGGCCTCGAGCTTTACTAGACTCTTTTCATCAAAACCTTGCAAAACTTTATTTATAAAATATGTTTCAACTTCAGAAGATGTATGAAGGCATTAAAAACAAAGGAGAATTTAAGGGATGTCAAGTTAGCACAAACTAGATGTCAAAAACTCTTTATCTCAACAACCAACTGCTTGTAATAGGCCAACTTGTCTTGAAGGGGTGGAAGTTAGGAAGTAACTATGCCTATCACTATTGCCCAATTTATGACGGAGGATGCTTACATTTGTTGCATTGTATTTGAAAAGTAACCAAGACAAAAAAGGGAAGGCTCTTTAGCCTTTTTAGGTTCCAAATAACATTGGCACAATTGTGTAAGAACACATAAGTTTATTTGTGTAAACATCCAAATACTTCAATTCTAGAAGGAGGAATTGATTGGTGGGGTGTCAGTTGTGATAGCTTTTTTCTATGGCTTGAGTTGCATCGAAAGCAATAAATCTTTGAGTTGTGCAGTTGAGAAAATAAATTTGCACATGTTGGGTTAGTTATGATGACATCAACTTGTGTTAAAGCTTCAAAAAGGAAAGGATGTTAATGGACCATGAACCTAACAACTATGATTAAAGTTACAAGGGCATAGTTCTTTAAATAAGTTGTTAAAGTGATGGTGGTCATCGATATGAGCTTGATACCACTAAAAGTTGTTAGGAAAGAATCATGTTTATGAACTATAAGTCCTTTAGGGCTATCAAAAGACCTTGGACCCAAGAGGTGTCTAAACATTTAAAAGAAGGAAAAGTCAAAGGAAATAAGGGAATCTATGAAGGTGGAAAAAGGAGGTGTGCAATGTAATAAATATGATGGTTATTGCGCAAAACAATGAATTATAATTTCAAAGGTTATTTGGACATTACCCAATCTAAGGAGAAGGTCAACATCTTGAACATTTTTTAGCATGGTATTTTTTATGAAGGATGATATGAATGATAAAATGTTTCATGGAACCTCCAAAACTCTAATTCCTTTTAATGGTGTGTTAAATTGCGATGGGGTGTTGAAGTTAGGTGGTAGGCTAAAGGGAGACCATGCTACACATTTTTGAGGTTAAATAAAAAGACCTATTGCATAGAGTTCAATCTACAAATGTTCATATGCAAACAATATAATGAAAGGGGGGGCAATGATGTGAATGTCATTTGTAATGGATTGAAATAAATAAAAAGGGAAATGGCTAACTATAAAATGTAATGCCCTAAAGTGAGTTAAGGCGAATAATGCCCGTCCCAAAGGATCACCTTGATGAGTTTCCATGGTAAATGGGATGACTATGACATCATCATCACGGTTATTATGACTATAAAACAAAGGATATTCAAATGTATAGAATGCATGAACAAAAGGGATAAGTTGTATGATGTCCCCACCTTCTACTCAAAGTTTTTGAAATATAACCCCTCTTGACATTGAATTAAAGGCATTTGCCATATTCAATTAAAAAACAACATAGATGGGGTGAAGGTTCAAAATGCACTTGATGCCATGGATTACAATTTCACATTCACCTTTGGTTGTTACTCCAAATTGGTGTGAAAATAAATGTGTTACAAAGGCATAAAATGCGCCTTGTGAATCGATATAATGTTTCCCTTACAACAATGGGACAAATTCCACTTCAAGGCTTGGTCATGGTTAAAAGGCAGGTCACCCCAAGCATATGTGCAATTTGACATGGAATGTGACCTTGAACAATATGAGAGCAAAGTTGAAACAATTGTGGGAATCCATTCACAAAGTTTTCTAGGTGAAAAAAATCTTAGGAATGTTCAAAAACCATCCCAAAAGAATCACTTGTAGGTAAATTCAACATGCATTAGAATATTAACTTGAAAGAATCAAATGAAAATTCAAGGTCCTGGTCTAGTTTGTAGTCTTTAAAAAAAATAAAAATAAACCATTTGATTCATGATGTAGAATGGTCAAAACTAAGGACATGGGTGCAAGGAAAAAAGGTGTTAGAGCACATGTTGTTGTGAGCCATACTAACACAACTATGTGTGGTAGTCTCAATTTTAAAAAATTGCATTAAGGATATTCAAGTGTGGTAAGGTTATTAGGGGTTTTTAGTAATTTCATGTTAGAATAAAGAATGATAAGTGCGCATGGTTACATGGGGGTTTTTTTTTTTATATCAAAATTTGATATTAGATGAATGAGGTGTAGGGTTAATTCTTTTCTTCAACAAAAGTTAGTAATCATAGTTTTAGAACTTCAGTTGCATAATTAGGAATGAAAAATCTCTAAAAGGTTGGGGTTAAAAATAGATGCCAAATTCGTAATGTTAAACAAAACATGGGTCTTATTATGGTATTTAGTGGGTAGTCAAGTAAATGAAGATGTTTGAAATTCGTGAAGCAATTGAGGGGTATCAATGAAAGGTCCAATGGAGATATAATAATCTTTAAGCCCTATAAGCATGAAATTAATTCAAGACAACTTAACGATTAAATAAATAATGTGATAGGGTGGCAATGGCAACATGAGTTTCATAATGAATGAAACATTTATTCAAATTATGGATAAACTCAACGAAGAGTTATGATTACATGTTGAATCCTGGGTTATGCCATAGTGATAGTTCATAACTACAAGAAATATAAGATGCGTCGAATGGTGCAAACTAAATAGTCTACTTTACTATTAGGAGGTAATCAACGAATCAGACCATGTAACCAACGATAGTGTCTAACGCTGGGAATTGAAAACCATGCAAAGATAGAAGTGTCTTCAATCTTGTAACATCCTTCATAGACGATTTCAGGTTCATCACCAAAAGCGGGGTCGACTTACAACAAAATCACCAAGGTGCGAGAATTAAGAGAAATGTGATAAAACCAAGTTCGAGGGGGTTCAACTTTAAAACAAACACACACCTCTCACGGTTCAAGATTTTCATCACGAAGATGATGCGTCAATGTCAAATCTAGATATGATTTCGAAGGCGGTTTTCATTCACTTATGTAGTTTAAGGCCGTAAGACTCAGCCATACACGACACCATAATTTCAAGGAAAAGAAAAAAAATCTTCAATCAAAATCAAATCGGTAATGAATGTGTGGAGGACTCGTTACATCGAAATGCATGGTTGTAATTTATAGGTCAAGGAAAATGAAAAAAATGCATAAATAATAGCCTAGAACTGTGATAAAGTAAAACCTTAAGATAAAGGGAAAAAATGAAGGTTTAAGTAAAATTTGTTGGGGGAAAGTGAGAAGAAGTGAAAAGGTGTTTACTTTTCTCTTTCCATTGGCCACCAAGCATTGGAACTTTCCAAGAACCACTGAACCTTCCAAGGGCCACAAAACATTAAAACCTTTCAAGGGCCACCAAACATTAAAACCTTCGAAGGGCCATTAAGCATTGGAACCTTCCAAGGGCCACCAAGCATTAGAACCTTCCATTGGCAACCGAATTGGGATCTTCCTTCATCTCCTTCCTTCTCCTTTTCTTTAAAAAACAAATTCGAATCATTTGGGCTTTCTTTTTTTCAGAGATAATTTTTTATTTAAATCTTGAAAATACTTGTTCCTACAACTTTCCTTGGGAGGAGAAGAATGATTAGTCCTTAGTAGATGGTGGAAAGAGGGAAAATAAATTGAATTATTGTAATGCTTTTGAAATAATGGAAGTGAGTAGGAATAATGTTGAGAGCTTGAAATTTTAAAGAAATTTCACAAACCTTCTTGAGTTTGGTAGCACAACTTCTTACTGGCTTAGGTGCATAGTTTAAAATTTGGTATGCATATGCGTTTTATAGTTAGTTTTCTAATGAACTAAGGCAAACTAGATTTGAATAACATATGTGATAGGAATAATATTTTAAGTGACTGGAGGTCTATAGCCAAATTGAACTTTCTACCTTCGTAAAACCCTTTCGGGTTTGGTAGCACAACTTCTTATTGGTTTGGGTGCAAAGCTTGAAATTCGGTAGGTAGATGCACCTTGTAGCTAACTTTCTAATGAGCTAAAGCAAGTTAGATTTGGATAATGTATGTGATAGGAATAATGTTTTTAGTGATTGAAGGTCTGTTGCCAAATCGAGCATGGCGTTGAATCCTTAAAAATTGGTTTAAGTGGGTGACAATTTAATATAAAATTTTAGGATTTGGAGTGTTTGAACTTATAAAATATATCTATCAATTCCAAATCGTAAATGATGCATAGGAGGTAAGCTATTTGGTCTCAACTACAAAAGCAACTTAACATCTAAAAATACACATTGCATTCCTTTTCCTTCATCGGTAGCATATGTACCTCTGAGTATTATCACCTCATAGAACCGGGAGTAGAGGGACAGAAAGTCACTTCACAATTGCTCAAAATTATTCTCCTACACGTCCAAAGACTACATTGTAGAGGAGGCATTTTTTATTTGGAGGATCATGTTGGGCAAGAAGCATTGAGTTCAAACTTGTTGCCAAAGTTTAGGCTCGTAAAAAAAATTCCTTTTACAAGTTTTCCCAATCATTTGCTAGAAATTTTTGAGTCAAATCCACATTTCCCTATGCCTAGTGGCCCCCCACTGAAAAGGCAAAACAAGACACCATTAGGGTAACATGAGGAACAAATGTTAGATGCCACATCATAAGGGTTTTGTGTCAGCTTATTTAATGGAGAACAAAATGCCATGTTATAAAGCGGTAGGTATGCGATTGTACAATCAAGGATAACAAAAGCCAAGATGGAAGGACCCAAAAACATCTAATACACTAGAATAAAACTGGGTTTTTGTAACCAACCAATTTGTGACTAGTTGCGACTATTTGACATTTGCAACTATTGTTGGTTATATCTACAACTACTTATTACATTCGGTCTTGCTTACAACTACTCTATGACTAACTTGCGACTAATGGATTTTTTCATCCTTTCATTTGGATAGCTTTCAACACAATTTTCATCCAAGAAGACCCATGTACCTACCATTAGTTGCAAATGTCACTAAATAAGTCGTAGCCCTATGGGTATTCCAAATGTATTATACATATTTTAGGCATAAGGGGTCCACAATTGTGTATTGAACATATTATACTCATTATTATATGGGTACATACTAAGATGTACCCATGTA
>Ga0116227_10010749_pt1 | contig 15783 bp, 17 predicted proteins | sample S1TSphgellanicum_FD_89693 | JGI IMG/M metagenome (GOLD analysis project Ga0116227, IMG submission 89693) | Host-associated microbial communities from peat moss isolated from Minnesota, USA - S1T2_Fb - Sphagnum magellanicum MG | ecosystem: Host-associated > Plants > Peat moss > Unclassified... | reverse complement strand
CATACTCGCTGACCATGCATGTGGAATCTCAAATTTTTGACAGGTTTTTGCTGCTCTGATGGAGAACATTCGATTGTAGCTAACTCGACGACCTGGCGTCTTCAAGAGATTTTCAAATGCACTGGGAAGTGCATTAAAGCACTTCGATAACGAATTTGCTGAATCAACTTGTTGCACATCGCCAGTGATTGTCTTTCGGAGAGAATCCAGCAAAGAAAAGTTAATAGAGAAGGGGAACCTTCCGTTGGATCTAGTCTTGCACGTACTGAAGTGGAACGTGCGCCCAAGCGCACATACAGTAGAGACAATTGCGAAGAGAAAATTGCATCATGGTAGAGCCCATTGCTGTTTCCATTGCCGGCACGGTGGTTTCAAAGCTGTTGGAGCAAGTGATGGAGGCGACAAATATTGCCATAAGTTACAAGAAGCGCTGCAAGGCTCTTCATGCCCTTCTTAAGGAGTTGCAGCCCATTGTGGACCATGCCGTCCGCCAGATCTCGGAAAGCAATTCTGACAACGCTTTTAAGAGACCTCGGAGTGCAGTGCATGATTGGTTGGATGAATTAGAAAGCACGTTGGAGAGAGCAAAGGTGGAAGTGAACAAGTGCATCACGCAACAGCCGGGCCTCAATCCTTGGTCCAGATACAATACAGGCAATAGAATCAAAGACGTGACAGAGAGTGTGAAGAAGCTCTTACAGCAAGCAGGTTTAGTCGGGTTGGCTGTGGCGCTCTCAACGCAGAAGATGACGCAGGAGAACCAGACGAAGTTAGATGACGTCCATGCTACTGCACTGCGAATTGAATTCGCAGCTGTCACACAAGAATCTCTTGAAAAGGAGCACACAACAAGCAGTGCTCAAGAGATTACCAGTGATATTACATCTGCATTGCACAATCTCTTGCAAAAACTTTCACTTGGACCTACTGACAATTTGTCAAGGGTGGACACAAGAGCATCTTCGTCATCATCTTGCCCACGGGAGCTAAGAGTGAATGAAGACGCCCACAAACTGACAGACATCCAACAAGTGCCACAACATGTGTTCGGTCTTGACAATTTTACTATGAGATTGCAACAATCCATAACCTCTAGTAGCATTGATGGCGAACCTCGATGTGTTGGAGTTTTGGGCATGGGTGGTGCGGGAAAGACGCTTCTTGCCCAAATTGCCTACAATAGTAGGGAGGTGCGCGAGCACTTTAAAGGAGACAAGGTTATTTGGCTCACGGTGAGCCAATCTCCCAACATCAAAGGACGCTATGATAGCTTCTGTAGGCAGTTGGGTCTTATGACAATGAGTTTCTTACCAGTGGAAGAGTACAGGACCAGGCTCTACAACGAGTTTTTGAAGAGGAGGGTGTTCCTTGTTCTAGATGATGTTTGGGACAAAGAAGTTTTGGAGCAACTTGACTTGGCGAAGGGTCCAGGCAGTGTCACATTGGTGACCACTAGAAACCGGCCTGTGCTGAAGAAAGCTGGAGTGATAGGCGAAGATGAAGTGCAGATAGGTGTCCTTTTAAAGGAGGATAGCTGGAAGCTATTTTGTGTCCATGCGTTCTCTAGGGGATTTTCAAACATTCCTTCTCAACTACAGGATCTGGCTGAGTTGGTTGCTGACGAGTGTAAAGGTCTTCCTTTGGCGCTCAAGGTCATCGGTGGATCAATGGTCGGGAAGACCACGCGTCAAGAATGGGAATTCCAACTGAAATGTTATGGGAGTCACGCCAGTTACCGGAGCAGCAGGAGGAAGAAGCATTGTTTGGTTGTCTCAAACTCAGCTATAACAATTTGGATAATTGCAATCCTGTATCCAAGGAGTGTTTTCTTGGTTTTGCTGCATTTCCTGAAGATCAGGAGGTGTTTATGGAAGAGTTGATTAAATTGTGGAAAGCACAAGGGTTGTTGGACGATCCTACAAAAATGCTTGGGGATGATCCTACACTGTCTGCATACTATTTGGTGGGGTTGTTGATAGGGCGTTCATTGATTGAAGTGGCCGAAACTGAAGTTAATTTCTTCGCATGCAAAGTTCATGACGTGATGAGAGATTTGGCTCTTCACATAATAGAAGGCCAAGAACCGATAACTTGTCTCTATCGACCAGGCAAAAAGTTGGTGGAATTTCCTGGAGATTGGATCCAGACATGCAAGAGCCAACCTTGTGGAGTTCGCAACCTTTCACTTATGGATAATGACTTGACCACGCTCAATGGTGTGACTTTCTCTGCACCCAAATTGGAGGTTTTACTTCTTGCTGGTAATTTTAGGTTGGAGGCTATGCCAAAACAATTCTTGAAGGGCATTGAAAATCTCAAGGTTTTGGATTTGAGGTTTTGCATGCTAAAATCTTTACCTAGAGAGATTGGGAATCTTAGGCAATTAACCGTTCTTGAACTTGGACACTGTAAGAATTTGGAATCTTTGCCCAAAGAGATTGGGAATCTAGGGCAATTAACCGTTCTTGACCTTGGACACTGTGAGAATTTGAAATCTTTGCCCGAAGAGATTGGGAAACTTACACAATTAATCTGTCTTTACCTGGAAAACTGTGCAAAGTTGAAATCTTTGCCCAAAGAGGTTGGGAAACTTACACAATTGATCTATCTTGACCTTTCATCATGTTCCCGCTTGGAGAAACTACCAGAATCAGTAGGGTATCTGCAAAGTTTACAGGAGCTTGATCTAAGATTCTGTTCTAATCTCAAGTACCACCCTTCTAAAATAGATGACTACCTAAGATCCCTTCAATACCTCAAACTGGATGGTCCATTCGCTAGTGGGCTATGGGGTGAACCAAGCTAGAAGTTATATAGCCAAGCATTTGTAGTTGATATTTGCAAGTTGACTACTCTTACAGAACTTTGTATACGTGGAGAGACTTGTGAAATTGTGGAGCTACATGACCAACTATTGAAGTTGGTATCGAATTCGGTGAAATTGAAATCATTCCACATTGATAGCTTTCACAAATTGGGAATGTTGCCAGATGCCATCCAATCCATGGTGCATCTTGAAGAATTTTGGGTATGTTGTTGTAAATGGATCAAAATTCTACCATCATTCATCACATTGTTTTCAAAACTCAAGGTGTTCAGATTGGATAACATGTCCTCCTTGGAAAGTCTTCCAACATTGAACACTCTGAAGATGCTGTCAACTTTAAGCATTAAGGGGTGGAAATCGATGAAGAAGCTTCCAGACTCATTCACATCCTTAGATGCCTTTCCAAGTTTGAAAAAATTGGATTGTTATAGTTATAGATTAGTTGAGTTCTCAAAGGTGGAAGATGGTGCCATGCCCAAATTGCAAATATTGAATTTAGACAAGACAAATATTAAGAGCTTGCCTGATACTTTGATACAAAATGTAAAGGTAGTGTACATTTGTCAGGATGAATTCGATGACTTGTGCGAGAAGTTCAAAAACTCATGGCTTTTGGGGAAATTTAATCCAATTTTAAACGATTAAAATGATTACATGGTTTTGGACACACAAGGCATTTAGAATAGGGACTAATCATGGAACATTAGAGATTTGAATTTTGAATTCTTGTTGGTTTTGAATCATGATGATGTGACTTGGGATTTTGACCAAAGATGAGGGTTTTTGGGAAAAAAATTTCATTCTTAGACACATTCTTTTGGGAAGAGTAAGAATAGTTGTAGGTACTTTGTGGTAGAAATCACAAATCCTGTTTTGAAATACCATAAATTTTATTTTGTTATTTTGATTTCCTTTTAAGATAACATAGAATTTTGTTGTAATTATGATTGAATTTTCAATAAAACAAAAAACTATAGACTTTTGCAATGATTTCCATATCCATATTATTCTGTGAATTTTTTGTAATATCAAAATATAATGAAATGAATTCTAATCTTGTCTCTAGATTTTTCCACATTATATTCTAAATGCAGATTCTAGTTATATGAAATAATTATGAATATGGTGTTTTAATGAACTACAAAATCAAGTGTGTTTAGAAATCAAAGCAAAAATTGTGAATGTGCGCATATTGTAGTGCAAATTTGTAATTGCAGTAGAATGGAATAACTTTACAACTAAATTCACATCTACTATCTAGCGACCACCTTGTGGGAATTTATTTATTGTTGTTTTTTTTTGTAATAACAAGAAGGTTTTCTAAAATTTATGTTATAATGTTGTAGATGAATGTTCAAATGAATGGTCTTGTTTTTCAATTCAAAATGATGTGCCTTTAAACGCCTCAAAAGATCCAAAGGTGAGTCCTAAAACGAAACAATGGAAGAAGAAAAAAATTGGGGCATGTTCCCTAATTCGCAACATTTTGGGGGTACAAGGTCGTGTTGGAGCTTCGAGATGGGATTAAGACAAACTCACAAGCAAGAGTTCAAAATGACATTAACCTACACAACCAAGAAAAAAAGGCAATTAATGCAAGTTGAATGAAAATGATGCAATGGATTTAATAGGAACAATCTCAAACATAAGCTTTATACAGCTCGCAACCTTTGGGAGGAGGCACCAATCCCCTCCCTATAGTATATTTTGTGCCTTTTCGTGGGCACTACATCTAAATGTTACTTTTCCCCAGGACTCTCAAATGGGAGTCCAAAAATTGGGACTTTCGTTGTCTCAAAACTTTGGATGTTCATATCTTTCTCAAATTAAATTTTCTTTTGAGAATGTGAGGACAATATCTTATAGCCCTCAAAAAGTTCTTTCCAACAGTGTATAACATGCCCCAATCAGACCTCATTTGACCCCTATTTTCAAGGGTGGGAATTTTATTCTTGTTTTTAAAAAAAATCATAACTCATGCAAATCAGGTCTAAATGAATAATGTGAGGACACTTTAAGCATCTACGTTTCAAGAGGCCTTAAATAAGATGGAGCAGAAAAAAAAATCCTTCAGATTGGGCTGACATCCGTTGTGGTCATCCATCTATTTTGAAATGAAAATGAGCTCCGTTTCAAAACGGTACGTGAGATTTCCACGTCATACGGCTTCTCCTAAATAGTTTCTCGGGGGGAGGGGAAATAATTTAGATCATTTCTGAGGGGGAGAAATTTTACCAATGTGATAACTACCACGGGCTAATGTCTTCCCAAAAAATGTCTAACCATCCTTCTTATGAAGAGTATCTTCTTAAACCTTTCTAATGGTGTCATGGGGGCTCAATTTGGTGCTTGTTTGCATTTCCAACCAAGGTTCCGAACATTCGCAACTCTCACATGAATGCAACTCCCAAAGTGGGAGTGCACTTGGGAGTCATTAGGGTTCATCCCTTGCACTCTCCCCCATTTGTGAGAGCCTCATGGGCCCTTGCACAATTTAGTCACAAACCCAATGTTAGGGTTACGACACTAAATTTAAAAAGGTATGTTAAAAATTATTAGAAGTCAAAGTGATTGATGCCATAAGGACTACAAAACAATCTTTAAACTCTGAAGGCAAAAGACTATGAAACAAGATGAATCGAATGGTGACCCAAAGTTTACAACAACAATTAGACTTGGAGAGAAATTATTAAATCACTGAAAGACAAACATAAGGCAATTTTGAAAATGGAGAGGAGTGTGCAAGCTTATAGAAACCCCATATCGGAATCTAATGTTGGATAGACAAGTTACGAGAATAGAGGAAAGACTTGTAGGGCACATGTCTTTTCTACCATAAAAGGTCATACGACATGAAGTATGGATTAGGGGTTTTTTAAAAAGGCACAATTATAGTCAATGATCTCCATAAAGAAGGATGCAAATGACTATTCACCCAAATGAGTGAGTGTAATATACTTCTCAACTATAATATGTGGTTCAAAGTTTTAGAAGTTAAGATCAAATAAGGACTTTTGTAGTACCTGATCAGCCATAGGAAATATCAAATCCAAAGTTGATGACTAGTTGAAGAAGCGATAATATAAGAGGTATACAAACCAAGTTTGTGTATTAGTCTACATTTCCATATTATTATGAACCAGTGGAAGACTAAAAGGTGGAAGAAAACACTAATATCAATGTGCTTAAGGAGACTGGGGAAAATTACCTATGATCATTTGAATATGGAGAAGCATAGGTGAATGTGTTGGGTGAAGTACCAAAGTCATACTCACATCAAGGAAATTTAAAGTTGGATCAAACAAAATACACAATCAAAACATAAGATCATGAATCTATGGATTCAAAGGTAGTTAGATTACTTTCAAAAGTCTATGCATTCTATGAAAAAGAAGGACATGCAATTATGGATTGTCCTTTTGTGCATTTCCACATTAGAGTAGGTATTGCTAGATGTGTGGAGTTACAAAATGTGGTAGGAGCATTAATGGATCAACCATACCAATGGGAATTAGAAATTCCTATAGTCTAGAACAAACTTAGAAACATGGAGTTGGGAAGTTAATTGGGACCATAAAGTCAACAGATTTGTCCATCCAATTTGGTTCAGGAGCAAAGAACCAAAGATGTATTCACATCCACATTTTGCACCACAGAAGCTACCAATGGGTAACCACAAAATGGAACATTGTTGAACTTGAATCAACACAATTTCACCAAAAATATCAGAAACGATAATTCTTGAAACCCATAAACAACTTGTTGGGATAGAGTTTACTCAATCATTTCATGTGGAACATATTGGAAGACTTAGAATGACAAGCAAATATACATGGAGTTGAAGAACATGAAGTAGGAGGAGACTAAAAGGGTGGAGGTTTACTATGAGTGGATTCGAAAACTAACAAATGGTTTACAAATACAGAACACAAATAATTTCCTAACTACTATGTTTCGAATAGGTTTACAATCATACATCATAATTGTGACTATAGGAATGAATTGATCGACACTCCAACAACATAAGGAGGCAACAATGTTGTGTGAAGAAGGGGTGACTATTGCAGAAGCAAGGAATGCACTATAAATACCACAAAGTACAAAACATGTAACACCACCAAAAACGTAGAGTAATATAAGGAAGATTGACAAGTTTTGCACAAATTATGGAATGATTAATCACAATGTGAAAACATGTAGAAAGAAGAAAGAGCAGACTATAATGGTAGCTACAAAAGTAGCCCAATCGAAACAAAAACCACAGAAAACATCTTTGTATGTGTATCACATCTATGGTTTGAATGGACATAAAATGACAGACTGTCCAAAGTTTATTGCAATCAAGAAGTTGTTTCATGGGAAATTTGTGACAATAGTAAAGGTTCAACCTATTGTTAAGACATAAATAGTCACCGTAGTTTAGAATGTGGTGGATGTTAATGTTACAAGAAGAAGAAAAACAACTAAAGAACAAGTGTTCAAGGATAGACAACCAAGGAAAGCAAAAAGTGATGTTGACAGTGAGAAAGAACAATAGTTGAAATTAATGGTGGAAACAATTCAACATTCAAATTCAAAAAACATAGACCCAAATAGAAGCGCCATGCACATATAGGGAGGGATGGAACACAACCGAGCTTGGTATGCCAAATATTAATATCGTGGAACCACAAAAATCTCAGAAGGTATTGAATTCATAAGAAAAATTGATCATAGTAAAAGAAATTTTTCTAAACATTTGTAAGCAGATGTTAAAAACAAGTTATACCTTGAACTTGGGATAGTTGCTTCAAATAGCCCTTAAATTAAAAATATATCTTTGGTAGAAACTAAAACCAGAAAAAAATCAGAATCTAAGTAGAACAATCATAGAAAAACAAGTTGGTTTTTTAGTACCAAAGGTAGGGATAGCTACTATGACAATAAATAATCATATGCAGATTAAGAAAAATACAATAGAGGATGTGTTGTTGGATGGAGGTTTTAAAATTAATATCATCGAAATTGAGGTGAAGGATTCCAAAGCCTAAACTTGCACCATATAATCTAAGGATGGCAAACAACCACAAAACTAGTAGGTTTGATTAGAGATTTGAAGATATACGTTCATGGTATTCCTTACATAACTATGTTTACTATACTTCAAAATAGTGTGGTAGATTATAATTTTTCCATGTTGCTAAATAAACCATGGTTGAGGGATGTTAAAATGACACATGATTCGAGGAATAACATCATTACCATATAAAGGAATGGGATAGTTCAAACAATTACAGTCACCAAGCATTTGGGAGGTGAAGTAAAAAGACTAAAAGTGTTATTGTGCTATGATTATCAGAATGGTATCACACATCATCAAGAAGATATCATTTTTGCTATAAAGCTAGAATTGTTTTCAATAAGAACAATTGGTTTACCTGAAATAATTCAATCTGTGAAAACCATAGATGTGGATATCATGGATATAAATGTGAAGAATAGTATTTCAAAATAGCAATATGGAGTATAGAACATAAAAAAGAAGATAGCTAACAACAAATATGAACCAGAAATAGCTCCAAAAGATATAGTGTATTCGAAGACATATTATAATCGTCAACCAGGCAATGTTAGAGTGGATGAAACTACAACAAAAATTAAAGCACAAGAATTGTAAATAACTAGATGGACGTTCCCTAAATTTCAACAATTGATGAAGTTTAATCTGAGAATTGATGCAAAACCACAGTTGGTGAAAATTAATGCAGAGCTAGAAACAAACAAGGTGTTGGAAATGGACCATCTTTTTAAGGAGTTCAAAAAACATTTGCATAGACACACAAAGATCTAAAAAGATTCCACCAGAGCTAACACAACACAGAATTGAATTGGACACTATTATACCACTTGCACATCAGGCCAGGTACATATTAAATCCAAATTAATATAGATTTCAAAAAATTAACATTATGAAAAAATCATGTCTATTGCAACTAATCTATCTAGTTATAATCTAGTTCTATCAAACATTTTTTAATTGTAATATAGTTCTATTGAACATTTTTTAGTTGCATCGGACAAATTGCAATGGACACAATTTTGTCATAGTGGAAACATAGCCACAAAGAAGGATCCATACCCATTACCTTTTACAAATGAAGTGCTAAACATAGTAGGAGGGCATGAGCCATATTCTTTCTAGATGGATATTTGGAATATCATCAAATTTCTATAGCTTTAAAGGACAAACGTAATATTGCATTTGTTACATACTAGGGGGTTTTTTTATGGAAGGTGATGTCGTTTGGAGTTAAAAATGGACCTCCAACATATTAGAAAGTTATTACCAAAACATTCAAAAAATATTTGGACAATTTTATAAAGATATTTTTCGATCATTTTATAGTGAATAGTGACATGGAAAGTCATCTGCAGAAGCTTAGATTATGTTTTCAAAAGTGCAAAGAATATGGCATTAATTTAAATCTAAAAAAATGTGCATTTATGGTATTTTCAAGGATGACATTGGGTTTTATTATTTTAAAAGAAGGGAAACTACCAAATCTAAAGAAAATACAAACAATAGTAAATACCCCACCACCTAAGAATCCATAGTAGATTCAATTACTCAATGGGATGGCACAATTTTATAGATATTTTATCAAAAAATTTGTTGCTATTATGGTAGCTATCACTAAATTGACCAAAAAGATAGAGACTCTTCTTTGGACAAAAGAATGTCAGAAGGTTTGACAATTGATCAAACATAAGTATATTGAAGCACCAATATTAATATCACCAAATTAGTAGGTGGAATTTCATGTTCATACATATGTATCTTTGTTAACTATGGAAACTATGATGTCTCAAAATGTAACAGGGAAGAGTGATCAACCAATAGTGTATGTTTCTAGGCTTTTGAATAGAACATAACATAATTATAGCACAATAGTAAGAAAGGCTTTAGTAATGGTTTTTGCTTTGCACAAGTTTAAACATTATTTGTTAGGTAAAAAGTTTGTCTTTTATGTAAATCATATGGCATTAGTCTATTTGGTCAACAAACCACAAGTTTTAAGGAGAATAGAAAGATGGTTATCATTGCTATTAGAATATGATTTCATAGTAATGTATAAGCCAGGTAGAACTCATGTAGTTGCAAATGCATTGTCAAGATTATTAGATATTACAAAATCCATAGGTGTGCCTAATCAAACCACAGATGTAAGTATGTTTTACATAGAGCTTGAATGGTTGAATGATGTAAAAGAATTTTTGAAAGCAAGTCAAATTGAAAGTAGGTTATTTGTATAATAGAAACAAAAATTGGTCAAGTGAACAGAGTTATTCACATTGAAAAATGGTGAATTGTATAAAATGAACCAAAATAACAAACTACAAAGATGTTTGATAAGTACAAAAGCACATATGGTGATGAAAGAATTGCATGAAGGGCCATCAAAAAGACATTTTGCAACTAAAATTATGCGAAGGAAAATACTTGATGTTGGATATTGGTGGCCAATTATGTATAGAGATGTGCATGATTACTTTAGATCTTGTGATGCATGTCAAAAAATAGGAAGATTGGCAACTCAAAGTTTTACAAAGTTAGTTATAAGTTTTCCAAAGGAACCATTTATAAAATGGGGACTTGATTATGTGGGGCCAATTAAACCAACATGAAGATATAATAAAAATATATATATTCTTGTTGCCACAAATTATGCTACCAAGTGGGTGGAAACAAGAGCATTGAGAACTAATATTATAGTAATAACAGCAAAATTTCTTTATTAATGCATATGAACCAAGTTTAGATGTCCTTTGACTATAGTCACATATAAGGAGTTTATTTTATTAATGATGCCATCAAGTATTTTACATATCATTTTCTATTGAAACATGTGAGTTTTACAACCTATTATCTTCAAGGGAATGGGCAAGATGAGTCTATTAACAAGGTATTTGGAACATTATTGACTAAGTTACTGAAAATAGAACAGATTGGGATGAACATCTTTTCATAGTGTTATTTTCATATAGAACTACATACAAAGTAGCAACATGGTATACACCATATCAATTAGTGTATGGATTACATCCATTGATGCCCACATAGTACATAATGTTAATTGATGGTGGAAATGAAAAAGACAGTACTTTAGTGAGAATGTTAATAGTAGAATTACAAAGTTGAAGAGGTTGTAGGAGGCTAGAATGCAGGCTGTACAAACTACAAGTATTCAACAGTGGAATAGAACATTATGGAGTTAACAAAAAAATCCAAAAAAAACAGTTTAGTTTTGGTGATTATGTTATGTGGTTTCCAAAGCACAATAAATCACACCTAGGGAAGTTTATTAAGAAATGGTTTGGACCATATAAAATACAATATGTGTTGCCAAATAACATTATGTTATTGGTGGTAATTGACAAGTTTGAGACTAACCTTGTGCTGGTCAATTTGAATAAGCTTAAACATTACAAATACATGGAATTTAAAGTCGAAAAACAATAATAACAAATGCTAATATATTGGGAACAAAGTGCAAGTCTAGATTTAGGCCAAAGATTCTGATACGGAGGTGGAAGATGAAGACTATGAAATATAAAAACCACAGATATGTAATAATGAAGATGAAAAATGGATGAAAGATCTTAAGGTCATTGTAGTATTGATTTTGGAACTATAGATTAACAAATCCACGAGTAATAATTATAGAAGTGAAGGAATTGGGATACAAAAATCTAAGGATGATCTGTCAAAGGTATCAGCTGAATCAGTAGAGGTATTTGCCTAGTCAACAAGGATATTCACACAATCATTAGATTTGTTGACACACTTAACAAAAAAATCAGTGTAGTTAATAGATGTATTGCCATAGTCATAATATGAGTTGACACAGTTAGTAGATAAATGTGCAGAATCAACAAAAGGGATATAGGGCAAATGAGGCAGAGTCAGTATTGTGAATGTAAGGAGATTAGGGATGTAAATTAATCGAAAGATGAAATCAAAGGTGTTTATTCATAATGATGATGCAAGGTTCTTCCACATGGCTATATAATAAACACAAAAAATGGTAGTGATGGGCCATATTAATTTTGAGGATTATGCATTAATTAAAAGACAACAAGCAAGTAAAAAAATGAATGTGATGGGTAGGAAGCTCAAGGATGAAAAAACATGGAGTAACCATTGAAAGTTGTTTTCATTTGTTGTTGAAAGTTGTGAATGTTTTTGAAGTTCTTAAAATCACAAAATCATGAGTGTAAAAAATGCGATTGAAAAACTATAGAGAATAACAAAAGAAAAGGAAGCACAAAAAAGTGAACATAAATAGAGACAAGAAGAGGAAGTGGAATTGTTGGGGAAAAAAAAAGGAATTACAAAAAGGAAAACATGAAGGAATGCTCAATATTCAACTGTTGGTTATAAAGTTGTCGCCGCATTCTTCATCATCTTCAAAATGTGCACAAGGAAAAGTGTACAATGAGAAGATATAATTTGCGCAAATGATAATTCATGATATAGATCAAATTTGAACATTTGTAGTTGAGTTTTGTGTAGAAGTAGGAAACGTTGGTGTGTAGGTTTGCAAACATGAACAAGAGCTACATTAGTGGATCTGGTGTTCATTGAAGAATTAGAAGAAAACGAAGTTTTGAAATAGTAATTTATGGATGTGAATGCAAGGAAGAGGACATTGTTGAAGTGGAAGTATAACCATCCATAAAGGTGCAACGTTGACAAAAACACAACTAAGGGTGATGGAGATCAAGATGTGTGAATGAAATGTTGCAACAAAGAGAAGATGCATCATCATGGACAAAATTACACTTTTGGAAAACATTATTTGCATTTTCCAAAATGTTGAGTGATTCATGTGGATACAAATGAAACAAAACTATGATAAACATGTTGAAAGGATGGATAATTGGAAGGATATAAGTGAGGAAAAAGATTGGGCTTCTAAAGCAAGGCTTGTTCCTTTTTTTTAATGAGTTAGGAACACCGATGCTTGATGTCATGTTAGAATTTCTAAACACATTCGTTATCAAAGGCACATATATCTACTTTGGGCATAAGGATAAGGTGTATGTCATTAGCAAAAAATTGATTATAGATGTCTTTGGAATATGTGCAAAAGGGTATGTAAAAGACCCAAAAGGGTAGGTCAATAAGTCACTAGCATTGTAGGCATTATAGAATTGTAAAATTGCACGTACAAATTCTACAACAAATCAATGGAATGCAAAGAATTTGGGTTTGCCATACTCTATCACATATTTTGCAATCATATCTGTGATTTATTAAAGAAAGAAGGTGATGCCTTTTAACAACAAGAATGCCATTACATTGATGAGAGTATAAAAGGGGCAAAAGGTAATAGATTATATACACTAGTTTGTGTAATGAATTAGATCGGTGGTATAAATATGTCAAGGAGAATACAACGGATAAAGACACTTGTTAATCTACCTTGATATTGGCAAAAATCTTTTAATATTTGTTTATTCACCAAAAGGAGAATCTATAAAAACCACCAACTGAGATAAAGAAAATTAGGGAAAAAATATAAACAACATTGGAATTTTTAAAAAAAGTAACAACAAAATCTCCAAGAAGTGCTCTTAAAAATAAAACCAAAGCTGAGGAAGGTGGAGCTTTAGGCTTAGGAGTTAAAAGGGAACATGACATAAGGTTTCTAAAAGATGAAGAACATTTGCACTTGGATGGGGACATAGATGAAGTTTGGATGGAAACCATTGGAAGGTCACAACATTTTTAGCATTTACAACATCATTTGCAATAACAACAATAGCAAACACAAGAAGGTTTATAGGTTGCAGGATCGCAGACGAAGAGAGTGGGAACACAACCTTCTTTTGCAATATTCAGACCACCAAATTTATAAGTACCCGATCACCTCCAAAAAAATCACTTTTTACTTATCCACACAATTAATTAATTGAAAAGAGTACCTTGGCAACTTCAACACATGTTTGCTGAATAAATAATGTCTCAAAATTTGATGGTGTCACAAATACCCATTGAATTTTTTCTAGTAAAAAATTTGAATGTAGAAACATGCAATATATTCTTGAAATTTGAACACTCAACATGAGCATATGCCTAAAACCTAATGCTCCTAGAACCATTATGCATATCCATTGCACTATTTTTAAATATGAATTTTCATCCATTATTCTCGTGTAGCATCTTGCTCAAAGCAATCCTATTCATGTATGTAATGATTTGGATAGTGAATAAACCAAGTTTCAGGTATTCATGATTTAGTTTTTCACGCTTTGACAAGGTTCCCCTCCCCCTCCCAAGTTTGGTTCTTGAAAATTTCAAAAAATTCACAAGTTTTTGGCAATTTTTTTTTGAATCAAACTTTTCCAAATTTTTTTGGTATCCAAAATGCAAAAAAAGTAAAAAGTCACTAGCTTTGACTCAAATGCAATGTATAGTACATACTCGTAACTTAGTGTTTTTTTGGATCCCCTTGAAGTTGAAGGGAATTGAAACTAGTGTCAATTCATATTATAACAATTCAAAAGCTCTTCCTTTATAGTATATCAGAACATTCAATGAACACTTATGCCCTTGGTCTTGATGTTTGCCGATGTTATGGTCATCAGACATGAAAATGAATGTGGTAGACCAAAAACATTTCAAAATGGACACTTTTTAAGTAGAGAGAATTATAGCATCCAAGAACATGAAGATTAGTATCATGTTGAGGACAATGATTCTTTGAGAATGATACAGTAAAAGCCTTCCAAGATCGTTATAAATGAAAGATTGCATTACATGATCATCTTGAATATAAACCCTTTTTGGAAGAACATAAAAAATTACAGAATTCATTAAAATTTTGGAAAAGATCTCAAACAAGGGAAATTAGGTCCCTTGAAAAGTTCTAGGTGTTAGGGTGTTGGGGGAATTGGGAAAATAAATAAAATTGGCCTTTAAAGTAGGTATATGATATTTAAGAGCTTTCATGTCCTATTTTAACAAGGTTGATGAGAAGTTTTGTTAAATCCTTACTAGGACATTATTAGGATTCATAGTTTTGATGTCCTAATAATCTAAAAAATGACAAGAAATTTCTTGATGGAATAACGTGCCATGAACATGATTTATCTTTTACCTCAAACTTCCATGGGGATCACCATGCATCTTAGACCTTTGGGGCAAATAAAATCCATGATTTGCTAAACATGAATGTGTGATGTAATTGTTGAAACTTGACTAAAGAATTTTGGCAATTTGTTATCCCAATAAGCCTGAATCATAGTACAAGGCCATTTTTGCACATGACCTTTGACCAAAAAAATTAAGGTGCTTATTCATATTGATGGATAGTTTGATGGGATCCACAAACAAAATTTGGGCAAATGAACATTGAAAGATGTGAAAAATGGGAAGTTTCTGGATTTAGCAGAGTCTAGGGTCACAAGGGAAATATTTACTTAGAACTAGGAAAGATCTGAAACTAAGGACGTGGAGTGGGGAGTGGGGGAAATTGGGGGGATATAATGTGTGAAAGCATGGTAATGTAGGCCCCAAAATAAAAGAATCTGGGACAATTGTAATCTTATGTTTTTGACATATACAAGAAAATATATAATAATTAGCTTTTCAACCAGCTAGTAAACTTGAGCAAAAACTTATTTTCATGTTACAAATATGATAACACATGGTCTTCAATATTACAAAGTCAATTAATACATTTTAGTGCACCATCAAGTTGAAAATATAAAAAATGCAATAAAAAATCCTATTTTCATTCACTCGAAACCATTATGGACATCTACTTCCATTTACTTGCATTTAACAAATTTATTTGAAATGCATGATACTAAGAATGTGAAACATAATATTAGTAGAGTAATATTTTGAAAATGCTCATATTGATGATTGAAATAGATAAGATTTTCAAGTTTGAAATAGTAAATTTATT
>Ga0116227_10010747_pt1 | contig 15788 bp, 11 predicted proteins | sample S1TSphgellanicum_FD_89693 | JGI IMG/M metagenome (GOLD analysis project Ga0116227, IMG submission 89693) | Host-associated microbial communities from peat moss isolated from Minnesota, USA - S1T2_Fb - Sphagnum magellanicum MG | ecosystem: Host-associated > Plants > Peat moss > Unclassified... | reverse complement strand
TGGTTTTTTGTTATTGATTAATTTTATTTTTCATTCATTTTTTTATTGAATAAAGATATTTTTGGTTTAATTTTTTAAAGGATAAAAAACATTTTGGGATAAAAAAAAAATAAAAAAAATAAAAAAAAAAAAAAAAAAATTGCCTATGGTTGTTAATAAATATTTTTCAAGAGGTGAAATGTTGGTATGCTTTCTAGTTAACATAAAACAAGATAAATTGCTTTCAAACTCATTCAAATGTTGGATTGATATATCAAAAAGGGTGTCATACAGATACCACACACATTTTCAACATTATCTAAATTAATTTATGAGACTTGTAAAGATTTTTTTTTAAAAATGATTCATTATGCCCAAATTGTTCCTAAAATTGTGATTGCACCTGTGCAAAGATTTTGACATGTCACTAAAATAACAATGATTGTTACATAACATATTCTTATGAAATTACAAAAAGAACATTTTGAAGCTAAAAATAATTGGTTTGTTAATTTCTAACAAACCAAAATGCACACAATTATAGTAATAATAGACAACTGCAATCAGAACTTGTTTATGAGTGTCATTTATTAAAGTATTTGTTATATGGTACAAAGTATTTTTAAAATGTAAAGTACATTACTATCTTTCCTACCTAAATTTCCTACATAGTTTAAGTAAATTAAATTGTACAGTAGTTTAGCAATCATAAATGTCATTAACGTACTTAAATAATGTGCATGAATATATATATATATATATTTAGATTAATTACCTATTAAAATGACACTCCATGATGAAATAATTTCTCTATTCATGTACCAATTTGTAAGGTTGATCAAATGTTCATGATTTTGCTTGTTCTAAATCAACTCAATATGCATTCCAATAAACAAGTTGGACACGTTGATGTAAATGTGGAAATTTTTTATCTGAAGTTCAAAATTGATCAAAATAGGTGTTGTCAACTTGTCATATGAATACAATGCCATGTTTTACCATGATGAGGTCATTATTGTTGATAATTAAAGTTGGATTTCTTTACATGCCTATGTGATCCAAGATTGGATGTAGGTCCCCATTTTGGTATCCCTTCAAATAGTGCTTTAAATGAAGCCAATTTAACAAAATTATTCTTTCAAAATTTGATGGTTGGGGGAGAAATGTTCAAATAGGTCATGTCTTCTAAATTTGTATGTTTTGGAACATATGAGATGATTGTTTTCTAGGTTGCCAAAACTACAATGATCTTTGATGATTATGCATTTAACACTCAAAGCATTCATTGCATGGTTCTTTGTAGATTTTGTCCAAGTTGTAGTATGAAAAGGTTCAAAAACTTGCTCCAAAGTTTGTATGCTTATTTTTGCAAAAGCCCCAAGAAGCACTTGGAACATTACAAGCTTGTTGAAATCGTGGAAACTAGAAGGGAAATAAAGTGATTAAAGATGTGAAAAAAACAAGATGGATCTCTATGTTACTTCCTAACAAAGGAATTATGATTGAATATCACACTTTGGTTGTCAAGATGACATTTGATTCTACTTCTAATGTTGCTACTAAGGGTAACTTGGATATGTTGTGTAACATTGAAGTATTGTATACACGGGTTTGCTTGTTTGTTGCTCATGCTAGAAGTTGTGAATGACCTTATGAAATTGTCCCAAATTTGAAACATGTTTGTTGTTAATTATATGGTAGCTATCAAGTCCTATGCACTAAATTACAAATCCCAACAAAAGTTTCCAAATCATCTTGTTTTTTATGTAAAGAAACAACATGTTTGGGCACAACACCATAATCAACTAACAAGGGTTACGTGTTCTATGAAGTTAGGGAAATGCATGTTATAATTCTCCAAGTTGTTATATTGTCAAGGAGGAAATTGAAACTTTGATTCTATAACTACATTTTCATTTTCTTTCACATGGGGTGATGGAGGCATTAAAGGTTGTTTTCTCTCAATATTGGTTGGTGCTAAATTGTGATGAATCTTGCTAATGACACATCAATATCATCAAGGGGCAATAATGTTATCCCAAGAGGATTAAGGTTGTTGAAATCTATAATCTAGAAGTTCTATATTCTATTCACTTGGATCTTCAAATGTTGTTTTTCAAGTTAATAATGAAGAGTAATGCAAAATCTACCATGGGCTCTCCTTGTGCAAGATGAAGCCCTTGATCTAATTTTGGATATCTTTGTCAAGTTTTCCCACATGATTGTGCATAAGTTGTCTAAGTATTTCAAGCTAGTAGAAATCACCATGGTACAAGTGATTAATTATATTAAAAATGAAAGATGCTTTATTAATCCAAACTTGATCAAATCTAAACTTTAGAATTGATTGACAATTCATCTACCCCTATTGCCAAGATGTTTTGTTCAACAATTCTACACATTGAAGGATTATCCATATTTTGAGGCAATTGTTGTGAGAAAGGATATGAAGGTTTGATATGGTCTTGATTGCTAATTATGTTTTGGTTCATGATGGAGCCAACTTTCAATTTTATGGCCCTTTGTTTCCATAATTTCAATTCCCAACAAGTTTCATGGATCATGGGATCCCAAGTTTAAACTTTAATATTTATCCTTGAATGTTTGAATTCCATTCGATGATTCACATGTTATGTTTTTATGTATAATGTGTGGAGGAGATTCAATGGTCTTACAATGGATAGTTTAAGGGTTAAATTATTTGACAAAGTCAAGTAGTTTTGAATTGTTGTTTTTGTGTGCATGAGCCTTGCAAGTTTTGCATATGTTCATAATGTGTGTGTTGGATTTGAATTCTGTCACTTGCCAAATTCCATTTGGGAATCTTGTTGGTTGCCTTTAATACCTTGAAAAAAATTTAATCAACATCCTTTTCATGCATACAAGAAAATGATTGCAAAATGGAACTACCATGTGAAAATTTTAGAATAGCCACACATTTTAATGCCACGAAAAAATATAGCCTAAGTTTTCAAATTTTAAAAACCCAATTACCTAACATTTTTTCAAGAAATTGGACAACATGGCCATTCAAAGAAAGCTCCAAAATTCCTACTCCAAATACACTAGAAAATTTCTAAAAATGTTTTAAAATACTATATTTTATCAAGAAATGTTAAATTTGGATTTGGAAAAAAAAATTTAAAAAATTCAGGGGAAAAAATGGTGAATATATGAAATATATATATAATACATTTTCCCAAGTTTTGTTTCATAATAAATTCATGAAATAGAACAATTTTTTCGCACACAAATATTATTAGTTAAAGTCTTTGATCTTGTTTATGGTAGTGGTTTCTTTTCTTTTCTTTTCTTTTCAATTTTGACATGTAGTTGAAAAGGTGATCATCTAAGATGATTTAGCCAATTTGGCTATTAGAAATATGAAAGTAATTTCTGAGCGTATATCTATATTTTGGCAACCTATTGGAATTTAACATAGAATTTTCTGATTTTATTTTATTTTATCTAAAAATTTAGCAATTAAAAATCCCCAAAAAAACTTTTTGGCAGAAGGTTGCCATTTGGCAAAACTTCCCCCAAATTTTTTTTTGTACAAAGAACATATTCATATTGTTTAGAAGTAACCCAAAAAACTTTGATATTTTTACCAATGTTGGGTGGGTATTCAATTCCAAGGCTTAGAACCATTAGTTATAGTTTTAATTAGTAAAAATTGAATTGAAACTAGGTCTGATTTCTGGAATTAGTTTTAAAAGTGGAACATAAATATGTTTTTTGAATAATCGAACTTGGAACCAAACTCTTGGTTCCATTGATGTATACATAACCAAAACTAAAATCAAAATTGAGATTTTTGACAAAATAATGTTTTTGAAATAAAAACTACAACCGATGGTTAACAAACAAGTTAATTGGCAACTAATTGCTAACTCCAATTTGAGTTACTTGGAATTGGTTCAAATTTTAAGTATGAAATCAAAATTAATTTTTTGAACAATCAAACTTAACATTAGATTCTTAGTTCGACTTCTGTGTGGAACTAAAACTATTTTAATTGTTTTTGGAACCAAAACTAGAGGTTCTCCAAATGTAAAAAAATCACCCAACACTTGTTTTTAGAATGGTGTTTTAATGTACAATTGATGATGCATCCAATGGATGCATAAGGCTCACACATGTATATTTGTGAAATAGTTAAAAGGATCAAGTTCCAACTTTACAAAAGGGTAAAAAAAATCAAACTAAATATAAGATGGTAACATTATAAAAAAAATTTAGACTCTAATGTATTTGGAGGGGCCCTTATACATGTTAATAGTGCCCCTTCAAAAACAAGAAACACTTCACACCCACAAGAACCACAAGGCCAAGTTTAATCACATGGCTTGACAATCTTACCACAAACCTTAATCCTAATTGTAATCCTATTAATATTTTATATTAAAATAAACACCATCTCATGTTACGTTGAGTGTATTTTTGAGGGGGACTTTTAACTGATTCACTATGTGGTCCAAATATGTTTATTCTCGAGGGGGACACTAGCAAAAAAAGTAGAAAATACGTGAATAAAAATATAAAGTGTAATATATTGGTTGTTGGGTAAAAATCATAACTTAATTAGTTTAAAAATAGGGTACATTTAATTCAAATAATCAATTTAATTATAATATATGGTGGTTTTAATATGTATATATTAGAAAATTAGATAATAATATAGTGATAAAAAATAGGTTGGACAATTATCTAAAACCCCCTTTCAAAATGATCATTTGACACATGTAAATCCCAAATTTTACACTAAGTGTCCCCCTTAGTTGTTTATCATCAAGCTTAACCTATTGCAATATTATAATTTTTTTATGTTAGTGCAATAACTATACTACTTAAGCAACTTCAAATAAACATTGATTAAAATATAAATTTTTATAGGAAAATCCCAACCAAATCAACTTTATTATTCAACCGTAATAAAAGAAATTCATCTTAATGGATGATTACAACAAAATATCCATTATTAATGAAAATGGATCTTGATGGATAGTTTTGTTGTAATTGGAGGTGAAAAATGACATATAATTAATGTGACCATCCATGGGCAAATCTTTTTTAAACATCTAAATACTTTGATTAAAACAAATTAAGAAATATTGACAATATGTAGTAAAGATAAAGGAGAGAATGAAAATGACATAGATAATACATATGTATACACAATATTCCATTTAAAATTGGGCCATAAAATTTTTAAGTTAATTTTACATTTGAAGTTAATTAATTAATTTTCAAATGTAATTATGAGACTAAAAAATGTGGAATCACATGTGAAATAATGTAATTTCACACATGAAACTAAATTTGCAATGTCACATGTGTTTTAATTCCAATTTTAAGGTAATTTATTTAATTTTGAAATTTAAAAAATAAGAAACAAATATGATCACAAAATTAAAAACTTTCAATACTATATGATATAATTATGTGTAATAAACATTTATAATTCATGTGATGTCTTTACATTCTAATAATTGAAATTAAATATTTTAATTAAAAATGTCATGTGAAATGAAGTAATTAAAACTTTAAGTTGTAATTTTAAGTGTGAAATTAATTTCATTACAAGATTCAACTTTCATAATTACATTACATTTGAAATGAAACACGTACATTTCAATGTATCACCAAAGCCAAAATAGAATACATTAAATTTGACTATTTAAAAATGTATATCTATTTCAACAAATGAAATGTTTTTGAATTTTAAAATATCTATAAATTTTTTATATGAGCAATAAACGAGAGAAAAAATAAAATTCAAAATTTGAATATATAAAATATTTCAAATGAACTATTCATAATTTATGCATTAAGGACTTGGTTTAAAGCCATGGAGGTTTAAAGGGTTCAATTACATGTTGTGACAATTTATATTCTTGATTTACATGATTAGATAGCTAAGTTGGACATTTTGTGACGAATATTTACAATCCAACTTGGGTTTTCTATTGTTTCACACTACCTATGATGATCAACTATTTTTTTCCTTTTTGTATGTTACCATATGGTTTCCAATAGTTTATCATTATTTATGTCAGACTCAAATTTAATTTAATTTGAATTAATTTCATGGACATGTTTTCATTACCACATGTTAATTTGCCTTTTCATATCCATGTTGGTGGGTAGGGGAAAAGAATGAGATAGTTATTTAAAATGTTAGTAGGAAAGACATAGTTATTAGGAAAGGAGTGAAGTAGTTATTAGACTTGAAAATGAGGTAGGCATGAATTCTCTCTAAAATCTACATCTAGATGACCATATGATAAATTCCAAAAACTAATCCATATATTTTAGTTCCTTGTTCATTTTGTCACTAGAATTAGATTAATTGAAAAGTCATGTTTACCATGGCATATACAACTATGTTAGCACAATTTGCAATTTTCATGATTGTAATTTCAAGAAAAAAATATACTAGCCCAATTAAAATATGAATAACAAATAAGTTCATCCCTAACTTGTTTTATATCATAATTGTGAAATTTTTTGTCCACATGGATATAGTTATAAACACCAAGTAAAAATGACATGCCTGATGGACTGCATGGAATTATGTAATCAAGTGTGTGTCACATGTATGATTATGAACATGGTCCTATATGTAATCATAAATTTACAATTTGGCATATAATGTGTGAAATATCATAATTCTTATTATTAATTATATAAAGTCTAATAATATATTTAAGGACCTTATTTGACATTGGTTATTGGATGGCAATTGAACAAATATTAAATTCACACATTGAATTCTTGAATACAAATACCCTTGAAGGATGAAGTTTCTAATCTACTCCTCATGATTATGGGTCCAATTTATTTGAACATGTGATTGTCATTAAAAATTTACCTTGAATGGATTAATACCATACCTATGATTGATATTTGACATTTATTTGCTAAATATATTTTTATTTTCAAAAATGATGTTTGGCAATTCAAATTTAATTTTGTAAAATTTGAATAGTTGAAAAATAAATACATCATGTGTTGTCCATTGTAATGGTAGCCCAATGGTTTTTAATTTCCAACAATATTGACAAATATCAATAGATTTTTCTCTTTTTTTTCTAACTAGACCTTTGGTGAATATTTTGTGTCAAACATTAGTTGTAATTAAGGTATGATGTTTCATTAAATTAATGTAACCAACAAATGTAACATTTCAAAAAAACCCCATAACAAAATTTGAATTGAAATTTGATAATTTAACAAATTTCATGTTTCAATTGGTTGTCTCTCACATTATGTATCACTACATGTTGGTGATTTCTTCTTCCAATTGCCACATTGGTTTTGAAGAATGACCATATAACTAATTCGGATTCATTATTTACATATACGTGGGTTTGTTTTCAATTGTGGCCAATTCAATTTTCTCCTACCATTCAGTTGTCATTATATTTGTTATTCTATTGGCTTGTAATTTATAATATGCAAAACACAATCAATATTGTAACCCCATGCATTATAATTTAATTAAAATTGATGAAAATGTGAGTTTGCACATGTACATTGATTTGTTTTTAAACAAGTGTTTTTTTTATTGTTAAGATGACCATATATTTAATATCCATGATTGATTTTCCATGATATGAGATGTGTTAGTGTGAGTCAACATTCATAAAATTGTGGTTGTCCATTGCATTTTCATGTTTTGCATAAATATGTACAACTTCACCAATCAATGATTGTGCATAATTGTTTCCCTTTGTCAACCAACTAATGGAATATACATGATGTGTTTAATATCATATTTTTCTAATTGAAAATCTTGTGTATCTTCATGCCAAGTGTTTTTAAAGCAAATTTCCATGTTATATATAATTGCAATAAAAAAAGAATTTATCAATTGGTCCAACTATGGTTGCAATGATACCCAATATGAGGGTTATGATGTGAAAGACAAAGTGGCATTTATGATATATAATCAAACAATTTTATCTCATGGACCTTTAGTGGACAAGTTTTAAAATCTTTAGCAAGTCCTTTATGGTCTTGCAATCAAATTTGATACTTGGGTGAACAATGACGTAAGGTTGGAGCCTAGAGGAGCAACCCCCAACATTTCAACATCATGTTAAAAAGCTTATGTGGATGTATACTCATATTGAAATTCAATGATAAATTTAGTTTATATATATGCTTGGGAAATTTGATAATGTTTAAGTTGTTCAAGGAAAACTCAAATTGAAAACTTTAAAATGGTTATTGAAAGCAAGGTGATTTAAAACAACTTCATTTGGTTTACATGCAATTTGATTTATGATTGTAACCTTGATTTGGTAATGGTATAAAACCACCTATTGTGGTGCACACCTCATGACTAAATTCAAAAAACAATTACATCCACCCAAGAAGCTTTAAAATATATAAAACACACAACAATAGCATGTTATATATACAACACCATCAATATACCAATCATCATTCTACTCTTAATGCATTACAAGAATTAAAGATTTTTCAACAAAAATATTCCCCCAAAATTCCTTACATGCTAAAATGACATTATGTTCCATGATATTATGTTATTAAACCATAAGTGTAGTACAATGGGGGCGGAAGGGGGGGTCTGACATTACAAATAAGTAATTTTCATATTTTTTCCATTAAAGGTAATATTTCATTAATGTTGAAAGCAAACTATTGTAAAATTTATGATGTGATAGGACATTCTTTGAAGCCTATAAATTTGAAAAGATGAAGTTTACCCAAATAGGAAATTGGATGTTCACAATTTGATGTGCGACTCATTATTGCACTTTTTTTATAATAACAAATCATCTTTTGTGAACATACATTTAGATCAAGTAGTTTCAAAATAATTTCTGGCCATCTTTCTTGATTCACAATGAATTTTATGTTGCAAAAGCTTGGAAAATTAACTAGATATCTAACATCGTGATGAATAAACTTGAATTTACATGTTAGAAATCAAACTTCATTTTTTCCATATCTTTAATTAAATATTTGGTTATTGAACCTTTTTTTGATAGTTAGTAATTTAGTTAGAAAACCATTACATCAATCTATCACTAATTTACATGTGTACCATTTAACTACAAGAATAATTGTCTTGGGTCATCTTTTTAATGTTCATTCACTAGGTTTGCTACTTATAATTATTGGTGTCACTAGTTGATGTGGTTGTGATTGTAAGCATTTGCACTAATTATGAATGAATTTCATTGTCATGTACAACTTGTTCCAAATTAGTTTAAGGAAAAATATTTAAAGTGAAAACATTCCCATTATGATAAGGAAAAAAATCAATAACATATTAACTGTGTCAAAATTATGGATTCCAAGCCTTTGTAAAATTGAAAAGTTGCAATAACTTAAAATAGGGCTACTTAAGGTTTTTATGAAATGTTCAATCAAAGGAGAATGCCTTCAACTAATTGCTTTAAACAAACATTATGATGTTGTGTTCAAACCAAAAGTTTTAACTTGTTATAGAACAATTAATATAAAATTTCTAGCATCCCAAATGGCTTTATCACAATTATTCTTAGTGGTTCACCTAAAATGCTTACCAAGTACAACAACAAGGAGAGTTGGACATTTATAAATTTGGTGTCATTTTCAAAAGTTTTTTTGGTTGTGTTTCTTTAAATGAAACTGGTTCATGAAGAGGACATTGATTGTATATTGGTATACATAACCAATTTTTTTTAAATCAATCTAATGAATAAAAAAAATGCAAAACCATTTTTTATGTTATGAACCCAATTTTTCAATCAAACAATAATTAAGTAGTGAAAACACACAAAACACAAATTGATTTTTTTTAAACGATATAGTTTTGACAAATTTTTTATATCAATCTTAACATAATAATGTTAACAAAAAATTTGAGATTTTTAATTTTTTGAAAAATGATATATTGAAAAGATTCCAAAAATATTTTTGAAAGAAATGGTGAAAAACCCAAGTCTAAAGGGGTGGGTGTGGCTCCTATTAAAATGGTTGGACCTTGTTGTCCATTGTAATCAAAGGCAAAATGTTTCATACTTGTACCTTACCCTAAGGTCATTTTCAACATTAAATAATTTTCAAAATCGTGAAATGAAATTTTGTGAAAATTTAAAGTTGACATGTTGAAAATCATCATAATTATCATAGTTTACATTTTGAACAATTTCACTTTTCATATCACAATATTATAGTAGATGATGGAAAAACATATAATTTTGAATTTTAAAAATAATTTAGTTTTTGGAAGAAAAAAAAATTGTTTTGTGAATGTGGAAACTAGTCGTAAGCTATGATATTCAAATTTGTTAACCACCCCATGATGAGGTCAAAAATTTGAAAGAATAAAATACCATCACAAACTTAGCATCACACAACTTTGTGCAAAATTCATTCATTCATAATTCTTATGTTTCACACATCAGTATCATGCATTAAAAACACATTTAACACATGGATTCATAAGAAGATATGAAATTCGTATGACATTTGTTCATTCACAAGTTCGTATTTTTTTCTATCAACACATTTATCTATTTGTTAAACATGTTTTCAATGCATGATATTCATGTGTAAATTGTATGAACCTATAAATGAATGAACTTTGCACAATTTTTAATTTTAATTCATTGCATGTTAAATTTGTGATGACATCAAACTTGAAGCCAATGTTAAGACTCCCGAAATGTGAAAATAGATCTACTTGACAAAATTTGATTCTTGCCATATAATCAACAAAAAAAAACATGTTGAGCTTGGGCCAACTTTGTTTTGAGTTGTTCATTTCCTCCAACATTGGCAACAAGATTACCAACCTATATATACAATTTCAATATCACATAGGAGTTCAAAGTTCATGTTGGCAAAATTGTTTGTCATAAAATCTATATTCATCTGCACCATTACGTGTAAGTATGGTAAAATAAATGAAAAAAGACTAAGGCAAATTCATTTTCATTTTTATCCTATATTTTGCATATGAAAGTAATAAAGTAACATCAAAATGGGTGGAAGTACAATAAAAACACCCTTGGTCCCTTTTATTATTTATATGAAAAACTTACCTCCAAAAATTAGAAATAAATAAGGTTTGAAAATAAACAAAAAGTAGCCCCATTTATTGGGTGGTAAATTTGTGGTTGGAGAACTTTCAACATGATATACTTAATAAAATATTCTTATTTAAAAGCTAGGATATAAAGATCATTATATTTTGAATGGGACCTATTTTAGTTTCTCTTTGTTACATCCTATGTAACACATACTTTACAAAAATCCACATTACAATAGTAAATTACAAAAACTACTTGTATTATAAAAAACCTACTTTCAACCTACTTATATGATGCAAATTCTAAGAACATAATAATGAAATACTATATTGTCTTTGATCCATTCATATAAAATTATTCAATGTATAATAATTTTATGATAGGTTTTTTTGTTACTAATTTATATCTAATTTGCAAGTAAAAATTTAATAAAGTTTTAATTAATTTGGTAATCCCTTGGTGGGTTGTGGCTAAATTTGAAGATCTTGATGTTTCAAGCATGTTGCCTTAAAATTAGTGTTCAAATTAAGTGTTGGAAATTGCCAATGGATCCATGAAATAATCTAGAGATAAAATAAAAACATAGATTTCCAATGATCTCTTCATCCAACCTTAAAATCACACAAGTTGTTCCAAATTTTTTTAATCCACCCCCTTGGTCTAACTTACTTGTAACAGGAGGTGAACATCCCATGCATGCAAATGTTACGTTCCCTAATATTGCATGCACAAACACATGCCCAACATCATCATCCCATGCAGATATTGCCACCATCTAATTAGGATGAACATTGTATGCAATGAAATATTTAACTGACCTTAACTCAAGTAAATTTCATAATTTCAAAACATTAAGTGCATGAAGCACAAATATCTAAAGTCAAAAATAAGTTGGGAAACCTAATTTGTTAGGATGTTAGCATCCAAGAGCAATCGCCCACTAACTTAATATCAACTAATGCTTCTTGGTGTTTTAGTTAGTAAGTACTTACATTTTCGAGCTACAATTAAGGGCCCACTAATATTAGTATTTTTATTTTGTCATTTTTTCATTAATATTTGGAGAAAATTTTGAATTTTTAAAAATTTCTAGTGTAGTTCACTATAAATCTGATTAATGTTTTTGAAAAAAATTGCTAACATAGATACTAACCATCTAAATGCATCTACTTTTGGTTTGTTGTTTGCCTCTACCAACATTAGCATTGCATTCATCCATACCCAATGTTTTCCTCTCCCAACATGTTGGGTATGTATATGTCAAGTGTAGTAAAACTCTAAACATATTACACCTTCGTGTTTTGTGTTGTTCATAAGTGGTAAGAGTTGTATCTCACCATGTACTCTCTCCAGATGGAACAATTCCTTTCACTTGTAGGCTAAGAGACAAGCACGGTCCACTTCTTGGTGGCTCTTTGTTGAATTTTTTTTCTCACTTTAAATATAGTCTTTATGTGAATATTTGATGCATATATGCATATCTCATATCAATATCTTAACAATATGGATGAATGTCTTATATACTAATTTTCTTAAAGGTTTTCCCTAGAACCATTAGAGTAGAAACTATCATTTAATGAATGAGTTTGAAGGCATATTTTTCACCAAAATAACACAAAAAATCTTCTTTTTATTTTGTAGAGAGCAATTTTTTTTTTGGGGTCATTGTTTAGATTTATTCTAACACTTACAAGATTAAAGTTTTTTACAAGCGTTTCATGTAGCTATGTAGTGTCCCATGTCCAACCATAGTTAGAACAGCTCTAACCATGTATTATCTTTGAGACAATATCACTGATTACCACATCCAAATTTAGTGTTAAATGTTTATCCTTCCCCCACCAATAAATAGTAAATATTGAACCTTATTCATCAAGGGAAATATTTAAATGTCACAAGTGTGAATTAGTCTAGCTAAGCAATCAATTTTTTTTTCCTTGGGTTCTTTTGACATCCATGGGCAAATTTATTGAGAACTAAGTCCATTTTCACATCACTATGGCACTAACCTTTTTTTATTGGAAAATTTTCAAAATAAAAACTCACACATGAAATATCAAAACATGCCAATTTGGCTCAGCATTTTTACATAGTGAGGTGAGGCCAGTAAAAGGCAAAGCAAAAAAGCCTTTACAACATGCAAGAAAGAGAGTGAAAAAAAAGAATATGATCTGACTACTTCTCCCTCCCTGATTCTGATTGGCCAATCATAATGATTCGTCCAGGTGGGTTGCTATTAGTAGTCTTCCACCTATTTGCAGTCCCAGTTTTAGTTTGTATGGGTGAAGTTGGGGAAAAAGTAAACAACTAAACTTGGATGTGAGAAACATGTGTGGAGGAGGGACACATACTGAGTATGTTTCTAAGTGAATTCATTGTGAGTACAATAATAGGATGGATGGATGGATGTATCCATTAGTATGTATGTAGATGATTTTCCCTTCCAACTTTCATTTTTGTCTTTGCAACAATGCTGTCAGTTAGCCATCATCATGACTCAGGTTGTTCTTACAAGCCTGAATGATTGATTTTTGGAACACAGAGATAATTTGGAGGCAGCCCACCCACCAACAAAAAAAGATTCATATGAAGGAGTCTAGGAGGCCTAAACCCTAAACCCTAAACCCTACTACTTTCTATGAGGGGCCAACTCATTGAAGCAAAAGCAGGCAGCAGCAATCTGTCTTTTTGTGAGCTGACATTCATTCATTTCCTCATTCTTAAATGGGTATCAATGATTTCATGTTTCCTGAAGGAACAGAACCAGGTAAGGAGAATTTATTATTACTAGCTAGCTAGCTAGTAGAAGGTGTATGACAAAAAGGTTAACTGTAGTAAATCTTGAGGGGTTTTTTTAGGGTTTAGGGTTTTTTTTTCAAAGGGTTTTTTTGTGGTGCATAATCTTGAAGAATATAGCAATACAAATCTTTGGTAATAATTATTGTATGACAAAAGGTTAACTGTAGTCAATCTTGAGGGTTTTTTTTTTTTAGGGTTTAGGGTTTTTTTGGGTGCATAATCTTGAGAATAGCAATACAAATCTTTGGTGATAATTATTGTATGACAAAAGGTTAACTGTAGTAAATCTTGAGGGTTTTTTTTTTAGGGTTTTCTTTTAAGGGCTTTTTTTGGGGTGCATAATCTTGAGAATAGCAATACAAATCTTTGGTGATAATTCTTGTATGACAAAAGGTTAACTGTAGTGAATCTTGAGGGGTTTTTTTTAGGGTTTAGGGTTTTGTAAAGGGGTTTTTTTTTTAGTGTCGAATTTTGAGAATAGCAATACAAATCTTTGGTGGAAATTAATTAATTCCAATCCAAATAAAGATAGTTCCACTCTAGCCAATTTATTTCCAATCAATTTGTTCCAGCAAAGGATGATGAGATAGCAAAGCTATATAAGCTGATGTGAGACTAGGTACATGTTGCCCAAGGTTGGATAGGAGACACTAAACACTTGAAGAAAGCCTTTTAGGGTTTGGAGCAACCCACTACGCATTTCCAATGGCTTTTTTTTTTTTTTTCCTTTTTTGCAATGGTAAGTCCAAATACAAACCTGGTATATTTTGCAGCAAATATGATTAAATTGTGTGCAAAAAAACATTGATTGGCTTCCAAAGGACATATAACAATTCCTACATAATTGAGTCGGTATGTTTATTATACCCGTCAAAACTTGGACATCTTTTTACCTTCAACACTAGGAAAAGAGAAAGATCACCTGACCTATTATTATACATGATGTTGTCTCTGAAGAAGTGTGTATTGAGAGAGTATGCTCTAAACCCTAAACCCTAAACCCAATTGAATCTTCATAGTTTCTAGGGTCAAAGTTGATGGTACTTTAAATCAAAGAGGAAAAAAAAAGAAGCCTTGACCTCATCATACTTGGCTTACAAACTTGGAAATGTATTGCTATTCTGAAGATTACAACATTACTTCAGACTTGGCTTATAACATGCAAGTTGAACCATAGCCAAACAATATGGGATAAAAAAATGAGGTGCTACTGAGAACATCCTTTATTTAAAACACATTGAGAACTTGGGGAACATTTTGAGAACCTGATGACAACATCTTTGGGAACACATTGGGAACAAACAAACCCAAAAAAAAAATCCCCTGCCCAAAGAAAAAATTGGCCCCCCTACTAAGCCTGCCCATTTTGTTGCATGAAATTTCAATTCCGAAACGGTTTGTCACCATTTTCAACCTGGGCTATTCCCTCACTTATAATTAAACTTGGGGTTCTTACAACTTGTGGATGATTCCTCTGTGTGGCTACATTAAAAATTAAACAATTTTATTTAAAAAATTAATCAATTTTTTAAATTAATTTATTTTTTAAAAATTAATTAAAAATTAAAAAATATATATTTAAAAAACTGTTCCTTTATAAGCTAAGATCCTCTTAGTCTGCATTATCATCATCATCTTTATTACAAACCCACACACATGATGAAGCAGGCTGCTACTTAGTACTTTACTTGAGTCAGTACAAAATGTGTAGCACCTAATTGGGAATGGTAAAAGAAATGATGGGTAATGATGATTCATGCCTTCTCTCTCAGACCTCTCTCTCTCTCTCTCTCTCTCTAGGCCTTTCTAGCTAGTAAAAGGGACTTATTACATGTCCAGAGAATTCAATTTGGATATTACATTCACTTTACTTACATGCTTTCAGTCTTTGTGTGTTGTCAATCAATCCCCCCCCCCCCCCCCCCCCCCCCCCAACCACCACCCCCACCCCCCCCC
>Ga0116227_10010746_pt1 | contig 15789 bp, 17 predicted proteins | sample S1TSphgellanicum_FD_89693 | JGI IMG/M metagenome (GOLD analysis project Ga0116227, IMG submission 89693) | Host-associated microbial communities from peat moss isolated from Minnesota, USA - S1T2_Fb - Sphagnum magellanicum MG | ecosystem: Host-associated > Plants > Peat moss > Unclassified... | reverse complement strand
TCACCGTGCGCATGTCGTGCCGCAAAACGTCTGGTTCGAACAGCCGACCAAGGCATCGGGGCTGACGGCCGAGAATACGGGTGAAGGTCATCCGACCAAGGCCATCAACCTGGCCTCGCTGCCCGACGATCCATTCACGCAATACCTGCTCAAGTCGGACGAGATCCGTGTGATTTCGGAGACTGCGCTGCCGAGCGGCGATCGGGCCTCGACCTTGAGTGCCGAGAGCACCTACGCGCTGATGATTTCGATATCCCAGGGCATGGGCGTCAATTGCACCTATTGCCACAACACGCGTTCACTCGGAGCCTGGAGTTCGAGCACGCCGCAGCGGACCACGGCCTATTACGGCATCCGCATGGTGCGCAAGATCAACAACGAGTATCTGGTTCCGCTTACGAGCACCTTCCCCGCGCATCGGCTCGGCGTGCTCGGCGACGTGGCGAAGGTCAATTGCGCGACCTGCCATCAAGGTCTGTTCAAGCCGCTCTATGGCGCGAGCATGGCCAAGGACTATCCAGAATTGACGGGCGCCATCAACAACGCGCCCGCTGAGTCGCCAACCGAGGGTACGACGCCGCCGACCGCATCGTTGACGGCCGAGCACTGAGCCATGCTGGTGGCCGCGCGCACCGATTTTTCGGTGCCGCGGCCCCGGAGGGAGCGTGGTCGACGCCGAGTATTTGGCCGTGCGGCTCAGACGCATTCCAGCGCTACGGTAAAGGGCAAGGTCATCCGGCTCAACTCAACATGGGTGACTGCGCCGTGTATGCGCTCGCCAAGACGGCCAATGAACCGCTACTGTTCGTCGGCAACGACTTCAGTCAGACCGACATCGAGCCATGTTGATCGGTTACGCGCGCGTGTCTACCCGCGACCAGAGGGCGCATCTGCAGTTGGATGCCCTGCGCGATGCCGGCTGCGATACCAACCATTCCGGTACTGTCTGCAGGAATTACAACGCGGCCGAGGCCAAGGACATCGACAGCCTCCCATCCGGCACTCGGAATCTCAACACGAGTTCGCGTTTCGTCATCTGCCCCGTGGTTCGCCTGCCAGACGACAGTGACGGCGGCAGTATCGCAATCGTAAGTGTCTATCTAGATGGCTACGCCGCCTCCGGCCGTACGATCTCTTGCACGCTGAATAGCTACGACTATAACGGTTCATTCCTGGGAGCCACCTCCGCCTACTCGTTGACCGGAAGGTTCGAGGCATTCCTCAAAGCCACCGCAGGCTATTGGAGCTCCGCGAACGTTCTGTGCCTGCTGCCCCCCTCGGGTACAGGCATCCTCTACGACATTAATGCCGCCCCTTACGCAATTCAATAAGGCAATCACGTTTGTCGCCTTGAACTCGCCGCATACAACTCAGACGACCGAGCGGGCACGGCGACAAACGTGGTCCATGTGGTATTTGGCAGATAGGCACAGAACCCCGACATAGGGATTGATGGCATTGCCGACGGTGGTGATGCCTGTTTTTTCGAGTGCATTGGTTCCGCATTCCTGAATTTGCCGTCTACATCCTCGGTAGCCGTGAGGGTGCCAGTTCATAAGGGTCTCCGTCAGCGCCGCGCGGCCTTCCATGCCATAGAACGCCCCCGCAATTTGTCCCACGATTCGCGCTGTCGCTCGAAAACGGGCGAACGGATCAAGATCGCCGCGCACTTCCCTCGGTGAGCTTGATTCGTATGGTTTGTGACGATGGATGTGCGGCGCACTGTAGTAGTCGCCCTCGACCGAGACATAGCAGTCGGGGTGTAGCTTTGCCTCCTTCCACTCTCCGCCATCAAACTCGGCGGTGGGCAGTGGCTTGAGCTTCGCCCGTTCAATCGTCGCAAAGCGCTCGCGGCGCGAGACGCGAAAGCGCCGGTGCTGCTGGTCATTGATCCGCTCGACGCATACCATCAAGGCGCGGTTGATCTCGGCGATCGAGGTGAACCGCGAGCGCCGGAAGCGGAACCGGAAGTAGCGGGACAGGATCTTGACCAGTCCCTCGACGATCGCCTTATCCCGGGGCCGCCTCACGCGCGCTGGGACGATTGCCGTCGCAAAGTGCGCGGCCAAGTACGCGTAGTCCTCGTTCAGGTCGGGATCGTAAAGATGACACTTGACGACGCCTTGGCGCAAACAATCGGGCACGGTCACGTGCGGCACGCCGCCATAATAGGCGTACATACGTCGGTGGCAGGCCAACCAGTTACGGCTCTTCATATCCTCCGCGGCCCACGCGAACAGCAACTGACTGAAGCCCAAGCCGGCGACGAACACGTAGGCTTTGTGGATCGCGCCGGTCTTCAGGTCGTACCACTCGATCGGGTCGCCGGCGTAGCGGCCGCTCGGCGCCGCCTCGCGTTCTCCCCTAAACTGGCTTGAAAGTGCTAGCGCGACCGCACCCCCTTGTGCCTGAAGGATTGGCGCCTCCGACCGTGAGAATGCCCGCGCCGCATTTTGCGTGGATGTGTGCCGCGAGCATCCTGGCGGGCGAGATCCACGGCCAAGCGCTCGGTTCACCCGTCGCCGCACTTCTGCAATTGAGCGGCGGCACGTTACTCGGCGGCGTCTTGTTTTTGCTGCGGGCCAGGCAGCGTTGGAGCCTGCTGTTCGTCTGCCTCGCGGCCTTCTCGTTCACATCGACCGGTGTGGGCCTGCGCTGGATGGCCAGCGCCATCATGGCCCCGCACGTCTTTGGATTCGCGCTGGGCAGTCTGATCTATGGGCTGTTGATCGTGGGCATGAGCGGCCTGAACGTGCTTTGCCTGTGGCTTACGGCGGTGGCATCCGCGCGGCTCTCCAGCGCCGCGCTCTGCTGCGCGCTGTTCAGCAGCGCGCTGCTCGTCGGCGATGCACTGCGAGAGGCATTGCTGCCGAGCTTCCCCTGGCTGTCGGTGGGCTATGCGCAACTCGATTCGCCGTTCGCGGCGCTGATGCCGCTGCTAGGACTGCGAGGCACGTCCTGGATGGTGATGTTTGCGGAATTCCTGCTGGGCGCCCTCGGCGCATCGACCCTCGGCCCATCGAACCGGGGCGCACGTGCGTCGCGCCTCCCCTTGGTGATCTGCGCGCTTCTTGTCGCCACCGCCCTCGCGCTCGCCTCGAGGTGGACGGCGGCGTTCACGCACGAGGCGGGCCCCTTACGCGTCGCGCTCATGCAAACGGCGGTCTCGATCAAGGAGAAATTCCGGGCGAGCCTGTTGGCGCGACATCTCACGGACATTGGCGAGTTCGCTCAAAGCCACGATGCGCAGCTGATCGTGACCCCGGAGACCGCCGTGCCGACGACGCTACGCGCATTGACGCCGGCGCAGGAACACTATCTCGAGCGCAGCGTGAGCCCGACCCGCGCACTCCTGTTCGGCGCGTTCGCCGAGGATTCGCAGGGCGCAATATTCAACAGTGCCGTCATGCTCCAGGACAGCGGCGCGGCGCCGACGGCAATCCAGCGCACGGTCTATATCAAGCAGCACCTCGCGCCGCTCGGCGAGTATGCGCCGCCGGGGTTTCGCTGGCTCGCCGAACTCCTCAATCTGCCACTCTCGAATCTTCGGTCCACGGCCGACGCGCCGCGTAATTTTCGAGTGTTTGGCGTCACCGTCATTCCAAGCGTCTGCGAGGATCTTTTGTACGGAGACGATCTGCGCACCACCTCATCCGAGCCCCACGTGCTGGTGAATCTCTCCAACGTGGCGTTCTTCGTGGAGCCCCTGGCGCGAAATCAGTTCCTGAATATCGCCCGCGCTCGAGCGCTGGAACAGCAGGTGCCCGTGCTGATCGCCGCGAATTTCGGACCGACCGCCTTCATCGATGCTCAAGGGCGCATTCAACGACAGCTTCCCGCTGCGACCAGCGGTGCCCTCGAGATCACGCTGCAGCTGACGCAGGGCGCTACACCTTACGCGCGATTCGGCGATGCATTCACCGTTGGGCTCGTCATTCTGACGGGCGTGTACGCGTTGGCCGCTTGGATTGCCGCGTTCAGTAAAGCCCGGCAAGGGTCGCCAGTCTAGCCGGCGCGTTGACCGCTGCTCGCTCCAGGATCCACTGAATGCACATCCCGCGGGACCCGGGGCGGATATTGCTCCCGCATGCACCCGCGTTCACCGAGTCCATAGCGCGCGCCGACGGCGTACACCCGATTGTCGATGGCGTGGACGATGAACTCATCATCGCGATCGAACGACGACGACCGCCTACGGGACACGTCGAGCAGCATCGGTTAACTTATTCTCTCGTGCCTTTACTTATTATTGTGGAATCCGCCGACGCAAGAAATTTCCGCGAACAGATTCTCAATTCTTCTTGCACGCTCGATCAAACTCATGAATATTGATTGCGGAACTTGAAGGCGGTTGCGGAAAAGTTCCTCGCGCAAGAGCACTCGGTTAATCGTTTTCACTCACATAAATGGGGATTAAAGGCATGATCACTAGTCTGAAGCGTGAACGCGGCCAAGGCATGACGGAGTACATCATCATCGTTGCTCTGATCGCCGTGGCGGCCATCGGTGTTTATAGCTATTTCGGCAGCACGGTCCGCAATCAGACCGCTGCGATCGCGCAAGAAGTCGCGGGACAGAACGGTCAAACCAGTATCACGCAGGCGAATACTGCGGCGACCAGCGCCACGACCTCCGCACAAACCAACAAGGGGTTGGCTAACTTCACCTCGGGCAATAACGAGCAGGGAGCTGCTGGCAACTAAGTCCTCACCGGCGCGAGCCCGGGAGTGGGCTTGCGTCGATTGCTGCGCGAACCAAGGGGAGACGGGATGGGCAAGACTCCGGCCAGGGGACAGGCTTTGGTCATGGGATTGGTGGTTCTGATGATGGGGACCATCACGCTCTTTTACTTGTTCAGCACGGGACAGATCTCGGCGGACAAGGAGCGAGTGACCAACGCCGCCGATGCCGCGGCCTACAGCGCAGCCTTGTGGCGCGCGCGCGTCCTGAACTATGACGCGTACTCGAACCGCGCAATGATCGCGAATGAAACGGCGATCGCGCAGACGCTGACGCTCACCTCGGAAACGCAGTACCTCAAGAACACGGCGTATTGCCTGGCGCAGGAACCGAGCAATGACGACGGGGTGACGTGTGATGCCGATGTCGGTTTTCTCAGCGATTTCTTTCCCTACATCAAAGCCGCCTTCGAAGCGGTCGCGCAGGGCCTGACGTACTACGACGATGCCTTGAAGACGGTTTCGACGACGGAGATCGAGGCGCGCAGTCGATTGATGAACCAGGCCCTGTCGCTGTCGCAGACGGCGTTCGATGCCTCCACGAACTTCGCAGTGCTGCAGCAGACCATCGTCAAGCAGGTGACCGCGGCCAACGATGCCAACTTTTCCACCGTGATGCTCCCCGATACGTTCGCGGGTCCCGGTGGATTCACGACTCAGTACCAAGGGAACGATCGCATTCGGTCCGCGGCCCTGGTGCGTCAGGGTCTCGATGCGTATTCGCAGAGCCGCGGATTCGATGTCGGCGTCTGTGCCGTCATGGAATTCAAGAAACGGGGCGGCACTACCCTGGACTCGTCCCTCGACCGCTGGGAAGCGGCCGATACGCTGTCCGAGTGGCAATTCGATTGGCCGAGCCCGACGTGTACGGTCGAAAGCGCGATGGGATGGGGCGACCGCCAGGCCAGCGGCGGAACGTCCGACCAGGACACGGGCGGCGTCAACGACAATCCGCAGGCCCTCCAGTACGCGCGCGACAGCACGTACCAGCCCGACGGCTACGTTGGGATCCAGCCCTTCCGGGATTTGAATTACGCCGGCCTGAACGGCGAGTATCCCGGCGTCAAGAACCCGGTCGCCATTCTCGGTGTCGTGACCCACTTAGGCGGCAGCAATTTGCGGACCGCGAACACACTCGACATCGGCGTCGGTCGCCTGCGCATGACCGAAGATCTCGACAAGGGTGAACTGTCCAGCGTGGCCGCCGCGGAAGTCTATTTCGAACGGCCAACCGCGCGCGCAGACGGACGCGTGGAATATCCGAGTTTGTTCAATCCCTATTGGCAGGCACGGCTCACGGAGCCGAGTACTGCACAGCGGGCCGAAGCGTTGCTCCTATGATGCCTGTCAGCAGCCGAATTGCCGCAATCGTGACGGGCCTGCTCGTGACCTCGAGCCATGCCCTGGCCGACGCCGCGGCGTGTTTCGATGACATCGAACAGCACTACGAAGAAGACGACGGCGGCTTCCACTGGCGCGCCATGCCGGACCGCTGCCCGGGCTCAGAACAACCGGCGGCACCAGCCGATCGCAAGTGGGGCAGCAGCGTGGACATCCTGGCCAGCGGCCAGGATGCCCGGGTGATCGAGACGAGCTACTCGTGGGGACCGAAGCGCAACGCCTCCGATGGCGAATGCCCGCGCTTCGTCAAGCACACCTCGCAGCGGACGCGGATCGCCAAGGGCGGCATTCTCTATGAGACCAAGACGTCGGACGATTTTCCGCCGACTCACGGAGAGCGTCCCATGCGCCCGCACGAGAACATCTACATTGCGAACCTGCAATCGGTGGTCAAGGTCTCGCCATCGATTGAATCTCTGGGCGAGGACACCATCGCCGGGTATCCGTGCCGACGGCTTGCGCCCAAGCAGATCGTGAGCGGGGCGGCGAGTTCCGACATGTGTTTCTACGTGGTGCCGATCGATTGTCCGCACGCGCCCTACCTGCTGCCGCTCGAGCTCACGAACAAGACCCCGGATGGGCAGATTCTGTCGCACGGCCGCACCACTCTGCTGCGCGTGGGTGCACACGGCGCGGTCGTCCCGCCCGACGCGATCAAGGCGCCTTGAGGTCGACTACCGCATGAATCAACGGAAACGGCACGCTTCGCAGCATCGAGGCCCGGCGCAGACGGGCCAGGCCATCATCGAGTTTCTGGTGGCGGGATTGGTGTTGATCCCGCTGTTTCTGCTCATGCCACTGATCGGAAAGTATCTCGATATCAAAGAGACGACCATCGCGGCGTCTCGCAAGCTCGCGTTCGAGTGCACGGTGCGCTATGCGGATTGCAGCAATCTCGCAGGCAACCCTTCTTTTGCCGATGAAATTCGCATGCGCTTTTTCTCCGGCGATTCATCGCCGGTGCTGACCAACGATGATCCCGCGGACGACACCATCGCGGCCGGTCAGGGCAATCCGCTCTGGGTCGACGACAAGGGCGCGCCCCTGCTCGAAAAGTACAGCGATGTCGGCGTCGAAGCGGATGCCGGGACCGTCGATCCAGGCGGCACCATCGTGAATCAGCTGCTCCAGACCGGGCCCGCGACGTTCGGCCTCGATCTCACCGCCGGCCTGTTCAATGCACGAGTGCAAACCGATCTATCCCCCACGACCGGCGGCACCGATTTCCTTACGCAGGTCAATTCCCTGATCTTGAAGATGCAGTTCCATACCGCCATTCTGACCAACGCGTGGACCGCGGACGGTCCCGGTGCGCAGGCCGATAAATGCAATCCGGGCCGCAATACCGTCATCGGTCGCGTGTCCCAGGTGGGCCTGTGTCTCGCCGGTTATCAGGCGGCGGACCTCGCCTACATGCCCGATTCCGCCGTGGTCCTCCCGCTGGCGGGATCCATGGAATCGCATGTCGGTGATTTCCACTTCCACGATTTCATGACGCCCGACTGGGTGGATATCGTTCCGACGGCGGACTCCGTCGGCTACCCGAGGCTTCAATGAGGCACCTCGTCGGACGCAACGGACGTTGGGGCCTGATCGTCCTCGCCATGGCCTGTGCCGCGACCAGCAGCGGCCAGATGCCCCCCACGCTCGACTGGCCCGAGCCCTGCATCGCACCCGATGTGCGGCTGAGCAGCGTCGGTGAGCACATCGACATCAACGGTGTGCCGGCACGCATCTACCGTTACACGACCGGACTCAAGCCCGATGAGGTGGTCCGGTATTTCCGCGCCCATGTGGAACGCGATTTCGCCCACGCGCAGGCATCGACCGCGTTGCCCGGGCAGACCGCCGTCGGGGGACGCGTCGGCGATTTTTGGGTGAGCCTGCAGATTAGGCAGCAAGGCGGTGAGACCGTGGGCACCTGGTCGGCGGTGCCCCGGTTCGTGCCCCATGCCCGGCATCAGGTGCAGCGGCCGGCCGGATTTCCCGAATCGGCAACCCTCATACAACAGATCGATTCGGTCGATGCAGACAAGCGCAGTCAGCTCGCCGTCGGCGTCGATCCGGGACCGGTCGACGGCGTGGCGCAGCGGCTCGAGGACGAACTGCGCGAACAGGGATTCATCAAGCAAGTGACGCCGCAAAGATCCTGGCCCGGGGCCAGTGTCTATGCAGCCACTTTTCGCCGTTCACGCGACGAATTGATGGTTACTTTGAGTCAGGAGCCCACCGGCACATCGGTGGTCATCAATCGCATCTCTGCTCTGGAGCAATTGAAATGAACACACGTCACACTCCCTCACCGCCGCGAGGGCAGAGCAGCATCGAATACATCGTCGTGCTCGCCCTCGTGGTCATGGTGCTGGTGAATGGCAATCCGAGTCCCTTGCAACAATTCTTCGATGCAATGAAAGGGGCCTACCAAAAATTCACCTACGCCATGTCGGCCGTTTGACGTGGCGCTCAAGTTTCGCCTGCCTGCCAGCTGGATCATGCTCGTCGGCGCCGTGGTATTCGGCGGGCTCGCCGTCTTTTCCGCGAGTCGCTACATCTCGCAAACCGTGCAGCGCGAGAAGGATCGCCTCAACCCCAATATCGAGTCGATCGACGTGGTCGTCGCCAAGACGGACCTCAAGCGCGGCGAGATCGTGGGCTCCGATACCATGGCGGTGCGCAGGATCCCCAAAGACTACGTGCCGGGCACCGCGGTGGATCCCACCGGCTTCGGCAACGTCGAGGGCGCACGGCTCGCCGTGGACATGCGCGCCGGGGAGATCTTGATCCGCGGTACGCTGGAAGGCGCCGACGTATCGACCTTCTCGACCCGCGTACCGCAAGGCGGGCGTGCGATCACGCTGACCGTCGATGAAGTGAATTCGATTTCGGGGCTCCTGCAACCGAACGATCGCATCGATCTGTTCCTGACCGCGAAACCCTTGAAGGCGCGATTTTCCGGCGGCAACGCTCCCGATCAAACGCGATTGCTGCTGCAAAACGTCGTCATTCTCGCGACCGGCCGACAGGTGCGACCCACGGTCGCGAGCGGCACGCAATCGGGCGTCGGGCGCTCGTTCACGACGGTGACCATCGAGGCCAGCCCCAAGGACGCCGAACGCTTGATCCTGGCCCAGAAGGCCGGAAGCTTGACGGCCGTCTTGCGCGGCAATGCGGACGCGCTGGCCATCGCGCCGACCACCATGGATGCCTCGGAGCTGTTCGGCGGCGCCCCGAGGGCGGGCGGGCAACGCTATCCCACGACCGAAATCATCATCGGCGGCAAGGGCGGCGGCGGCGCCACCCGCGAACTCTTGCGGCTGTTGGCCGCGGACCGTCCCGCACCGGCCACCGTCGCGGCCGCCGCGCCGGCGCCAACGCCAAGCCGTGCCGACCTCCTACGCGACATTTTGCAGGCCACGACGCCGCCCGCCGAGGCCGCGACCATGGCGCGTCCTTGAACGCCGTGTCCACCTCCACGCACTCCTGCGCCTCACCCCGGACGTTCTTGCGCCGGTTCCTGCCATTCGTGTGCGTTGCACTCGGCCTGCTGTCCCGAGTTGCGAGCGCGGAAGGCATACCGCTCACGCTGTATGTGGGTGAAGCGCGCGTGCTGAACGAGCCCCCCATCAAACGCATGGCGGTCGGCGATGGCAAGGTGGTCAGCACCACCATTCTCAACACGGGGCAGTTGCTGCTGCTGGCGGAGACCATCGGGCGCAGCACCATTCACCTTTGGCATCGCGACGGCACGGAAATCGACTACTCCGTCACGGTGGGGTCGGGCGATCCGTCGGGCATTTTGTCCGAGATACGCTCCTTGGTCGGCGACGACTCGAAAGTCACGGCGCGTGTCGTCGGCGACAAGGTGATCCTCGAAGGCAGCGATCTCGGCACCGAGGAGACGAGCCGCCTCGGGGACATCACCAAGCTGTATCCACAGGTCGTCAATCTCGTGAGTCACGTCACCCGCGAGCGCATGGTCGAGATCGACGTGCGCATCATGGAGTTTCGCAAGAACAAGCTGCAGCAACTCGGCATCACCTGGAACACGAAGGGAGTCACCGGCCCGACGTTCGGCATCGTGGGTGACGTGACGCGGGGCAGTGCGTTTCGCACCAACAATGGCGGCACGGGACTCGCCAACGTTCCGAACATCACCACGGGGCCGGCCATCACCGCCTTCTCGACGTACTTCGGCATCGCGAGTTCCATCACCTCGTCGATCGATGCGGCCGTGACGACGGGCGATGCCACCTATCTGTCCGAGCCGCGGCTCACCTGCAAGAGCGGCGGCAGCGCCAAATTTCTGTCGGGCGGAGAAGTGCCCATCCCGGTGTCGAGTATCTACGGCACCTCCGTGCAGTTCAAACCCTATGGCGTCAAGCTCGAGGTGGATCCCGTCGTGGCCGATTCAGGATTGATCCATCTGAAGGCCTTCACCGAGCTGTCGGCCATCGACCCGACCGTCACGGTCGGCGGAATACCAGGATTCCTGACCCGGCGCACCGATACCGAAGTCAACCTGCAATCGGAGCAGACGCTGGTCATCTCCGGCCTCTTCGATGGCTCGGATCTGCGCAACATCACCAAAATACCAGGCCTCGGCGATATTCCCGTGTTGGGTGAACTCTTCAAGAGCCGCGACTTCCAGAAACAGAAATCCGATCTCGTGATTTTCTTGACGCCGCGTCTGATGACCGCCGACACGCCGAGCAACCTCGAGGCCGTGAGAGCCGGTGATGAGACGCGCAGCGAAGCGTTGAAGAAAAGCAAACTCGCGGAGTAGGCCATGAATTCGAACGCCGCATTGAAGGTCACCGTGATCGAAGAGGGCAAACCGCAAAAGATGCATTCCTTCGAGCGCTTCCCGATCGTCGTCGGGCGCGCGGCGGGCAACGACATCGCGCTCCATGGCTGGAAGGTCGCGCGCATTCATGCGGAAATTCATCAGTTGGGATCAGGATTCAAATTGGTCGATCGAGGCAGCCTCGCGGGCACCTGGGTCAACAGCCAGCGAATCGTGGAATACGGTCCGCTCTCCGACACCGATGAGATTTTGATTTGTGGCTTCCGGCTCAAGGTCCAAATCCCCCTGCCGAGTTTCGCCGTGTCTCAACCGCCCGAACATGCGCGAGCCCCCGCGGTCCCGCCGGTCGCGCAGCCGCGGCCCGGCGCCTCAGCCGCCTTGGCTCACCCCGCCCAGGGGTCGGCGCCGGGATCCGCGGCAACCGGATCGCTGGCGGCCGGGTCCGCGGCGGCCAAATCCCCGGCAGCCGGATCCCCGGCGGCCGTATCCCCGGCAGCCGGATCGACGCCTTCTGTCGGCGACGCCGCGGATGCCGAGATGGAGCATTATCTCAAAGGGTTCGAGTGGCGCAGGTCGGTGCGTCGACATCTTCTCGAAATCATCGATTTGCGGCGCAAGGATGTGAGGCAGCTGTCCGATGAGCACCTCCGAATTGAATCGGAAGCATTGATTCGGGAGATCCTGCAGACCCGATTGCAACTGCCCAGCGACATCGATCCGGAGCTTCTGATCACCGATGTGCTCGACGAGGTCGTGGGCCTCGGCCCCATGGAGCGCCTGCTCGCGGACCCCACGATTTCCGAGGTGATGGTGAACAAGGCCGACGAAATCTACGTCGAGCGCAATGGGCGTCTGGAGCGTTGCAAGGCGGCGTTTACCAGCGATGAGGCCATTCGTGCGGCCATCGATCGCATCGTCTCACCGCTCGGCCGGCGCGTGGACGAAGCCTCGCCCATGGTCGATGCGCGCCTCAAGGACGGCTCGCGCGTGAATGCCATCATACCGCCCCTGGCGCTCAAGGGGCCGACCATCACGATACGTAAATTCAACAAGCGCGTATTTGGACCCGAGGATCTGATGCGCCTCGGCTCCGCGAATCGGGCGATGATCGATTTTCTCAAAGTCTGTGTCGAGAACCGCAAGAACATCATCGTCGCGGGCGGCACGGGTTCGGGCAAGACCACCTTGCTCAACGTCCTGTCGAACCTGATTCCGAAGGGCGAGAGGATCGTGACCATCGAGGATGCCGCGGAACTCAAGCTCAACCACGGGCACCTCGTGTCCCTCGAGGCGCGTCCCTCGAATCTCGAGGGCAAAGGGGTGATTGCAATCCGCGATCTCGTGAAAAACTCCCTGCGCATGCGCCCTGACCGCATCATCGTCGGGGAGTGCCGCGGCGGCGAAACCCTCGACATGCTGCAGGCGATGAACACCGGCCACGACGGATCGCTCACGACCGTCCATGCCAACAGTCCGCGCGACGTCATCAGCCGGCTCGAGGTCATGACCCTGCTCGCCGGCCTCGACATACCGGTGACCGCCATTCGCGAACAGGTCGCCTCCGCCGTCGACGTCATCGTGCAGCAGATGCGCCTGGCCGACGGCTCGCGCCGCATCACCCACATCGTCGAAGTGACCGGCATGGAGAATGGCACCGTGCAGCTGCAGGAATTGTTCCGCTTCGAGCGCGTCGGCTTCGACGCCAACCACCGGGTCGTGGGTTATTTCACCGGATGCGATTCGATTCCCACGTTCTACGAGGATCTGCGCGCCGTGGGCGTCGAACTCGATCTATCGGTTTTCGCGCCCAGCAAGCCTCGGGAAGCCGGCGATGAACGACGCCCGTAATCTGATCGCCGTGTTCTGGGTCGCCGCCTTCACGTGCGGTTTGTTCCTGTTCTGGTTCGGCGTCCGCACCGCCGCCGCCGGCGTACAGCGTTACCGAGCCGAATTCTCGGCCACGGCGAGCAGCACGCTCGAACAGATGTTCCTGTTCATCGACTCCCAGCAGCTCTGGACGCTGAACGCCGCCGTCATTCTCATCGTCGGCATCCTGGGATGGCTGCTGAGCGGCAATCTCTTGATCGTCGCAGCGCTGTGCGTGCTCGGCTATTTCATGCCGCGCATCCTCTTCGCCGTCTTCAAGATGCGGCGTCTGCGTACGCTGCGCCAGCAGATGCCGGACGCCATCATGCTGGTGGCCGGCGGTCTGCGGGCCGGTGCGAGCCTTCCCGGCGCGCTCACGCAAATGGTGGCGGAGATGCAGCCGCCGATCTCTCAGGAGTTCGACCTGTTCCTGCGCGAACAACGCATGGGAGTGTCGTTCGACGATGCACTCGACTCGTTCGAGAAGCGCGTTCCGGTGGAGGAGGTCGCGCTGCTGTCCTCGGCGCTGCGGGTCTCGCGCGAGACCGGGGGCAATCTCGCCGAAACCCTCGAGCGCCTCGCCGCGACATTGCGCGAAAAGCTCACCATCGAAGGCAAGATTCGTGCGCTGACCGCGCAGGGCAAGCTGCAGGGAATCGTGGTTGGGCTGCTGCCCATCGCACTCATGGCGGTGCTGTTTCACATGGAGCCGGTCGCGATGTCGCCGCTGTTTCACTCGTGGTACGGGTGGGCCACGCTCGGATTCATTGCCAGCATGGAATTCATCGGCGCCATCATCATTCGCAAGATCGTCAGTATCGACGTCTAGGGCCTCAAGGACCGTTCATGAACTCTCTGTTCGTCATGGCATTGGTGGGAGCGGCCCTGGCCGCGGTGTTGACCGTCGTGGCCGTTCGCAAGGCCTTCGTCGAGGTTCCGGCCGAGGATCGGCAGTTCCTCGACATGCCACCCGGGGCCTTCCGCCTGGCGTGGCCGCTCATTCAACTGGCGAGCTTCCGCCTGGGCCCCTTGCTCGGCGTTTCCTACCGGCAGAAGACCCAGCTGTTGCTGCGCTACGCGGGCCTCGATTATGCGCTGAGTCCTGAGCAATTCTTTGCGAGCAAGGTGATCGCCGGAGCGCTCTCTGCCCTGACGCTGCACCTTTTGTTGTTGCCGCGTGGCGGCGTATCGCTGCTGTGGCTCGCGATCATTTTCGTCTGCGGCTATGTCTACCCCGATCTGTGGCTGCGCGATCAACGGGAGGAGCGGCAGCGAAAGATCTTGAAGGCCCTGCCGCTGTATCTCGACATCATTACGCTCTGTGTCGAGGCGGGCCTGAATCTCACCAGTGCCCTCACACAGGCCGTGCAGAAAGGTCCGACCAACCCGTTCAAGCAGGAGCTCAACCGGGTGCTGCGCGACGTGCGCACCGGTCGTCCGCGCGCCGAAGCGTTCCGCAGCATGGCCGAACGCCTGCAGATGCCGGCGGTCTCGAGCGTCGTATCGGCCTTGATCACGGCCGAGCGGCAGGGCAGCGCATTGGGACCGATCCTGCGCGCCCAGTCGGAGCAGCGGCGCAACGAGCGCTTTCAGCGCGCCGAAAAGCTCGCCATGGAAGCCCCCGTCAAGATGTTGTTTCCGCTGATCGCATTCATCTTCCCCTGCACATTCACGGTGATCGGCTTCCCGATCGCCATGAAGTTCATGCAGGCCGGACTGTTTCACTGAGCCGCCGCCATGAGCTTTCGAGATCTTCCCAGGCTAACCCTGACGATCGACGGTCGCGCAACGGGGCTGCAGGTGTACGAGGCCGCGGGCTTCCTGTCGCGCGCGCGTGGACTGCTCGGCAGCGAGCGGCTGCGCGAGGACGAGGCCTTATGGCTCAGGCCCTGCGCCTCGGTGCACACCCTCGGCATGCGCTACGCGATCGACGTGCTGTTCCTCGATCGCGCGCAGCGCGTGCTCGCGGTCAAGCGGCAGCTCGAACCGCGCAGGCTCGCGGCCACGCGGCGAGCGCACAGTACCGTCGAATTGCTGGCCGGCACGGCCGCCGCCATCGCCGTCACGGAAGGGGCGCGGCTCGAGGCGGTGCGGCCATGAGGAGACCTGGCCGGGCCATGAAGAGACCTGATCGCCGCGCCACGAAGAGACCTGACCGCCGCTTCGGTCTCGTCCCCGTCCTGGCCGCGGCGCTGATGGCGGCGTTCACGCAGCCTGTAAGCGCCCTCGGGGCCGATGATCCCGTGACCCCGGCGGCCGCACCCACGGCCGACCCCGCCCGATCGGCGACGACCTCGATTGCCGGCCAGTACGCGCAGGCCGAGCAAGCCTTCCGCGCGGGTGATTTCGCGGAGGCCGAGAAGCTCTATGCGCAGATTCTCGACACGCATGGCGACGAACCGGTGGCGTGGTTTCGCATTGGCTTGATCCAACAGCGGCGGCAGGTGTTCAAGGCCGCGTTGAATGCGTATGACAATGCGTTGGCCTGTGCGGCGGGGGATACCACGGAAGTGGTGGCCCAGGTGCTCGCCAAGGTGCGGTTCAATCGCGCCATCCTGCTGCTCGAGAGCGCGGCCAAGGATCTGCAAGGGATCCCTTCTGGCACGCTCGAGCAGACCCTGGACGACGTGCGCGCGGGACTCACCACCCAGGTCGACGCGGCGCTGCGTCTGGCCGACTCTGAGGTCGCGGTGGCTCCGGCTGCGCCGGCGACCCGAGCGTTGGCGCGGGAGCAGGCGGCCGCGAAAGGTTTCGTCTACGAGATCAAGCAGCCGGTGGTGTCCGTGGGCCCCCTGGAAGAAGTCGCCCAATGAACACGCCGCCGCTGCGCCGCTTGTGCCGATTCGAGCAGCCGCAAGCATGAGGACGGGAATTGCCGGGCGCCGCGCAGCAGGCGCCACGATGGTGGAATTCGCATTGATTTTCCCCGTTCTGCTGCTGGTCGGCCTGGGACTGGTGCAGGTCGGGCTCGTATTCCAC
>Ga0116227_10010743_pt1 | contig 15792 bp, 14 predicted proteins | sample S1TSphgellanicum_FD_89693 | JGI IMG/M metagenome (GOLD analysis project Ga0116227, IMG submission 89693) | Host-associated microbial communities from peat moss isolated from Minnesota, USA - S1T2_Fb - Sphagnum magellanicum MG | ecosystem: Host-associated > Plants > Peat moss > Unclassified... | reverse complement strand
TCAACCCGACCGGCCGCTTCGTCATCGGCGGCCCGCAGGGCGACTGCGGCCTGACCGGCCGCAAGATCATCGTCGACACCTACGGCGGCGCCTGCCCGCATGGCGGCGGCGCGTTCTCGGGCAAGGACCCGTCCAAGGTCGACCGCTCGGCCGCCTACGCCGCGCGCTACGTGGCCAAGAACATCGTGGCCGCGGGCCTGGCGCGCCAGTGCCAGATCCAGGTCGCCTACGCCATCGGCGTGGCACGGCCGATGAACATCACGGTCTACACCGAAGGCACGGGCGTGATCCCGGACTCGGAAATCGCCAAGCTGGTGGAAGCGCATTTCGACCTGCGCCCCAAGGGCATCATCCAGATGCTCGACCTGCTGCGCCCGATCTACCAGAAGACCGCCGCCTACGGCCACTTCGGCCGCGAAGAGCCCGAGTTCACCTGGGAACGGACGGACAAGGCACAGGTTCTGCGCGCGGCCGCGGGACGCTGAAGCGCCTCGCGCCGGCCACGGGCCAGCCGGTGTTGCCGGGTCCAACCCCGGCAACACCAGGGCCTGGCAAGGTGCACGGCGACAACGCACCATAACGGTGCATCCATGTCGCTGCATGGCGACAAAATAGTCCGGGCATTGGCGGGCTCCACCGTCAACCCGGCGGTGCAGCAGCCCGTTGTGGAAGGCCTAAGGAGTTCGCCATGCCCACGCACGATCCCATCCACTCTTCCAACGGCAACCGTCCGGCCCCTTGCTGGCCCTACGATGCCCGCGACCGCAAGCGCTGAGTCCTCTCGCGGCCTGTACTGATTTCCCTTTCCTCCCCGATGCTCCCCGCCACCGTCAAGGCTGCAATGCCTGCTGCGCCATGGTGCCCAGCCAGGCGGACAGGGCCTCGGCAAAGCCCTCCGCCGCCGGCGACGTAACGCGCCGCGCGGGCCGGTAGAGGCAGACTTCCCGCATCACCTCCGGCGCGACCACGCGCCGCATCACCAGTCCCCAGCGCTGCTCGGCCCAGACGCCCACATAGGCCGGCGACAGCGTCGCGGCCAGGCCTTCGGCCGCGATGCCCAGCGCGGTGGTGACGTTGTCCACCACATCGATCGGCACGATGCGCTCGTGCTCCGGCAGGTTGAGCCGCATCATGGCCACGCTGCGTTCGTGGTCGCGCCCGGCAGTGACCAGCGGCTGGCCGCGCAGGTCGCGCCAGCGCAGCTGCGGCTTGCGTGCCAGCGGATGGCCCGGCGCACACCACAGCACCCACGGGCTCTGGAACAGCGGACTGCGTTCCACGTCGTCACCGGTTGGCCGGTCCGGCCCCACGGCCAGGTCGACGTCGCCACGCGCCACCAGATCGACCAACTGCTCGACCGCCGCATCCCGGATGCGCACCACCACCTTGGGCCGGTCCTGCCCATAACGCCGCACCGCAGCCGGCAGCAGCGCGCTGGCGATCACCATGGGCGCGGCCACGCGCACCAGGCCAGCAGCCCGGTCCCGCAGATCGGCCGCAGCGATCTCGGCCCGGTGCAGGTGCTGCAGCACCGGTTCTGCCGCGCCCAGGAAGTCCCGCCCCGCCGCCGTGAGCGCGACCTTGCGCGTGGTGCGGTCGAACAGGCGAAAGCCGGTGGCCGACTCCAGTTCCCCCACCAGTTGGCTGATGGCCGAGGCCGTGAGGCCCAGGCCCTCGGCGGCCGCGGTGAAGCTCAGGGTGTCGGCCACGGCGGCAAAGGCTTCGAGCTGGCGCAGGGTGTAGCGGGACAGGGGCATCTCAATCTTTAAGCAAGGCTTATCAATCGCCAAGAATTCGTCGATTGTGCCGAATGAATGCGGCCGGCACACTGCGGGCCATTCATCGACCGTGGACGGAGACAGAACATGCTGGACGACACGCTGCGCCGCTCGCTGGCGCGCGAGCTGCACGAGGCCGAGCGCAGCCGGGTGCAGGTGCAACATTTCTCCAGACGCCACCCGCAGATGGAGATCGCCGACAGCTACGCCATCCAGCACGAATGGGTGCAGCTGAAGCTGGCCGAGGGCCGCAGCATCCGCGGCCACAAGATCGGCCTGACCTCGCGCGCCATGCAGATCGCCTCGCAGATCACCGAGCCTGACTACGGCACGCTGCTGGACGACATGTTCGTGGCCGAGGGCGGCGACGTACCCGCCTCGCGCTTCATCCTGCCACGGGTGGAGGTGGAGTTCGCCTTCGTCCTGGGCCGCGCGCTGCAAGGCCCGGGCATGAGCATCTTCGACGTGCTGGCGGCCACCGACCACGTGGTGCCGGCGCTGGAGATCATCGACGCGCGCATCGAGCAGTTCGACCGCCACACCCAGGCCCCGCGCAAGGTGCTGGACACCATCGCCGACAACGCGGCCAACGCCGGCATCGTGCTCGGCGGCCGTCCGGTCAGGCCCGATGCGGTGGACCTGCGCTGGTGCGGCGCCCTGCTCTACAAGAACGGCGTGATCGAGGAAACGGGACTCGGCGCCGCGGTGCTCAACCACCCGGCCCATGGCATTGCCTGGCTGGTCAACCGGCTGGGCGCGCACGGCGTGGGCCTGGCCGCCGGCGAAGTGGTGCTGGCCGGCTCCTTCACCCGGCCGGTGGCCGCCGCCGCAGGCGACGTGTTCCATGCCGACTACGGACGTCTGGGCGCGATTGCGCTGCGTTTTGTCTGACCCATCCCCTGCACAGGCTCCCATGCAAGACTCCCTCCTGGACGTGGCCGGCGTCGCCGTCTCGCCACTGCACTACATCGACGGCCGGCGCGTGCCCTCGGCCGAGACGTTCGAGCTGCGCTCGCCGATCGACCAGCGCCTGCTGGGCCATGTCGCCGAAGGCCTGCCCGCGCATGTCGATGCCGCCATCGCGGCAGCGCAGCGTGCCTTCCCGGCCTGGTCGGCCCTGAGCGCAGCCGAGCGGCAGCCGCTGCTGCACCGCTTTGCCCAGGAGATCCACCGGCGCGCCGACGCGCTGTGCCAGGTCGAGTCGAACGACGCCGGCGTATTGCTCTCGCGCATGCGCCATGGCGTGGCCGCGCGCGCGGTGCAGAACATCACCTTCTTCGCCGACCATGCGCTGGACCTGGAACACCGCCGCATCGAAACCGAGCAGGCCACGCACCGCGTGCGCCACGACCCGGCCGGCGTGGTGGCGATCATCACGCCCTGGAACGCGCCGCTGATGCTCACCACCTGGAAGCTCGGCCCCGCGCTGGCCGCGGGCAACACCGTGGTCGTCAAGCCGCCGGAATGGGCGCCGCTCACCTGCTCGCTGCTGGCCGACGCCGCGCATGCGGCCGGGTTGTCGCCCGGCGTCTTCAACGTGGTGCAGGGCAGCGGTGGGCGCACCGGCGCGCAGCTGGTGGCCGACCCGCGGCTGGCACGCATCTCCTTCACCGGCTCGGTGCCCACGGCCAAGGCGATCGCGCAGGTGGCGGGCGCCAACCTCGTGCCCTGCAGCTTCGAGCTGGGTGGCAAGTCGCCCTTCATCGTGCTGGAAGACGCCGACCTGGACAACGCCGCGGCCACCGGCGCGCTGATGTACCGCAACGCGGGCCAGGTCTGCCTGGCCGGCACCCGGCTGCTGGTGCACCAGTCAGTGGCGGCACGTTTCACCGAGCTGTTGCGCGGCTACGTGCAGCGCCTGACCGTGGGCGACCCGCGCGAGGAGAACACCGAGGTCGGCCCGATCATCCACCCGCGCCAGGTAGAGCGCGTGGACGGCTTCGTGCAGCGCGCCGTGGCGGCCGGCGCCCAGGTGCTGTGGGGCGGCCAGCGCCACCCCCATGGTGCGCAGTACTACATGCCGACGCTGCTCACGCAGGTGGCACAGGACTCCGAGATCGTGCAGAACGAGGTGTTCGGCCCGGTGCTCACGCTGCAGACCTTTGCCACCGACGACGAGGCGGTCGCGCTCGCCAACGACGTGGACTACGGCCTGGGTGGCATCTGCTACGGCGAGACTGCGCATGCCACGGCGGTAGCGGAACGGGTGCGTACCGGCTTCATCTGGGTCAATTCGTTCGGCATCCGCGACCTGGCCGCGCCCTTCGGCGGCTGCAAGCGCTCAGGCATCGGCCGCGAAGGCGGCGACTGGAGCTTCGAGTTCTTCTGCGACGTGAAGGACGTGGTCGTGCCCAGGAAGCCGTTCCGCGCCAGCTTCCACCAACGATAGGAGTGCGTTGCATGGGACACATCGTTGGCGCCGCCCTGGTCTCGCACCACCCCGGACTGATGCAGCCGGACGACTTCCGCGTGAAGATGGGCGACGGCGCGGACTCCGATCTGATCGCCGGCTACGCCAGGCTGCGTGCCAGGATCGACGCGGTACGGCCGGACACCGTGCTGATCTTCGACACCCACTGGTTCACCACCGGCTACCACCTGGTGGACGGCGGCCTCATCCACCGCGGCAGCTACATCTCCGACGAGATGCCCTGGTACCTCGCCGGCGTGCCCTACGACTACCGCGGCGCGCCCGAGCTGGCAGGGCTGATCGAGCAGGTGGCCATGGAACAGGGCGTGATGAGCAAGGCCATCTACGACCACGACCTGCCGCGCCACTACGCCACCATCAACGTCGTGAACCAGCTGGGCTGCGGACGCCGCGGCGAGCGCGTGGTGACGGTGAGCAACTGCCAGAACTGCGAACCGCGCCACTACCTGGAGTCGGGCCGCGTCATCGCGGAGGCCATCCGCCGCAGCGACGCCCGCGTGCTGCTGCTGGCCTCGGGCGCGCTGAGCCACCGTTTCAACCCGATCGACTGGGTGCAGCAGCATCCGCGCATCTACCACGAGAGCAATGTCTCGCGCCCCGAGAACATCGCGGCCGACAAGGAGGCCATCGCACTGCTCGAACAGGGCCGGCATGACCTGGTGCTGCAGCAGTGGGACGCCAGGTTCCGCAAGCTGCCCTGGGAGGGCTTTGGCGGCCACTACCTGCAGATGGTCGGCGCGCTCGGCGCCGAACGATGCCGCAGCAAAGGCACCGCACTGTCGGACTACGAGAACGCGCGCGGCACCGGCAACATCCACATGTGGTTCGACATCGAGCCCCCGCCTTCTCCCACGGAAAGCACCCCATGAGCCTCTGCGAATTCCCTGTCGACCCGAACCACCTGCCGGCCGTGCTGCGCGGCCCGCGCGTCGAGCGCCGGCGCATCCTGCACCACGGCAGCGCCTACTGGTGCACGGTGCAGCCGGACGGCCGGCTGCGGCTCGACGATGGCCGCGTCGTCGACGAAGCCGGCGTGCAGTACCTGCCCCCCTGCGAGCCGAGCAAGATCATCTGCGTGCACCTGAGCTACAGCTCGCGCGGCCTGGAGACGCGCAACAAGGCCAGGCCCACCGACACGCCCACCTACTTCACCAAGCCGGTCACGGCCCTCAATGGCCACCGGGGCGAGCTGGTCAAGCCGGCAGACTGCCGCTACCTCAACTACGAAGGCGAGTTCGCGGCGGTTATCGGCAAGACCTGCCGCAACGTCACGCCCGACGAGGCCTGGGACTACATCGCCGGCTTCGCACCGGCGCTGGACATGGGCCTTCAGGACTTCCGCGACACCGACCAGGGATCGATGCTGCGCGTCAAGGGCGCCGACGGCCTGCTGCCGATCGGCCCGGGGCTGGTGTCGGGCGTCAACATCTTCGAGCAGACGCTGCGCACCTGGCGCAATGGCGAGCTGGTGCAGGAAGCCCACATCGGCGACGAGCTGGTCTGGGGCCCGCACTACATGGTGGCCGACATCGCACGCCACATCACGCTGGTGCCCGGCGACGTCATCCTGACCGGCACCCCCTGCCACTCCAGGCCGCTGGCGGCGGGCGACCTGGTCGAAGTAGAGGTCACCGGCCTGGGCCGGCTCGCCAGCCGCGTGGTGGAAGGCCCGGTGCCGCGCGCCTCGGCACTGGGCGTGGGCCACGCCCCGACCGACTCGGACGAGGTGCGCCGCGTGGCCCTGGGCCACGACCCGCGCGTGCCCGAGCGCTTCAAGGACGCCTACCGGCGCGCCGCCGGCTGACGCTACAGTGCCAGGATTGCCATCGTCGCCGGCCGTGCCGGCAAGGAGAGATTTCGCATGAAAGTCTGCATCGTCGGCGCCGGCGCCATCGGTGGATTCATCGGCGCACGCCTGGCCGCGGCCGGGCAGGCGCAGGTCAGCGCCATTGCGCGCGGTGCCACGCTCGAGGCGCTGCGTACGCACGGCTGGCGCCTGCACGAAGACGGAGCGCTGGCGCAGCATCCGGCGCAGGCCACCAGCCAGCCGGGGGAGCTGGGAGTGCAGGATCTGGTCGTCATCGCCGTCAAGGGGCCGGCCCTGGCCACGGTGGCGGCGGGACTGGCGCCGCTGATCGGCCCCGACACCGTGGTGCTGCCCGCCATGAACGGCGTGCCCTGGTGGTTCGTGCAGGGCCAGCCCGGGCTGGACGACGCGCCGCTCGACAGCGTGGACCCGGGCGGCCGCATCGCCGCGGCGATTCCGCTGACCCGCGTGCTCGGCTGCGTGGTGCATGCCAGCACGTTCACCACGGAGCCCGGACTGGTGCATCGCAAGATGGGCAACGGCCTGATCATCGGCGAGCCCGCGGGCGGTGACTCGGCCCGCGCACAACGCATCGGCCGGCTGCTGGCCGAGGCCGGGTTCGACACCACCGTGTCGCCCGACGTGCGCTACGACATCTGGTACAAGCTCTGGGGCAACCTCACGACCAACCCCATCTCCGCCTTCACCGGCGCCACGGTGGACCGCATCCTGGCCGACCCGCTGGTGCGGGCATTCGGCTCGGCGGCGATGCTGGAGGCCTCGGCCATCGGCGCGCGCATCGGCTGCCCGGTAGCGCAGACGCCCGAGGACCGGCACCAGATCACCACCAGGCTCGGCGCCTTCAAGACCTCGATGCTGCAGGACGTGGAGGCGGGCCGGCCCATCGAGCTCGACGGCATCGTCACCGCCACCCACGAGCTGGGCCGCAGGGTGGGCGTGCCGACGCCCCACATCGACGCCCTGCTGGGCCTGACCCGGCTGTTTGGCCGGGTGCACGGGCTGTATCCCGAGGCAGCCGGCGCCTAGGATCTCAAGCCTTTCAGGCCTTTAGCCAAGGCAGCGCCTTGGCTTCCCGCTATTTTTTCAGGAGCAAAGGACCTCAGCCCTGCACCACGTTCTGGGTCTGCTGGCCCAGGCCCTCGATGCCGAGCGTGACACGGTCGCCGGCCTTGAGGTAGGTCGGCGGCTTCATGCCCATGCCCACGCCAGGTGGCGTGCCGGTGGAGATGATGTCGCCCGGCTGCAGGCTCATGAACTGCGACAGGTAGGCCACCAGGTGGCGCACGCCGTAGACCATGGTGGCGGTGCTGCCGTCCTGCCGCGTCACGCCATTGACCTGCAGCCACATCCGGAGTTTCTGCGGGTCGCCGACCTCATCCGGCGTGACCAGCCAGGGGCCGACGGGGCCGAAGGTGTCGCACGACTTGCCCTTGGTCCACTGGCCCTGGCGCTCGATCTGGAAGGCGCGCTCGGACACGTCGTGCACCAGGCAATAGCCCGCCACGTGGTCGAGCGCCTCGGCCTCGGACACGTACTTGGCCGTCTTGCCGATGACCACGCCCAGCTCCACCTCCCAGTCGGTCTTGGTCGAACCGCGCGGAATCTCCAGGTCGTCGTTGGGCCCGGTGATGGCGGAGGTGGCCTTCATGAAGATGATCGGCTCGGGCGGCACGGTGGCGCCGGTCTCGGCCGCGTGGTCGGAGAAATTCAGGCCGATGCAGATGAACTTGCCCGTACCCGCCACGCAGGGCCCCAGGCGTGGCGCCCCCTGCACCAGTGGCAGCGTGGCCGGGTCCAGCCGGGCCAGGCGTGCGAGGGTGTCGGGCAGCAGCGCACCGCCCGCAATATCGGGCACGTGGCCGGAGAGGTCGCGGATGCGGCCCTCGGCATCGAGCAGGCCGGGCTTTTCCTGGCCCTTGGGGCCGTAACGCAGAAGCTTCATGTCTTTGGATTCCTGTGGATGGTGCGGCGCTCAGATGGCCCAGCCGCCGTCGATGATATGGACCTGGCCCGTGGTGTAGGTGGCGCCGGCCAGATAGACGGCCAGGTCGGCGATCTCCTCGGGCGTGCCGATGCGGCCGATGGGCTGGCGTGCCACGAAGGCGGCACGCGCCTTGTCGTAGTCGCCCTGTGCGCGCAGCCGGTCCTGCAGCGAAGGCGATTCCACGGTGCCGGGGCAGATGGCGTTGCAGCGTACGCCCTGGGCCACGAACTCGGCCGCCACCGACTTGGTCAGGCCGATGACCGCCGCCTTGGTCACGCTGTAGGCGAAACGCGAGGGCACGCCCTTGATGCTGCTGGCCACCGAGGCCATGTTGATGATGGCGCCGTCGCCACGCTCGGCCATGCCGGGGGCGACGGCCTGGATGGTGCGCATCATCGACTTCACGTTGAGGTCGAAGGCGAAGTCCAGGTCCGCCTCGGTCGCCTGCAGCACGCCGCCGTTGTGCACGAAGCCCGCGCAGTTGAACAGCACGTCGATGCGGCCGATCTCCGCGACCAGGGCGCGCACGGCGGCGGTGTCGAGCACGTCCAGGCGCCGCGGCTGGATCGCGCCGCCCCGGGCCTCGCCCGGCAGCGCTGCGAGCGCCGTGTCGTTGATGTCGGTGGCCCAGACGGTTGCGCCTGCGGCAGCGTAGGCGAGCGCGCTGGCGCGCCCTATGCCCTGGCCGGCCGCCGTGACCAGCACGACCTTGCCCTGCAGTGGGTGGCTCATGGATGCGGTGCTTTCTTCAGAGTGGAGGAGGAAAGGGAGACGGGAGTCGACGGTGCCGGGAATTCCGCGCGGAGGGCATCGGTGTGTTCACCGATGCGCGGCGCTGCCCTGCCGCCCTGCGGGCCGCCGCCGGCGCGCCGGCCATCGATGCGGATCGGCGAGCGCGTGGTCTGCACGCGGATGCCATCGGCGCGCTCCACCGTCTGCAGCAGGTCCAGCCGGCGGAAGGCTTCGGTCTGCAGCAGCCGGGGCCAGTCGAGTACCTCGGCACACCAGATGTCCGCCGGCCGCAGGCGTTCCAGCCAATGCGCGGTGCTGCGGGTGCGCAGCTGCTCCGCGATCAGCCGCTTGATGGCGTCGCGCTCGGAGAACTCGCTGCCCGGCCGGGCGGCATAGGCATCCAGAGCCGGCAGCGGCAAGGCCTGCGCCAGCACCGCCAGCGGCATCATGGCCAGCGCCAGATGGCCGTCGGCCGTGGCATACAGGCCGTAGGGCGCCGCCAGGTAGGCGTGAGCATTGCGCACGGCCGCACGCCGCGGCGCCCGGCCGCCATCGTTGAGATGGGTGGTCAGCACCTCGAACTGGAAATCCACCAGGGCCTCCAGCAGGCTGGTCTGCACGTGGGCGCCCTGGCCGGTGATGCCACGGCGCACCAGTGCCGCGAGGATGCCCTCCACGAGCACGTGCCCAGCCAGCATGTCGGCGATGGCCAGCCCCATGGGAACCGGGCCGTCGCCCTCGCTGCCGCTGAGCCATGCCACGCCGGAGACGGCCTGCGCCAGCAGGTCCTGGCCCGGGAAGCCCGCCCAGGGGCCGTCCTCGCCATAGCCGGAGATGCCGGCATAGACGATGCGCGGATTGATCTGCGCCACGGCGGCGTAGCCCAGGCCCAGGCGCTCGATCACGCCAGGCCGGAAGTTCTGGATCAGCACGTCGGCCCGGGCCACCAGGCGCATCAGCGCGTCGCGCTGCGCGGCGTCCTTCAGGTCGACCGCATAGCCCTGCTTGTCGCGGTTGATGGCATGGAACAGCGTGGAGTCGCCGCCCATGTCGGTGTCGGTCAGGTAGAGGCTGCGGCAGATGTCGCCGCCCTCGGGCCGCTCCACCTTCACCACGCGCGCGCCCAGGTCGGCCAGGCGCAGCGCTGCCGACGGGCCGGAGAGGAACTGGCTCAGGTCCAGCACCAGCAGGCCGGCCAGCGGGGCGGCGCCAGGCGCGCCGCTCATAGCGGCAACCCGGCCATCGCGCCGCGTGCGGCGCGGGGCTCCAGGCTGTCTCTGAACAGCGTGTTCAGGTGGCGTGCCAGGCGCGTGCCCGACCAGCGTGCCTGCAGCGCCTCGTTGACGCCGTCCGCTGCCGCCTGCTGGAAGGGCATGTAGCCGTCGTGCCGCGGACGCACCCAGGCGCCCTCGAGCGTGGCACGCGTGGCGCGGTAGAAGTCGAGCACCGGCGCGTTCACCGCGCCGTCCTCCCACGCAGCGGCGTGGCCGGGCTGCCCGCCAGCGGCGGCGTAGGGGCCGCGCTGCACTTCGGCACTGGCCACCCAGTAGGCGAAGTCGATGGCCTCGGCCGCCGCAGAGCTGTACGCCGACACGGCCATGCCGGTGCCCCCGAGTGCGGTGCCCGCAGGCGGCCGGCCGCCGATCACGGGGATGTCGGCAAATGCAATGCGGGTCGGCCGGAAGCCCTGCTGTGCATAGCTGACGTAGCCATAGACCAGCGGCACGCAGGCGATGCGGGAGCCGGGCTGCGCCATCTGTTCGAACACGTCGATCGGGTCCATCCGCCCGCAGGCGGCGGGCAGCTGCGCGTGGAGCTGCTGCAGGTGCTCCAGCGCCGCTTCGGCGGTGGTTTCGTCGAACAGCGAGGCATCCTCCACGCGGCACGGGCGGCCCAGGTGGGCCATCAGGCCGTAGAACAGCATCAGCGAATGCGGGGGCCGCAGCGGGCACAGTACGCGGCCATCGCGCGCCAGGTCCAGCATGGCGCTCCAGCAGCCCACCGGCGCCGCCAGGCGGCCGGGCACCCAGGCCTGCACCTGGGTCGCCGCATCGATCGGGAAAGCCCACTGCCGGCCCTGCCAGCGGTAGCTGTCGAACGAGGCCCCGACGCTGCCGGCCGCCAGGGCGGCCAGGTCGGCCTCGCGGCCCGGCAGGCCGTCGAGCGGCAGCAGGCAGCCCTCGCGCGTGACCTGGCCCACATGCGGATGGTCGATCACGATCAGGTCGTAGTCCCGCGCCAGCTCCTCCACCGGGTAGGTCTCGAAGTCCTGCAGCGAGCGGCGGTCCCAGCGCAGCTCCACGCCGGTACGTTCGCGCCACAGCGCGCTGCAGGCGGCCAGCGGGTCGTGGCCCCGGGCATGGTCCCAGGTCATCCCGCGCAACACAGTCTTGGTCATGGAAGGTTCGGCGTTCCTACTGCACCGCGCCGGTGCCGTAGATGAGGTTGGGCAGCCACAGCGAGATCTGCGGGAACAGGCTGAAGAGCACCAGCATGCCCATCATCATCAGCAGGTAGGGCAGGATCTCGATCGAGTACGCGCCCATCTTCACGCGCAGCACCTGCGACGAGATGTACATCAGCCCGCCCACCGGCGGCGTGACGCCGGCGATGGTCAGGTTGGTGATCATGACGATGCCGAAGTGCACCTTGTCGATGTGCGCCGCCTCGATCACGGGCAGCAGCATCGGCGTGAGGATGATCAGCGCGGCAGACCCCTCGATGGCCGTGCCCAGCGCGATCAGCGCGACATTGATCAGCAGCAGCAGCACGACCGGGTTGCTGGACGCATGGGCCAGCCAGCCTGACATCTGCTGCGGCACCTGCTCCCAGGTCAGGTAGAAGCCGAAGGCCGCCGCGGCGCAGATCATCACCATCACCACGCTGGCATCGCGTACCGACTCGGCCAGCACCTCGGGGATGTCGCGAAAGCGGATCTCGCGGTAGCCGAACAGCGCAATGAAGAGCACGTAGAACACCACCACGGCGCCGGATTCGGTCGTGGTGAAGATGCCATAGCGTGTGCCGGCGAAGATGACGACCGGGATCGACAGCGCCCAGAGCCCGTCGCGCAGTGCCACCAGCCCCTCGCGTCCGCTGGCGCGGCTGCTGCGCTGCGGCAGGTAGCCGCGGCGCCGCGCGACCCAGTGCGTGGTAAGCATCAGGCCCACGGCCAGTGCCAGGCCCGGCATGACGCCGGCGGCGAACAGCCGGCCGATGGAGGTCTCGGCCAGGAAGCCGTAGATGATGAGCCCGATGGACGGCGGGATCAGCGCCGTGATGATCGCGGCCGAGGAGGTGATCACCGCCGCGAACGGCCGGCTGTAGCCGCGCTGGACCATCTCCAGGCCGATGGTCTTGGCAAGCATCGCCGCATCGGCGTTGGCCGAGGCCGTCAGCCCGCCGAGCAGCGTGGCCAGCACGGTGCACATCTGCGCCAGTGCGCCGGTCATGTGGCCCACCAGCACCTCGGCCAACGCCATCAGGCGGCGGGTGATGCCGGCGGCATTCATGATGCAGCCCGCGAGCACGAACAGCGGCAGCGCGAGCAGCGAGACCGACTCGGTGCCCTCGCTCATCTGCTGCGCGAAGGTGGACAGCGGCACCACGTCCATGTTGAGCAGGAAGAAGGCCGCGGCCGCTATCGCCATCGACCAGGTGATCGGCGTCTGCACGGCCAGCAGCACCATCATCAGGATGGCCGGACCCCAGAGATGCAGCCAGTTCATTGAAATACCTCCGCGGACGATTCATCGAGCGCGCCCGGCCGCCACGGGTGCAGCTTCAGGTGCTGGTAGAGCATGGCGGCGCTGGCCACTGCCATGGGCCCGTAGACCACCGAGCGCGGCAGGTTCATCGCCACGGTGAAGATGCCGTGGGCGGCCACCGCCTGCAGGATGAACAGCGCGACCAGCCCCAGGAACAGGCCGCCCACCAGCAGCCAGTTGAACACCGCAAAGCCCATGCGCACAGGCCGTGGGAAGCGCGCCACCAGCGCGTCGATGTCCGCATGCATGCGGTAGCGCACTCCCGCCGCGGCACCGAAGAACACCATCCACCCGAACGCGATGACAGCCAGCTCGAACGTCCAGCCTGCAGGCTGCGGCAGCACGTAGCGCGTGAGCACGCCCCAGGTGATGGAGCTGACGATCAGCACCAGGCACAGCACGCCGATCAGTTCGTCGAGCCGCTCCAGGCTCCATAGCGAGGCCTTGGGCGCCTCGTCCTTCAGGGTTTCACTCATGACCGCTCTGGTTGTCGTAGAAATGGTGCGGGAGGGAGGGTGTGGCCGGTCCTGCGCTCATCGCGCGGCGATGGCCTTGCGGGCGCGATCGACGACGCCGGGGGTGAGGCCCGGCACCTTGTCGTAGGCCGAGCGGGCCTTCTCGGCAAAGGCCTTCACGTCCACGTCGGTGACGATCTGCACGCCGTTCTTCCTGAGTTCCTCGGCATAGGCCGCGTCCGACTCCAGCGTGAGGCGGGTCAGCTCGGCACCGGCAGCGCGGCCCTCCTCCAGCAGCACTTTCTGCTGCTCGGGCGGCAGGCCCTTGAAGAAGGCGGTGCTGGTGACGAAGGTGGCGAACATGGTCTGGTGACCGGTCTGCGACACCACCTTGCGCACCTCGTAGAGCTTGGAGCCGGCGAGCGAGCCGTAGTTGGCCTCGGCCGCGTCCACCACGTTGGTCTGCAACGCGTTGTAGACCTCGCTCCAGGGCAGATCGGTCGCGCGGGCACCGAAGGCGTTGAAGGTCGCCAGCATGATCGGCGAAGGCGGCACGCGCACCGTGACGCCGGCCATGTCTTCGGGCTTGCGCACCGGCTTGCTGGCGATCACGTGGCGCAGGCCGAACAGCCCGTCGGCCATGATCAGGGTCATGCCTTGCGCTTCGAGCTTCTTCGACATCTCGGCGAAGAGGTCCGAAGCGAACAGGCGCCGGGAATCGTCGATGCTGGTGAACATGTAAGGCCCGGCGACGATGCCCAGGTCGGGCACGAACTGGCTGAGCTGGCCATAGTCGGTCACGTTGAGCATGCGTGCGCCGCTCTTGATCATTTCGTTGACCTTCTTCTGCGGCCCGAGCTGGTCGCCCGTGAAGATAGACACCTGGATCTTGCCGCCGGTGCGCGCCTTCACCTTCTCGGCAAAGCCGTGCATGACCTTGACGACCGGCTCGCTCGGGTTGACCTGCGACGTGGCGAAGCGCAGGTTCACCGACTGGGCGGCAGCGGGGAACAACGAGGTGGCAGCCAGGGCGGCCGCGAGCGCGCAGGCGAGGTGGCGGAATTTCATGCAGTGTCTCCTTGTGATGGATGCGTCCACATGCCTCGCATAATTCATATGCAAATCTTGCGTTCGCAAATGAAATGTATTGCCTTGACCGATAGAAAACAATAAGCCTAACTTAGGCGTTTTCCCGGATGATTGACATCACCAGAAAACACATCATTCATATATGAATGAAATAGAAGACCAAACAGACACCGATGGCGAACTGCCGCTGGCCGGCCTCACGGTGCTCGACTTCAGCCAGTTCCTGGCGGGGCCCTCGTGCGCCTTGCGCCTGGCCGATCTGGGCGCCGATGTGATCAAGGTCGAGCGCCCCCAGGGCGGCGACCTGTGCCGCGGCCTGGTGGTGGCCGACCAGCACTTCGAGGGCGACAGCGCCCTGTTCCACACGATCAACCGGCACAAGCGCAGCTTCGCCGCCGACCTCAAGCAGCCCGCGGACCTGGCGCAGGTACGGCGCCTGGTCGCCGCAGCCGACGTGATGATCCACAACTTCCGCCCGGGAGTGATGGAGCGCATCGGCCTGGATGCAGCCTCCGTGCGTGCGCTCAACCCGCGCATCGTCTATGGCGAGGTCACCGGCTATGGCCAGGCCGGTCCCTGGCGCGACAAGCCGGGGCAGGACCTGCTGGTGCAGTCGCTGAGCGGTCTGGCCTGGCTGAGCGGCGATGCCGACGGCGGCCCCGTGCCCGCAGGCCTGTCGCTGATAGACCTGATGACGGGGGCACATCTGGCGCAGGGCATCCTGGCCGCACTGCTGCGCCGTGCACGCAACGGACGCGGCGCGCATGTGGAGGTGAGCCTGATGGAGAGCGCGCTGGACCTGCAGTTCGAACCCTTCACCGCCTTCCTCAACGGCGACCGGCGGCAGCCGGCGCGCAGCGCCGTGCAGCATGCCAGCGTGCATGCGGCAGCCCCTTATGGCATCTACCCGACCGCCGACGGCTACATGGCGATCGCCATGACGCCCCTGGACCGGCTGGGCACCCTGGTCGGATGCGAGGCGCTGGCACGGCAGGCCGGCGATGCCACTACGTGGTTCACCCGGCGCGACACCTACAAGGCCCTGCTGCGCGACCACCTGCGCACCGCCTCCACCGCCCACTGGCTGGCGCTGCTGGAGCCTGAAGGCGTGTGGTGCGCACCGGTACAGACCTGGCCCGAACTGCTGTCGCACCCCGGCTTCCAGGCGCTGGACCTGGTGCAGGAGATCGAAAGCCGCAGCGGCGCCACCATGCAGACCACGCGCTGCCCGATCCGCATCGACGGCCGCATCCTCAAATCGCGACGCGGCGCGCCCGCCCTGGGGGCCGACACGCAGGCCATCGGCGACATGCTCTCGCATGCCGCCTGAACGCGCCCACCTTCAGGACACACACGATGATCCACGAGCAATTCTTCGACGACTACCTTCTCGGCACCACGCGGCGGACCTTCGGCCGCACCCTCACCGAGGCCGACATCGTGCTGCATGCGGGCCAGACCGGCGACTTCTTCCCGCACCACATGGACGCCGCATGGTGCGCCACGCAGGACTTCGGCCAGCGCATTGCGCACGGCACGCTGGTCTTCAGCGTGGGCATCGGGATGACCGCCAGCCAGATCAACCCGCGCGCCATGTCCTATGGCTATGACCGGCTGCGCTTCGTGAAGCCGGTCTTCATCGGCGACACGCTCTATTCACAGGTGGAGATCACCGCCAAGCGCGACCACCCCAGGCGCAGTAGCCACGGCATCGTGGTGGAGACCGTC
>Ga0116227_10010742_pt1 | contig 15794 bp, 8 predicted proteins | sample S1TSphgellanicum_FD_89693 | JGI IMG/M metagenome (GOLD analysis project Ga0116227, IMG submission 89693) | Host-associated microbial communities from peat moss isolated from Minnesota, USA - S1T2_Fb - Sphagnum magellanicum MG | ecosystem: Host-associated > Plants > Peat moss > Unclassified... | reverse complement strand
CGCCGGTCGTCGAAGCGTTCGATCTCGTTGCCGTTGAGACTCACCGAGAACGGCAGCGTGAGCGATCCGCCGACCTTGCGCTGATCGCGAAATTCAAAGGCGAGCCGCCGCTCGTCGGAGATGACGCCGACGACGAGGCCGCTCTCCGGATCGATCACGGCGTCGAGCAACGCGCCGAGCCGCGGCGCGACCGCAACTCGCCGAAACGCCTTTCCGTCGCGTAAGACGTCGTCGCGAGCGAAGATCTGCCCGCCATCACTGCGGAAATTCGGCGCCGTAAACGCGTACGAGGCGATCGCCCGCAAGGAAATTTGAAGCGCATCGACCCGCGTTGAAAGCGGCAGTGCCGTGTCGTTGAAGTTGCTCTCGAAGCTGCGCTCGCCGTCGAAGTAGAAGCCGCTCACGCAGAGGTCGCGCACGCATTTGCGCGCGCGATACGCGAGGCCGTCGGTCTCGGTCGTGACGTCGTAGGTGTGACCGTCTTCGACGTCGTGCGAGCGGCTGACCACGTGATACCGATACGGTGCGCCGCTGGCCTCGCGCGCCTTGCGCAGTAAATCGTCGAGCGAGGCCTGCGCACCGCGAGCGCCGCGCTGCACGGCGCCGACGTCCAAGCCCGCGATGAGCAACGTGAGCGCGAACAAAGAGACGGTTCGGAACCTCGCGGCGAAGCGCATCGCGATGAGGTTCGAAGTCATCGACGGCTATCTTCTCGGCGAGCCGGTTTCCAAGCCTGACGTGGTGACGGCGCTCCTTACAAACCGTTCGGATGCGGCCGCGGCGGCGCCCTTCTACCGCGCGCTCGAAGCCGTCGGAGCGCGCGCGGCCGACGAGGCGTTCATCGCGCTGCGGCTGGTTCTGGCCGGACGGTCGCCCGGCGACGATGCGGTGCGACGTTTGCGAGCGCTGGCCGGGGTCGCGCGCGCGGTTCGCACCCACGACCATGCCGGACTCGCCTCACTGTGCCGGCGCGAACAAACGACGCTCGCAGACGTTTTGGCGGGTCCTGCCGAAGATCTGGGCTCGCGCGCCCGTACGGCGTATTTCGAAGAAGTTGCTTCGACGTCACACAAGTGACGGCATGGGTTGTTGGGCCTCGAACGGAACGCGGCCCACGACCTCGTACGTTGGAAGGACGTCATGCCTCGGTTACTCGTTGTCCTGGTCTCCCTCGCTTCATTCGGCCTCTTCGCCCCCGGGAGCGCCCGGGCCGACGCAACCCCCTCGCCCGCCCCGTCGCCCCGGGCGGAAGTCGACGCTGAGGCCGGGGCGCAGATCCGGGCGAAGGACGCCGGCACGATCGACGGGGCGGTCACGGCGATCGATTATCGCGCCGGAACGATGACCGTTCAGTCGGGTGCCCGGCGCATCGACGTCGTGATCTTACCGAGCACGAACATCGCGGGCGACGATAACTTTCACACGATCGCCGACATCAAGAAGGGCACCCACGTGGAAGTGATCCTCAGCAAGCGCGCGCAGACGTACACCGCTCAGATCATTCGCTTGCAGTAACGTTGGGCCGGACGCGCTACGAGCTTGCGGGCCGCGTCATCGTCGCGGGTTTTCCCGGTGACGCGGCGTCGCCGGAAACGCTCGCCGGACTGCGCGACCTCGGTCCGGGCGGCATCGTGCTCTTCGAGCGCAACGTTTCGAGCTTGGCGGCGACGCGGGCGCTGGTCGCGGCCGCGTCCGCGGCGGCGGGCGGACCGTTCCCGGCGCTCGTCTGCGTCGATCAGGAGGGCGGCCGCGTTGCTCGGCTGCGCTTTCGCTCCTTCGGGGTGCCGGCGATGCTCGCGCTCGGCGCGGCGGACGACGTCGCACTTGCCGAGCGAGCCGGAGCGGCTTTGGCGGACGATCTGCGCGCGGTCGGCGTGAACGTCGATTTTGCGCCCGTCCTCGATCTGGCGCTCGAGCCGCGCAGCACCGTGATCGGCACGCGTTCGCTCGGCGACGACGCGGCGCGCACTGCGCGACTGGGCGCTGCGGTCGTGCGCGGACTGCAGTCGCGGGGAGTCGCCGCAACGGCAAAGCATTTCCCCGGCCACGGCGCAACGGCGCGCGATTCGCACCGCGAAGTGCCCGTCGTCGCCGCGACCGAAGCGGAACTGCGCGGACGCGAGCTTCTTCCGTTCGCGGCGGCGCTCGCGGCAGGCGTGCGGGCGGTGATGACGGCGCACGTGCTCGTTCCGGAACTCGATGCGCGGCACCCCGCGACGCTCTCGCCGCGCATCCTGAGCGGTCTTCTGCGCGGCGAGCTCGGATTCGACGGCGTCATTTTCACGGATTGCTTGCAGATGGAGGCGATCGCGAACGGCATCGGCACCGTTGCGGGCGGAGTTGCCGCGCTTGCCGCCGGGGCCGATGCGCTTCTCGTAAGTCACGATCTCGCGCTCGCCCGCGCGCTGCGCGATGCTATAGCCGCTGCGGTCGATTCCGGCGAGTTGCCGCTCGAACGGCTCGCCGACGCCGTGCGCCGCATCGACGCGCTACGCGCGGAGCTCGCGTTATTTCCCGCTGAATCGGAACCGCTCGACAGCGATGTCGGCGGCGACGTAAACGGTCATGCAGATCGTGATGCCGGCGTGTCCCTCGAAATCGCGACGCGGGCGATCGCTCTCATTCGGGGCCGGCCGCACCTGGATCGCGCGCGGCCGGTGACGGTCGTTTCTTTTGAAGGCGAGGTTCGCGACGGTGTCGCCCGGACGGACGGCGAGCGGCCCTCGCTCAGCCTTGCGCTCCGGCAGCGGAATTATCGCAGCGAGTCGATGCGCGTGCCCCTCGAACCGCAGGACTCCGAAATTGCGATGCTCGTCGACGTGCTGCGCGCGCAGGGCCCACGCGCGCTCGTCGTGATCGCGCGGCGCGCGCACCTTCATGCGGCACAGCGACGCGCGATCGGAGCGGTGCTCGCGGCGGCGCCCGAAGCGATCGTCGTGTCGGCGCTCGAGCCCTTCGATATCCTCGCCTTCGAAGATGCGACGACGGTGCTCTGCACCTTCGGTGACGGCGAAGCGAACGTCGAGGCGCTAGCGGCCGTGCTCGCCGGTGCCGCGCCGGCGGCCGGCTCGCTGCCCGTCGCGATTGCAACCACCGATGGACGCCGCATCCGCTCCGAAGCAGAAATTGACGCGCTGCTGCCGAGCCACGGCGTCCGGAGCCCCGTGCCAGTCGATGCTCCGGGAGACGACGCCGAAGCCGGCGGCGCGTGAACGGCGCCCGCCGCTTCGCGGCGGCCGATGCGCTCGTGCGCGCGGAGGTCGGCCGGCGGTACACAGCCGCCGTGCTGCGCGTCGAGAGCAACGGCCGTGCGGTATTCGAAAGCGCCTACGGCACGCTCGATGCGGCGGGCGGGGCCCCGGTCGAGGTGACGACGCGCTTCGACCTCGCTTCGCTGACGAAGCTCTTTGTCGCAACGCTCGCGCTCGCCGCCGCGGGCGACGGCGTTCTCGCGCTCGACGAACCGGCGACGCGATTTTTTCCCGAATGGCGTACGTCCGCGCACGCACCGATTACGCCGCGCCTCTTACTCGCCCATGCGGCCGGCCTCGCTTCCGGCGCCGACTACCGCACGCTTTTCGGTGAAGATGTCGAACGTTTCGCGCGCGAACGGGAACTCGTTGCGGCGCCCGGCGAACGCGTGATCTATAGCGATCTCGGATTCATCGTGCTGGGCACGCTCGTCGCGCGGGCGCGCGGTTCGTCGCTGGCCCGCGCTTGGGCGGTGTTCGGCGAAAAGTTAGGTTGTGAAGCGACTGGCTATCTCGCCCGCGCGCGCGATCCGGCTCCGTTTCCGGCAACGGAGTTCTGTGCCTGGCGCGGACGCGTGCGGGGTGCGGTGCACGACGAGAAAGCGTATCTGATGAACGGCATCGCGGGCCACGCCGGGCTCTTCGGCACCGCACGCGACGTCGCGGCGCTGGCCGACGTTTTCCTCGCGGCGGCGAACGGCCGTTCGCAAGACGTTCTGCCCGACGATCTCGCGCGGGCGGCCCTCGAGGAAGCCGCGCCGGATCCCGTGCTGCGGCGGGGCCTCGGTTTTGCGCTCAAGACGAGCGATGAGAACTCGTGCGGCGCGCTCATGGATCGTACGAGTTTCGGCCACACCGGGTTTACGGGCACGTCGGTCTGGGCCGATCCCACGCGCGATCTTTCGGTGACGTTCTTGACGAATGCGGTCTATTTCGGTCGCGGCGACCTGCGCGACGTGCGCGCGGCAGTTTGCGACGCGTGCGTTCGGGCGACCGCGTAGCGCACCTAACGACGGAACGCGCCTATCGAACCGTAATCTTTTGCATCATCCCGCCGTCTTCGTGCTCGAGGATGTGACAGTGAAAGACGAAGGTTCCCCGGATGACCGGATCGGTGAAGTCCATCAGGAGCGTTACTTTGCCGGGGACCGGCACGTTTTTCGGACCGTAGGTTTGGAACGGCACGGTGATGGTGTCGCGGTAATCTTCCGGCAGGTACTGTCCGTTCTTCGTCGCGTCGAGAACGAGAAAATGAATCTGATGGATATGAAACGCGTGCAGTTCATCGGTCTTATTCAGGACGGTCCATTCCTCGACGGTGCCGGCCTTGGCGAAGTACTTCGCCGGCTTCGTCGGATCGTACAATTGGCCGTTGATGTAATAGCGCCCGTCCGGCTTGTCTTCGGTGAACACGATCGTCTGCTTGGCGGCAATCGGCCAGTAGCGGATGTCGACCGGCGGTTTGCGGGTCGGCTGCAGATCGGGAGGACCGGGCGCAAGCGGGAAACCGCCGGATTGCGTCGGGTCGATGTCGGCGAGCACGCGCTCGGGCATGATATCGCCGACCGGCCCCGTGTTGACGCAGAGCGAGCGGAGCGTCGCATTCGCGCCGCTCGGGCCGGTGATGAGAAACTCGACGCGGCCCGCGGGAGGTACGAGATAGTTGCTGTAGACGACGCCGGCGCCTTTCGTGCCGTCGCGATAGACGATCGGTTCGCCGTCGCGCGCGATGACGGAGAGCTTCGCGCCGGTCACTTGGATGTCGGCAAACGTGTTGGCGGAGGCGTTTGCGAACCGCCACAATTGCGTCTCGCCCGGGCGTATCGCGATCGACGGGCGATCGGCCTGGTTTAGCGTTAGGTTTTCGGAGCCGGGTCCGTGGCAAACGGGCGCGAGTGCGACGTGGGCCGCGCCGGTGCGAACGGCGCCTCCGGCCCGACGAACCGCCGGCACCGGTTCGCCCTGCGGATAGGAATCGCGCAGGATCAGAACTTGCTGCGGAACGTTCGCGATCTGCGGGTAATATTTCTCGAGGCCGTTCACGATGATCAGTCCGGACATCCCCCCGGAGAGTTGGCGATTGCTTTCGCCGTGGGCGTGGGGATGGTACCAATAGAGTCCGGGCGACTCGTCCTTGGGGACCGATACGTCGTAGTCGTACGATTGGCCGGGCATCACCATGATGTCGATGACATCGTCTCCGGGTTCCGTGGGCGACGTCTTCATGCCGTGGAAATGCAAATTCGTCATGTTCGTGAACGGCTCGTGAACCGGCACCGGCAAGCGATTGACGTAGTGTATCTTGATGTGATCGCCGGGATTGACCCGAATCGTGGGCGGAACGAGCAGCCCGTCAAAAGAGAAGGCCGGGAGCCCCGTTTTCGGGTTTTGCACCGCAGTCAGCGTGAGCTGCGCGACCCCGCCTTCGGAATGGACGACCGGAGGCGGCACGAGCGCGGCGGCCTTCGCGACCGTCGCCTGGGCGCAGGCTAACGCCGCGAGAGAAAGCGCCGCGAACGCGCTTCGGAGACCGATGTGCACGAAGACCTACTCCAGCTACCAACGAGCGATCGGGGAAACGATGAGCGAAGTGAGTTTGCGTTTGTCTCGATAACCCACGCTTCCTCCGGCAATAAGTGAAGGAATGGAAGGCGCCGTACGCAATCTCGCGCAGATGAGTTCCTTTGCTGCGAGGAGTTTCGCGTTGGCGGCGATTGCGGCTGCGTTGCTCGCCTCGGAGCTTGCGGCGAACGCCCAGGTCGTCGAGGACGACGGGCACGCCATTCGGGCCATCGGAGACGGCAAGTTCTTTATCGGCGATTGCACCGGCAAATCGGTCCAGCTGATCGGAGACCGGCAAACGATCGTGTTGCTGGGAACGTGCGGGCCCGTCGTCTCGCATGGGAGCCACAAGCGTATCACGGTCGATGCCGCCGCGTCGCTTCGTGTGGTCGGGGACGGCAATGTCGTGAAGTGGAAGGTCAAACCCGCTTCCGTGAATGCGTCCGGCCGGCAGAATCTGCTGTCGAACTCTTAAACGCCCGCTAACGCAAGCGTAAGCGGGAGGGCCGCTTCTTAGGGCGACCGAATTAAACGAGTACTGTTTCTTTCGGTAGCGTTCTTTCTGCCGTTTCCTGCCAGCGGAGACGTCTGATTGTTTCGGTGGCGTCGTGCCGCGTGTTTTCACGTCGGCCTTCGACCGAAACCGCTTACCGCTTTCGTTCGCGATCTTCTAGCGGAGACCAACTATGCCGCGCATTCGCCTTCTCATCGTCGCATGTTGCGTTGCGGTGCTTTCCTCGGCGGCGAACGCGGGCGGCGCGGGGACGGGTCTTCGAATCGCCGCGGTTAGGCAGGCATCCGACGCTTGGCCTCAACTCTTGCACGACAACGCGCATACGGGCGTTTCGAGCGACCAGAGTATCGGAGCATCGACGGCTTCGACGCTCGGGATCAAGTGGATGTCGGCGATGCGCAGCGCCGACCTCGGCTCGCCCGTGGTCGCGGCGAACCCGGCGCTCGGAAAAACGGTGGTCTATGTGGGCGACGAGCGAGGTGACGTCTTGGCATTCGATCTGGCCTCCGGGGCGTCGCTCTGGAGTAAGTCCGTCGGCGCCGGGCTCTTCGTGCGTGCGACGCCCCTGATCGCGCCCGACGGTAGCGTCTGGGTGGCAACCGCCGGTTCGAATCCGGCACCGATCGTGAAGCTCTCCGGGGCGACCGGAGACACGCTCTGCTCGCTCACCGTGCCGCTTCGAATCGATGCGAGCGTCATGTTGGCAACGCCGCCGGGTGGCGCGCCGACGATCTACGTGGCGACCGAACACACGCCGCTCAAGAGCGGTACCGAAGTGGCGGCGAATGAGAGTAACTGTTCGATACTCTGGAGTACGGCTGACTGGTTAACGCTTTCGGGAGTCTGGTCTACGCCTTCGTTCGCCGTCGACGCGAACGGGAACGGGCGCGTCTACGTCGGGACGGCCGATCCCGATTCGACCGAATACGCGATGGACGCGCTCACCGGGGCACAGATTTGGAACTACTCGGCGCTGAACCCGCCGGACGGTGAATTCGATATCGGCGCAGCCGCGACGATCTCCCCGCCGGGAAATAACGGCTTCGCCGATGGAGTGCTCTATTTTCCGAGTAAGTACGGGGTGCTCTACGCGCTGGACCTGACGACCGGGCGACGCATTTGGCAGTTCAACTTCAATCAGCAGGCCAAGGTCGACAAAGGGGGACGCTCGTCCGCCGCACTTTATAAAACGACGCTCGTCTACGGCTTGGTCAACGGGGTCGAGGCGGTCAATGCCGTCACCGGGAAGCTGCTCTGGCATTACATCTCTCCCTCCGGGCAAGAGGTTCTCTCCTCGCCCGCGATCGCAGGCCCGGCCGGTAACGAAATCGTGGCGTTTGGAGATGCGTCGGGGCTGTTCACGGTCTTGCGCCTCTCCGACGGGAAGGCGCTGTATTCGTATCAGACCGGTAATTTCATCACGGCTTCGCCCGCAATCATCGACGGAAATATTCTGATCGACTCTTCGGACGGCTTCCTCTACGATTTTGCGCTTGGCGGAAGCGCGGCCGCGGCCCCGACGACCACGATCGCGTCGCCCGCGAACGGCTCGAAAGTGCCCAATCCCGGCAGCACGGTTACGATTACCGGAACGGCAAACGGGACTAGCGGCTCCGGGGTGACGGCCGTCCAACTCTCCGTGCAGCGCGGTGGTCCGACCGGGCCCTGGTTCAACGCGACGACCGGAACGTGGGCGAACGGGGCGGTGAATAACGTCGTGCCGGTCAGCAGCCCGGGCTCCGCGACGTCGGCGTGGTCGTTCGCCCTCCCCGTGCTCGGATCGGGCTCGAGTTACACGGTCGTCGCAAATGCCGTCGGGACCGGCGGCCAAGCGGATCGAACCGGTGCGCAGGCCGCATTCGCGGTACAGCCCAGCTCCGCTAATCCGCAACTGAGCGCATCTTCGACGCTCGATCCGCCGGGCTCGACGTTTACCGTATCGGGCGGTCCCTTTGCGCCGAACGAACTCGTCGATTTCTCGTTCCGCTTCGGTCCCGTCCAGAAGGCGACGGCTTCGTCGAGCGGCGCCGTTACGAAGTTTCCGGTCACGGTCCCGGCGACCGCTATGTTTGGACTGACGACGCTGACGGCGACGGGTGAGAAATCGCACAAAGCCGGTTCGGTCGCGGTCGACATCGCGAATTTCTGGGCGCAAGCCGGATACAGCGCCGCGCACACGGGATACGAGCCCAACGATCCGATTCTCGACGATACACTGCAAGCGACGATGCAAGGCTATCTTTCCCCGGCCTGGACGTACGACACAGGTTCCGCGATCGACACGTCGCCGGTGGTCTCGGGCGGTGTGGCGTACGTGGCAAACTCGGCAGGAGCGCTCAGCGCGGTCGATACCTTTAGCGGATCGCTCCTCTGGACGAGCGTGATTCCCACAACCGCTCCGATCGTCGGCGCGCCCGCACTTGCGAACGGAGTCGTATTCGTCGGCGGGGATGACGGCAATCTCTACCGGTTCGGCATGCAAACCGGAAAATTGATCGGAACGATCGCGCTCGACGGCGTGCCGACCTCACCGACGTTGACGGCGTCGAAGATTTACGTCGGCACCGACAACGGCACGGTGTATGCGATCGACGAGGCCACCGGGAACGAGCTCTGGACGAGATCGGTCGGGGCCGCGATTCATCAACCGCCGACCGTGAATCCCGCCGGGGGCGCGCTTTACGTCGGCGACGATGCCGGTCACGTAAGCGAACTCAATCCGGCAACCGGAGCCCTCATTACGCAACTCACGACCGGCGGCGCAGCCGTCACGGTCACTCCGTCCGTCTCCGGAAGCGTCGTGCTGGTCGGATCGGCCGATGGCGACCTGCGAGCGTTCAACTTGACCACTGGTAAGATCGCTTGGACGTACGCGGCCGGCTCGCCGATCGAGGCGCTCGCATCGACGGGTTCCGAGGTTTACTTCGGCACCGAGGCCGGGACGATAACGAAGCTCGGAGAGTCGAACGCCGGGTACGGCTATTCGAACAGGCAAACGACAGTGCCGATCGTTGGACTCGCATATTCGCAGGACGTTGCCGTGATGGAAACGGCCTCCGGATCGCTCCTCGCTAACAAGGATAATCAGGAAGGCCGAATCATCTTCGACTATAACTTGGGAGACGCGCTCGATACGCAGCCGGTGATCGTCGACGGTACGGTCTACGTCGGCGCGGGGAACGGTTCTCTGTACGCGTTTACCACGCACGGGCAGGCTCCCGATGCGATCGAACATCGCGTGCTGGCGCAGCTTCGCGCGAATGCCGCGCTCCCGCTGAGCTGGATCAATCCGCGAGCGTCCGCTCCGAAGGCGGAATCGACGTCGGCGTTCGCGCCGTACGGACCGCGCGTTTTTGCGCTGCACGTCGATCGCACGAAAGCGGCCGCAGCAGGAAGCCCGGCACGTGCGACCGCGCGCGGACCGGTACGCACCTTTGTGCTCGGCTGGGGTCCCGTCGCAGTTCGTGCGAACGCCTATGTCGAGCGCGCGCGAGCGGCCCTGGGAGCCGTCTCCGGGATCGCGGTGGATACGGCGCCGTACCCGCGAGCGCTCGACGATGCCGCGGTCCAACGCGAAATCGCGCGGGTGATCGCGGCGAACGGGTGGCGCGCCGGTCTCGACGCTCGCTTCGTCGTCTTGACGGCCGCGAGTCCACTTTCAGCGCACGAATACTGCGCCTACCATAGCGCCTTCGATCTCGGTGGCGTGCTGACGGAGCCCGTGATCTACGGCGTCGTTCCCGCTGGGACGACGGACGGATGCGGTTCGTTCGGCGCCCAGCTTCTACGCGTATCGAACGAACTGGCCGCCGATCCTTTCGTCCACGCGCCGTAGCGCGCGACGCATCCAATCGCGCGTTTATTGTGGCCGGTGCCTTACCGCCGCGGACTAGTACCGCATCGCTAACGATCGACGTTGATCGCAGACCGGCAGACGATCGTGTTGCTGGGAACGTGCGGGCCGGTCGCGTCGCGCGGGAGCCACAGGCGCATCACGGTCGATGCCGCCTCGTCGCCGAGCGTGATCGGGGACCTCGTAAGGCCCGCTAGCTCGAGGCGCGGTTCGATGCGACCGGAGCAATCCGCTACCTAGATGCGCTATGCGCGAGCGGCAGGGCCGCCTCTTAGGGCGACCGAATTGCAGTCGATCGTGCGTGTCGATCGCGTTCTTTTTGCCGTCTCTCCAAACGGAGGCGCCGGGTTCGTCCGGTCGCCGTTTGTTCTACGTGTTGGCCCCCACCTAAACCGTCGACTGTGTCGCGCATTCGCCTTCTAATCGTCGCGTGTTGCATCGCAGTTCTTGCCTCGGCGGCGAGCGCGGACGTGCGCGCGGCCTCCGACAATTGGCCGCAAATCCTGCACGATAACGGTCATACCGGGGTGTCCAGCGATCGGACCATTACGGCGGCGACGGCGTCGACGCTCGGGATCAAGTGGATGTCGGCAATGCGCAGCGCCGATCTGGGTTCGCCGGTGGCCGCGATGAACCATAAGCTCGGAAAAACCGTCGCCTATGTGGCCGACGAGCGAGGCGACGTCTTGGCGTTCGATGTTGCCTCCGGGGCGTCGCTATGGAGTAAGTCCATCGGTGTCGGTAACTCGGTGCGTTCGACGCCGCTCGTCGCGCCCGACGGCAGCGTCTGGGTGGCAGCGGCCGGTGCCGATCCGGCCACGATCGCGAAACTTTCCGGCGCGACCGGGGGCGTGCTCTGCTCGCTCACCGCACCGCTTCGCATCAACTCGAGCATCATGCTGGCAACGCCGCCGGGCGGCGTACCGACGATCTACACGGCGACGAATCACACTCCGCTCAATAGCGGTACCGAAATAGCGGTGAACGAGAGCAACTGTTCGCAAATTTGGAGTACGGCTGACTGGTTAACGCTTTCGGGAGCCTGGGCTACGCCGTCGTTCGCCATCGACGCAAACGGGAACGGACGCGTTTTCGTCGGCACGGCCGATCCCGATTCAACCGAATATGCGATGGACGCGCTCACCGGGGCGCAGATTTGGAATTACTCGGCTCTGAACCCGCCGGATGGCGAATTCGATCTCGGCGCGGCTGCGACGATCTCCCCACCGGGAAATAACGGCTTCGCGGACGGGGTCATCTATTTTCCGAGTAAGTACGGGGTGCTCTACGCGCTCGACCTAACGACCGGGCAGCTCATTTGGCAATTCAACTTCAATCAACAGGGAAATGTCGCTAAAGGGGGTCGCTCGTCCGCCGCGCTGTACAAAACGACGCTCGTCTACGGCTTGGGCAACGGGGTCGAGGCGGTCAATGCCGTCAGCGGGAAGCTGCTTTGGCAGTACGTCGATCCGGCCGGTCAAGAAGTGCTCTCCTCGCCCGCTATTGCAGGCCCGCCCGGTAAGGAATACGTGGCCTTCGGAGATTCGTCGGGACTCTTTACGGTCTTGCGCCTCTCCGACGGGAAGGTGCTCTATACGTATCAGACCGGAAACTACATTACGGCGTCGCCGGCGATCGTTGCCGGAAACATCCTGATCGACTCCTCGGACGGCTTCCTTTACGATTTTGCACTTGGCGGAAGCACGGGCGGTACCGCGACGACGACGATCGGCTCGCCCGCGAACGGCTCGGTACTGCCGAACCCTGGCGGCACGGTTACGATCAACGGAACCGCAACGGGGACAGGCAGCGCCGGCGTGTCGGCCGTTCAATTATCGGTGCAGCGCGGCGGCCCGGGCGGAGACTGGTTTAATGCGACGACCGGGACCTGGATAAACGCGGCGACCAACAACGTCATACCGGTCAGCAGTCCGGGCTCCGCTTCGTCGGCGTGGTCGTTCACGCTCCCCGTTCTCGGACCGGGCTCGAGCTATACGGTCGTCGCAAATACGGTGGAGGCGGGCGGCCAAGCGGATCGAACCGGTGCCCAGTCCGCGTTCACGGTGCAGCCCAGCTCCGCGAATCCTCAACTGACCGCCTCGACGACGCTCGCTCCGCCGGGCTCGACGTTTAGCGTTTCCGGCGGTCCTTTCGCGCCGAACGAACTCGTCGACTTCAGGCTCCGTCCCGGTGCCCTTGCGAAGGCGACGGCTTCTTCGAGCGGCGCCGTTACGAATTTCCCGATAGCGGTCGCGCCGGCCGCTCCGTTTGGACTGACGACGCTGACTGCGACGGGTGAAACCTCGCACAAAGCCGGCTCCGTCGCGGTCGACATTGCGAATTTCTGGGCGCAAGCCGGATACAACGCGGCGCACACGGGAAACGAGCCCAACGACAGCGTTCTCGACGATACGCTGCAAGCGGCCGCACACAGCTATCTCTCCCCGGCTTGGACGTACGACACCGGCTCCGAAATCGACACGCCGCCGGTCGTCTACATCGGTGCGGCATACGTTGCGAATTCGGCGGGAGCGCTGAGCGCTGTCGATACCTTTAACGGATCGCTCCTGTGGACCGTCACCATTCCCACGAACGCCCCGCTCGTCGGCGCCCCCGCACTTGCGAACGGTGTCGTCTTCGTGGGCGGGGATGACGGTAATCTCTACCGGTTCGGCATCCAAACCGGAAACTTGATCGGAACGGTCGCGCTCGACGGCGTGCCGACCTCGCCGACGTTGACGGCGTCGACGGTGTACGTCGGGACCGACAACGGTACCGTTTACGCAATCGACCAGGTCAGCGGAAACGAGCTTTGGGCGAGCTCGGTCGGCGCCGCGATTCACCAACCGCCGACCGTGGACTCGGCCGGGACGCTCTTCGTCGGCGACGATGCCGGCCACATAAGCGAACTCAATCCGGCGACCGGAGCCCTCATCACCCAGCTCACGACGGGCGGCGCAGCCGTCACGGTCGCTCCGTCCGTCTCCGGAAGCTTCGTGCTGGTCGGATCGGCCGATGGTGACGTGAGAGCGTTCAACCTGACAACCGGTAACACCGCGTGGACGTATGCGGCCGGCTCGCCGATCGGGGCGCTCGCGTCGACGGGCTCCGCCGTTTACATCGGCACGACCGCGGGGGCGCTTACGAAAGTGGTGGAGTCGAACGCCGGGTACGGCTATTCGATCGAAGAATCGGGAACGTCGATCGTCGGGATTGCACATACGATCGGCGTTTCTGCGGCGGAGACGTCCAACGGGCAACTTATCGTCAATAAGGATAGTCAGGGCGGCCGACTCGTCCTCGACTATACTATTGGAGGCGTGCTCGATACGCAGCCGGTGATCGTCGACGGCGCCGTGTACGTCGGCGCGGGGAACGGTTCACTGTACGCGTTCACCACGTACGGTCAGGCTCCCGACGCGATCGAACATCGCGTACAGGTCCAGTTGCGGGCAACCACCAGGATTCCGCGGAGTTGGGTGAATCCGCGAACGTCCGCTCCGAAGGCGGAATCGACGTCGGCGTTCGCGCCGTACGGACCGCGCGTTTTTCCGCTGCACGTCGATCGCACGCAAGCCTCCGCGGCCGGCAGCCCGGCACGGCCAAGCGCGCGCCGGTCGGTACGCACGTATCTCGTCGGTTGGGGTCCGGTCGCCGTGCGTGCGGCCGCGTACGTCGCCCGGGCGCGAGCGGCCGCGGGAGCCGTCGCCGGGAGCGCGGTGGATACGACGCCGTACCCGCGCGCCCTCGACGATGCGGCGCTGCAACGTGAAATCGCGCGGGTGATCGCGGCGAACGGCTGGCGCCCCGGTCTCGACGCTCGCTTCGTCGTATTGACGGCCGCGAGTCCCCTTTCGGCGCACGAGTACTGCTCCTATCACAGCGCCTTCGATTTCGGCGGCGCACTGACGGAGCCAGTGATCTACGGCGTCGTTCCGGCGGGGACGAGCGATGACTGCGGTACGTTCGGCGCTCAAATTTTGCGCGAATCGAACGAACTGCTCGCAGATCCCTTCGCGCACGCACCGTAGCGCGAGCGATAGGTCATTCCGGTCGCGCGCGTTTTCCGTCGGCCTCGACGTCTCGCCTTCCTGGCACTGTTCATCGCGGTATGGATCCTTGCGCCGATGCCGTTCGCAAAGGCGGAGCCCCGTACCGGCGGTGTCGTCCGGGGAAAGATCACGACGCGTTCGGGCCCGGTCGCCGCGGCGACGGTAACGTTGCGGACGGATGCGGGCGCCCGAGCGGCCGGCGGCACCACCGATGCCGAAGGCACGTTCGAGTTTCGCAGCGTGGCCCCGGGAAGGTATCGCATTTCCGCCTCCGCCGTAGACTGCGAACCGGCCCAATCGTCAGCTTTCACATTGACGGATGTTGCGCCGCTAACAATCGACCTGATGCTGCATTCGCGCGGAACCAGCAGTCTTGCGACAATTGGGACCGTCGTGGTGAATTCGGTCAACGGCCTAAACACGTCGAGCGCGGCCAGCACGACGATCCCGCACGACGCGTACGTCGATTCCGGCAACCTTCAGATTCAGGACATCTTGTCGCAAGAACCGGGCGTGACCATCGAGCAGGTCGAGAAGACGCCGGCCGGCGGTGAAGCGATTCTCAATATTCGCGGCGTCGGAAGCTCGAGCGACCTGCTCAATTCGACCGGGGCCGGCGCCGCCGACGAAGTGTTGGTCCTGCAGGATGGCCAGCCCCTGATCGCAGGCAACTTCGGTGCCTACGATTTGAGTTCGTTGACCCCCGCGATCTACGAGCGCGCCGAATTGGTGGAAGGCACGGGAGGCACGGTGCTCTACGGAACGCCGACCATTGGCGGCGTCTTGAATCTCGTTACTCGGAACCCGCAGCCGTCGGAGGGCGCCGACGTGTCGGTTAGCATCGGCAACCGGGGAACGAGCGACTACAACCTCGCGGCAACCGGCGGCTTCGGACGCTTTTCGTATCTCGTTGACGTGCATCGCTACGGGACGAGCGGCTATCTACCGCCCGACCTTCACGCGTCGATCGTCAACAGTTTCGCGCCGATGCTTCCCGGGATCGCGTATGACCTCAAGCAAGGATTCAACGTGAAGTCGGACCTCTTCAAGGCGCGCTACGAGCTTTCGCCCGTCACGAACGTCACGATCGGGACCAGCTTGGAAAACGACTATCACGACGAATCGGGCACGGCCGTATCGCCCCTGCTGAACGCGTCGGGTCAGCCGGTGATCGATCCCGCCAACGGCTACGCGGCCTACACGGCCTTCATCGGCTCGGGCGCTTTGACCCATGTTGCTCCGAAGGAGACGATCGATCTGCAGACGCGCGTGCTGGGCGGCGACGTCGACGTGCGCGCCTACGAGCAAAATCTGGCGCAGGATCTCACCTTCGTCGACTCGCCGTTCGAGCCGGCCGGAGCGTACTTCGACATCAGCGACGTCGATCGGCTCGGCGGCGTCCTCGCATCGTTCGTTCGGACGTTCGGAGACGACACGTTGTCGGTCAGCGCAAGCGCGAACGCCGACCGGGCCACGACGACGACGATCACGCAAGGCGCGACGGGGCAGCCCCGCAATTACGCGCTCGACAACGCGACGTCGCTGATCGCGCGCACGTACGT
>Ga0116227_10010741_pt1 | contig 15794 bp, 8 predicted proteins | sample S1TSphgellanicum_FD_89693 | JGI IMG/M metagenome (GOLD analysis project Ga0116227, IMG submission 89693) | Host-associated microbial communities from peat moss isolated from Minnesota, USA - S1T2_Fb - Sphagnum magellanicum MG | ecosystem: Host-associated > Plants > Peat moss > Unclassified... | reverse complement strand
TATGCCATGTGACATAAAATAAAAATATTAATATTAGGTTGGTAGGTACCTAGGTAGGTACATAAATAGGTGCCTATAAACTTAGGCTACATATCAACCTACCTACTTAGGTAAAAAAAAAGGTAGGTAGGTTCTATTTTCCTAGGTTAAATACCTACTCATATAGGTAGGTACATAGGTCGAACTAGGTGGGTAAATCAAATTAAATACCTACCTAAGTAGATAAATAAGTAGGTTGGGAAGGCAAGTACTTTAAATTTGTGCATAATTTTTTTTTTCTTTTGGGTTCAACCTTTTGATTAACTCATCCCATGTGCACAAATTTCTTAATGTGAAATTGGATGATCACACCCCCTTGTTTATATAGTGTTCAAAATAGGAATGATGAACAAACAATATGGGATAAATTTTGAAGTTACAACTTCTTCACAAACTAAGTTGTAATTCTTTAAAAAAATTGCTCTATAGTAAAATTATGTCATGAAGTCTAATGATTATTATCATCCTAGGAAAATAGAAAATATAAAAATAATTACATGAAAGCACAATAAAAAAATTTTAGGGACAAAAATTATGCCATACAATAAAATTATTGCCTAGGGTCAACCACACCCAATTACAATTAGAAGGAAAAAAATGGAAAGAAATCAAAATAAAGAGAAATCCTTTCGAAATGCCTCTTGCTACCTAATGTCTTGTTTACCTTGGTTCATGTGATGATAAATTACCTTTTACCTTCCATTTAATACTACTCCCATGGTCTTACTTTCCACACACACAAAAGGCCATATTCATAATGAGGGTATCCAAAAAGATAGTTTATAAATAAAAAGATTGCAAAAGATTATTTTGGATTTTTATTACATTTATTATTTCATGATTATTGTGGGTTAATATACAACTATAACTACAATGATGTCATGTTAATTTAATAGAAAAATTCAAGAATAGATTAGATACAATATAAATGTTTTTTTTGTCCCTGTTTTAACTATAATTTTCATCTTAAAGGAATATTAAAAAATGTATTAAACAATGCAATTGACTTCAATTTTCTTTGATAGATAAGTGATGCATACATCTATGTTTGGCAATGGTCATATAATGCATTTGATTAATTAATATATGATATAAGAATGTTGAAGGTTATAGGATCCATTATAAAAGGGTAGCAAAAAAAAATGATTCCTTTTTTTGCCATTTGGTTGATTTTTTGTATTCACTAAGCTTATAATTTGTGGCCCCAAGTGTCGGCAACATGTGTAGGAAATTTTCATGTAAAAAAACATGTTAAGTTATATATAAAAACTTATGTACTCATTTTTTGCATTTCTGATTTTTTATCAAAATATTTATGCATAATTACATATGCATGTGAAAAATCGCCACCACCATGAAAATTATCATAATTTGAATTATTCAATATATTCTGTGTAGATTTTATATTTGAAAAATAATAAAAATAAAGTCCTTGAGTCCTATGTCCAAAAAGGGGTACCTTAATTGTGAACATGCCCCCAAAAAAACATCAAGTTTTTGAAAATCCTTGTAAAACCCATGTATTTTCCATCATGCCCTCATCGCCCAAAAAGAAGTACAAGATGACTACCTTCCTTAGGACAATATAGTAGAAGAAAAAAAAATTCTAGAAAGAAATATAGGGAGAAAGAAAGAGAGAGAAGAAATACGATAGAAATAAATGAAATGAGATAGGGCCCAAAAGAGTGAGAAGAGAGCCACACCCCGCTCTTTAAGTCCCAAATCCCCACTATCTTCCTAAGAAAATGTTAAACCTCCTGCAAGTCAGCCCTTAGATTACTTCTTACTTTAGTGCCAGTTAGCCAACTAACTTCCCATTGCCTTTCTACGTACACTTCCTAGGAACTAGCTAGACTTGTTGGCATTGTCTCCCAAATTAATGGAGATAATAAATAAAATTACTACTGATAACTTCAAAAGCTATTGGTTGCCCTACTACCCAAACTAACCTCTAGATTAAAAAAATAGAAAGTAATCTCCCTTCATACATAGACATGGCATCACTAATAAGAGACATTAAGGTGTTTAGTTCAATGTTGTCTCACAAACTAAAATGAAAATTGTGATCAACACCATGTACATGTTGGGGATACATGAGCTTATCTTGCATGGGACACAAGGTACATGTGCACATTTTTGTAAAGGGGTGGACATTCTCCATTTGTTAGTGTATTGTGTTGCTCGGTGGTGTAAAACATTAGTGTTGTGTAAGATTATGTAACACCAAGAATTTGTGTGGATTGAAAACAAGAGTTGTCAGATTTGAATGTCTTTGTAGCCCCATGCCTCTTGAAAGCCTTTTTAACTTTATTGTAGATCTAGGTGATCTAAATAATACTAAAAAGACCTTGATGTTAGTCATCTTGTCAATGCAAAATAAATTTCAACAAGTTTTGTTATGTGTACACCAACTAGAATGTTTTAGGTGGTGGTTGTTATAGACACAAAGGCATGTTGGAAAACTTACAACTTCGTCAAAGGCATGAAATGCTTGTTTCCCTCTTCACCCAAGTTCAAAATATTCAATTTTAGTGACAATGATTCAATGGAGTTGGTTTAAGTAGGACAACTTTAGGTTCTGTAAGTTGTAAGTTGTCATTTGAACAATTCCAAATTGAAATTTGTTTAAGTTGTTGCCAAATAAAAAGATATGGAAATGTGTATTTTTGAATCTATGTTTTCTTTAAGTTTTTTTTTTCAACACAAAAGTCCTAGTAGATATTCAATACTTTCTCCACCAATTTGCATCCCATTTTTTTTCAATCAAATTCAAGTATTCAAATTCAAATATACAACATATTAGAATTCAATACAATTCAATACAATTCAAGTTGCACGTAGGGTAAAAGCATGATTGTGTGACTCATTTTTAATATTTTGAGAAGTTCATATCTTACACTAGTTAAAATTCCTACAATTAAAATAATTATTAAAATATAAATCCTATATATATCTCGTATGTTTTTGGTCCAAAAATATTCATAAGCCACCCAATAGATTTCATTATACATGTGATTGGTCAAAAATTCCTTTACCAATGTTTGGAGATTTCAATGTGAAAATGAGAAAAAATGATGAAAATCATGCCATTTTAAAAATCAGAATTTCTTGTATTGAAAAAATTTCAATGCATTTTATTTATTAATGACTCATTTGATGGTGACCTATTTTTTAATTTTAATTTTAACTTTATTATGACATTTTTTTGAATTCACCTTTTCTATTTTACATGTGTGATAAACATAGTGTTATCATTTCAAAAGCTTATTATGAATCCACTTTTTTTTAAAAACTCATCCACATTTTCAAACCTGATTCTACCAAAGTCTATTGCAAAATGAATAATTCAAAAATTAACAATGTCAATGTTGCATATGGTTTTACATTTTAAGTTCATCTATAATTTTTAAAAACTATGATTTCGACAATCCAAATTAAACATTTCCCTATGCTTGTCACATACAATGTCATTCATTATTTTCATTCAAATGAAACTTAATTTCCACAAAATCAATTCATTTTTTCATCAATTGATAGGTTGATCACCACTAGTAGTGCACAACAACACAAAGCCCAAGTAAATTTGCAATGGGTTGAGAAAAGTTAGAATGAAGGAGTGGACCCTTCTAGCTAAGAAATCATGAAATTGACAATGGAGTGAAACTTAAGAGCCTCCATAGCTCCATAGTAAAGGAGAACACTTCAGTTGGTGAGGAGAATGCCAAACTTCTACAAAAACCCTACAAGGGTACATTTTTAAAAAAAAAGTAACATAGGCATTTCAAATAGTGAAACACCCACATTTTGCATTTTTAAATGCTCACTCACTCCTCCTGATACCCCATTATGGCATATAATGCATACTCCATTTACACTCCACAAAGCACAGCGGTTTTTCGAGAAGAAATTACTGTGTATCTACCAAGCATATTGAGCTTTAACAATGAGGATGCATAACATTTGCTCTATTGCAGAACAAGAACCCACATGTTGCAAAAGGCCTGTACCAATGGTACATACTTTAAGGTTAGGATTTTGAACTTAACATATTGGAAATCCAATATTACTTTTCAAAATAAAATAAATATATTTTGAACTTCCATAGAATGTGCATAAACAGTTGTGTGAAGTGATGCAGTGCCCAAGTGTGAAAAGTAGAGAGTACTACATATTCATGGTAATTTCCACTACTTAAAGCACAAAACACCAAACTAGCTTGAGAAATATCAATACAATTGCAGAGAGAACTCCACAAAAACATGTAAGACAAGCAAAAAATGTTATGCCAGTTCCAGCCAAACCAAAACAAAGGAAAAAAGAATAGTGTGGTCCTAACCTTGGAAGTGGCGCTCACAAAAGTATCATGCCATTACCTTCATCATGAATGACAGTGATTAGCTGCAATTACTCCTCTTGATGGCAATTGACTGCAGCTAGTCAATTCTAGCTCTGAGTGACTCTATCAGCCACTTGACTGTGGATAAGTATAGAACCGCTTGGCAAAAGGGACAGACCCAAGGTCCTGCAATGAACATACACAAGACCTTCACATGGACTTTAGTGTTGATAATGAGAGAGCATTTGCAAAATCTCTCTAGAACCTCCTATAATAATTAGCTAAAAGACCTCTTATGCCACTGATCCACGTTGACTACTCAAACATCACTTCAGATATACAAACATCCCTACTCAACAGACATCCTCATATGAGAAAAAAGGTTGTATGTGCTACATTACACCAGTACCTGTACAATTCTTTGGTCCTACAAAATAACTGTTGACACAATATCATTGCACAATAGGGTCTCCAGTCCGTTCTGACAATTCACTTTTTATTGTTTCTGCAACCTCTTTAACCTACATGCCACCAACAGATTCACATTGTGTTGATGTCCATCAGTACACAACTAAGAGAAGAAAACTGAAGACTCCTGGTTACCCACCCAAAAACCCAATGAAGAAATGAGCACAATAGCAGCAATGCAGAGAAAACCCACACAAAGAGAGTTGTGAAATCACTACCCCTGGATAATGCTGAAGAACAGGTGAATAGTGTTCCAAGACAGTGGACACTCTTTCCAGCAAAGCCACAAGATTATCAACTTCATCCCCAAGTAGATCAACCTGTAAAAACCACAATGATGCAAAGGTGATGAACATATCGGAACCCTCAAGAAGCTTTGTTACCAAGTACATGTGTTCTAGTAGGCCACATAATGCAATACTACCCACTAATAAAGGCCTGTTCAAACAGGTGCCATGACTCAATCTAGGTCTGCATTTGTGGTTTCCTGGCAGTTTACAACCACACTGGTAGCAGCCACCAACTTCCAAAAAGCAGTTAAGCCATGTTTTTGTAGAACAACTCATGAGCACACAAAGCTGCAGGTACTACTGTTTTTCAAATGTCTCTCAGAAAGTAAAGTGCAATAAGATTCAGACTCTTGGAATCATGCAGCCAACTGGGGAACAGAAAGTCAGGAAAGTACATAACAGATGTATGTATAGGAAGAGGAAACTAGATGACAAGTTGTGTCACACACCTCAACCTCTGCTTTTTTCAGATTCTGGGCACTCAGGAGATAATCAAAATCCTTTGATAAAGGTCCATGGATTAGTCTGTGCAAGTGACCAATCTGTTCATGCACTCCATCCAACCTGCAAATCAAGATGATGATCAAGTTCCAAGGCATAAGGACAAATGCACAGTTCTCTAGAACTAACCATCTAGACATCCTTATAACATGATCAAAGCAATTAAATCAAAGGTCAATCATTGGAGAACAACCAGCCAAATACAACATCAGCCAGTATTCATATGCAAGGAATTTTATGCAAGTTGGAGTATAAGAGCTGCACTCATATGAGCACCATGCACAGTAGTGCAGTAGTCAAGGTGTTGAGCAACTTTTGAATGTGACATCCCCACCCAAGCTCACCTCAGTTTCTGCTTATTGAGACATTCAGAGAGTTCATCCTCAATTTTTTCTGAAGAACACACTGCTTGTTTACAAGTCTGTTCAAGTTCCTGCAGCAGATGCTTCCATGGTTCTTCTGGCTTTTCTTGTGATATTTCTAGCTCTGCTTTCATCCTTAGGACCTCCATTTCACCTGTCACTGTAAACAAAGCCAATCCAAATATGATTCTTTGAACCAACTCCAAAGCCACAATTCTACTCTAGTTTCACATCTATTGCTACTTCATGCTGTAGACCCATGAGAAGTCAAACTTCAACATAGACAAATGTCCATGCAAATCCTCAAAACATCCAGGATCCAGCAGAAAAGTTTGATATGGAGGGATAAACCCACTAACCTTTCTGTGCCCTTTCCTCTTTGAGTTCTTTCTGTGCTCGGCTGAGAGCATGCTCCATCTCCTTGAGGGTCCTCTCATATGATGCAGTGAGTCCTTCATGCTCTTTCTTATGATTAAGATCAATCTGGTTTCGCTCCTGTTGCAAAGTGGCAACACTTAATCCTAACTGATTCTGCTCGGCCATCAGAACACTGACCACCTTCTCCAGTCGATTCTGCTCATTTTTGTGGGCAGCAATGATCTCCTTCATCCGATCACGTTCAAAGGCATGAACAGCGGCCATCTCCTCCAAGCGACTCTGTTCTGTTGCAATCTTCTTCTCTAACCCAGGCACCCTTTCCTCTAGCCAACTTCGCTCCCCTTTAAGATTAGTGATCACCTCGTGCAGGCTAGTTTTCTCTTCCTCCATAGTTGCAGCTTGTTCTTTCAGCTTACACTGCTCATTTTGTAAGTCTGCAACCAACACTTCCAGCCTTCTCCTCTCTGTTTCATGCTCCATAGCCACTGTCTCTAGCTCACTAATTCTAGACTCCAACTGATCCTGTACTTTCTCCAAACTCCCATTACTAGTCCTATATGCAGATGCCTGAGTGAGCTTTTCTGCTAATTCACCAATTCTTAGGTTCTTCTGTGAAATTGTTTTAACCACTTCCACCCTCACCTTCTCTAGTCTCTTGAGCATTGTCTCGAGCTCAAGGACTGCCAACTCTCCATGTTGTTCCAGTTTCAGACTCTCATCTTCAGCCCTAGCCTCAGATGCCTGGAGAAGCTCATCCTCAAGTTCTGTAAAGTGTAGGTCCCTTTGAGGCACACACTCCTCTTCCCTCTTGGGGATATTGACTATCTTTTCCAGCTTTCTAAGAGAACACTCAAAACTCTTTAACTCGGCTACAAGCTCTCTGAAAACTTTCTTCCAACTGTCACTAACGATCCTACCTTCCAATGCTTGGGCACGCCCCTTGGCCAGTTCTGTAACACCATCAACCTCTTGATACATGATTGTTTCCTGGCCATTACCTTCTTTATCCTTGGCAGTTACTGCATAATCCACACCTTTCAATTCCATTGCAAGCTCTGCAATCACATTCTCCATTTTCTTCTTGTCAATGATATCCTCAGATGGATCAGTAACCTCATTTACAAGTTGCCCAATGTGATGTTCCTTTTTGGAGACCAAACCCAGTGACAGATCCTTCTCCCTTTGCCAATTGTCATTGTCAGCATGTGCAGTTGCCAAACATCTTGATTGGGTTCTTCCCCTTCCATGAGATGCCTGCTCTAGCAACTGCTTCAAATCAAGCACTTCTTCTTTCAACTTGGCAACTTTGTCTTCTTGTTTTTGTTTTGCTTCAACCTTTATCTTCTCAATCTCCTTTGCACTCTCCCGCTTGAGCTTGTAAATTTCATTTGCATTCTGCTCCATTATCTGGTCTCTCTCTCTCCGCAGTTCAAGTACCTCCCTTTTCAACGATGAAACTACCTGCACAAATAACCTCACATTATGTCACAACTCTTGTACTGTCACCCTCTTAAAAATGCTTTCAATTGGTCCATCTGGAAGTGTTGGTCTGGAATACCATGAATCTCCATATCATGCACAAAGGGGACAAGTCCAGTTTACATCATTATGGTTAGACAACTTGCCTCTTTGCTCTTCCTGGAGCTGAAATTCTTGGATGGCGATTCTCCTATATCCACCATAAAACCCTCCACAGCAGCTTCAGTGTCCCGTCGGATAACCACTAGGACTGGGTCAGTCACACATCCAGAAGCAGGCCCAACCGCTTGGTCAATGAGTTCCTTGCTCTCCTTTGCTTCAGCTCTCTTCAGGGCAGCCTTGTAGCCCTCAAGCTCAGCTTGCAAAATAAGCAACTTGTCTTCAAAAGTAGATCTCTCCTTGTCCGTAAGACCAGAGTCTCCAATCATCTTATGTGCAAGTTTCACTTCCTTCTTTTGACCTCCATCAAGCTCTTCATAAAGAGATTTGTCTCCAAGAACTGTGTCTCTATCATCATCAACTCCTGAATGTGCTGTCATTGACCCAACCTCTGCAACCCTATCTCTCTCTTGCTCAACCATAATCTTAGATCTCAACTGTTGCAGATGTGGAATCTCTTCATTTGGAAGACACCTTTCTTTGATCCATTGCTGAACCCACTCCATTGTAACCAGCTCAACTATCTCGTCTTCAACTTTGTCCCTCCATATCCTACCTTCTACCTGCTCCTCACATTCTCTTGTGAGCAGCTCCATTCCTCCCAGTTGATCTTCAAGGCTACCTCTTAGGGCAAGCAAATCTGGGTCTGTTATAGCAAGGGCTCTTGTGAGGTTGCAGTTCACAGCGTTTGAATTGTCAAGGCTCAATTGCAAACGCTCACATTCAGCCAGTAGTCTGCATTCCAGTTCCTTCTGATGCAAGGTTCTCTCCAGAATTGAGCACTCTTCAGAGGAGTCCATCAGACTTGCAGCATTTGATTGTGCCTCTTGAAAATTACACAATGATGCCTCACTCTCAAGGTCCAGTGAGGAGTGTAGTGTATCAATCTCAGCAACTAGCACATCTCTGTCTGACAAGCCTTTGTGCATAGAATCTACTGTGGCCTCAAGCTCTGTGCTGAGTGATTCAGCCCTTGCTCTTGTCTCCTTCAGCATGTCACTCAGATATGATATATGTTTTTCCATCTCCACAACCTTATCTTCACTGATCTTGCTTGAAATCTCAAATTCTATCACCTGCTTCAATTTGTGTGTTTCAAAACTCTCCTCTGAGGACATTAGCATGTTGCTCAGATCTGTTATTTTCCCTTCCATATCAATGGTCTTGTCTTCTATAATCTGGCTTGAAATCTCCCATTCCATCTTCTGTCTGAATTGCTGTGCCTCAAGACTTGCCTCTAAGCAGAGTTGTGCAGGCACATGTGTTAATATTGCCATACAATCAGATTGAAGAAACCTTCCAATGGAGAACAATCTCAAATACTAGACACAATTCACCAACAGAGAGTGAAATATATTTAGAAATGTAAATTGGCAGGTAACCAAGGAGATAATGCTACTCACGTAATGCATCCTCTAATGCGTGAAGCTCCTCCTGCTTTGTCAGCATCTCAGATATTTTCCTGTGCTCCTGCTCCAGAAGGTCTTGGAGATGGGCTTCCTGACACTTGAACCTGGTTTGCAACTCAGAAATCTCTTTTGTCTTGAGCACCTCAGCAGTCTCCAAGGCTACTACTTTAGATTCACATTCCTCCTGCAACTGCTTCTGGTACTCAGCCTGCACAAAAGAAGGATTTTTCAAAACAACTGAAACTGAATGGCAGAAACACAAATACCACATACAACACAAATCCTACTATTTGTCCAATTGCAGGTCAGTTTGTGAACAGATACCTCCTTTTGCACAGATTTGTCAATGGCCTGCTGACACTTGTCCACCCAATCATTTGCCCCACCCTCCACAACCTCCAGAAAAATGCAAGTCTCCACAGTATGCTTCCACAGGATGGACTCAAGATCCTCTTCAAGGGCTAGCTTGTTTCCAGAGTCAACCAGACCTGTAATCAGCACATTGACTTCATCGACCAAACTCTTCAAACAGCTTTCAAAGTAGGTGCTCACCAAGTCTGATTGAATTTCCCCTCTCCATATTTCCTCACAATCTGCTTCACAATCCAGAAGATCCTTTTGTTCTGGTTGTTGCAGGTTGGCATTTGCCTCCTCCATGTTGAGCAAGAGACTAGCAACATGGTCCTCCGCCTTCTTCAACAAGCAGGCCCTGGAAGAGGAGCATATTTTGAAAGGAGATTGTTATAACTTCCTAAGATTTCTACTCTGTATGCCCCAGTAAACAAGGATGCTTGAAGAAGGCATGACCTCATTCCAAAAGGCAAGGGCTATTACATTGGTGCACAAGGTGCCATAAGGCAGGACCAAGATCTTCAACACTCATGAAGTATGTTCACAACAAATCAGAACTGTTAACACCACCAGAAATGTTTGCCAGTAGATTAAGTTTGAAATTGAGACAGAACATACCAGATGGTATTTATGTCCTTCTCCTCAAGGCTTTCCTTAAGTCTACCAGCATCTGCATCCCTGGCAGGAAGCACCTTGTTAATGTCCTCCTGCAGTGCTTTGACTAACCCCTTCATGATAGCTGATGTCACTGTCATCTTTTGAGCATCCCTACACTCCACCTCTGCTGCAGCATCCTCAAACATCTCCAAGAACTCCTTGAGTTGAACTCTTCAAAGTCCAAAATCTGCTCTCGAGCTGGGCTCATTGCTAAACTCACCTGCACAGTACATACAACAGGCTCAGGAGATGGTGCTATGTGACTTTCTTCCCTTGATACTGCATCCCAATTTTGATAGCATGCTGACCCCCCTGATATGGTTGCTCATCTGCATTTGCTCCTCTGGTTTTGCTCCTTCAGCCTGTGGTGTATGTAGTATGCAACAACCTCCTCAGCATGGAGAGACAAATAGGAGTTGTAAGGTCTCAAAATTCCTTCATCTGTACAAACTGGGTTCCCCATCTTCCTATTTGCATCTATATTCCCTGCTTTCTTGCCTGAGTCTGATACAGCATTGACTTTACCCCTACTACTCCCCTCCAAAAACTGTGATTGCAATATGGCACTACATGTCTTCACATGCTATATTTTGCAACCCTAATAGAACAGGAAGCATGTAATTGTGGTTGCAATATGGCACTACATGTCTTCACATGCTATATTTTGCAACCCTAATAGAACAGGAAGAATGTAATTGTGGCTGCAATATGGCACCACATTTCTTCAGATGCATATTTTGCAACCCTCGTAGAAATGGGAGAATGTAACTGTGATTGCAATATGGCACCACATTTTCTCAGATGCCATACTTTGCAACCCTAATAGAAAGGGGAGAATGTCAGTGACCATATGATGCCTGCACTTGAAAGGAATGGCTCCACACAAAGGTGGCCTCCATGATGCAAACTGATATCGCCACCACAAAAGAGAGAGAATCCCATCTGAGAAAATCCAAGACATTTGTATGCCTTGATCATATTGGGCAGGGAGGATCATTCCAGGCCTATACAGATCTAGACACAGAAAAGCCCCACTCAGCACTGAACTCCTACAAGAGTCTCAGCTTCCAAATCAAAGATGAGCCCTGCTAATCCCCTCTTGGCCCCAGCTTTGCTCAACTTTACAGCCCAAGCCACTGCATTTGCTGTCAACATAATCATGCAAGACCATGACAGGGAACTAAAATCAATGCATTCACCAACATTCAATGCACAATTACATCAGGTTCCTGAAAAGAGTAATAATTCTGAGACTCCAGCTCAAACATGATTTCCAGATCGACCTACTTTGGTTGAGAAATGGCACATCACAAGCCCCAGGCAACCTCAAGTTATTTTCCCAAGTTGCTGCTCAAGTTACAGCACGATTTACACCAACCAAGAATAAACCAATTCATACAATGAGACTCATATAATAACACACTCATGCAAGAGACATTCAAATGTCCTTTAGCATCAACACATTTCAGAAGTAAAATCTGTCATCAAATTTTGGTCTCCAGCCAGTAAACCTTAAAGCCCTATTGCAGTTGCAATTCCTAGCCATAAGCATATCAAACCCTACCAGGGAAGAAACCTTGCCAAGTAATTAATCACACATGCAGATGTAGCCTGGACAGGTTCAGAAATGCTGCTGCTCCCCAAAGACTAAGAAACCTTGGTTGGTGCAAGCAAGCTTTACACCAACAAAGAAGAAACAATTCATACAATGAGACTCATATAAAAACACATCATGCAAGAGACATTCACATATCCTTTTGCATGAATTTCATTTTGGAAGTACATAAATCTGTCATCAAAATCAGGTCTTCAGCCCACAGACTTAAAGCCCCTGTTGCAATTGCAATTCCTAGCCATAAGCATATATAAAACCCTGCCAGGGAAGAAAATTTTGGCAAGTAATCAATCACACATGCAGATGTATCCTGGACAGGTTCTGAAATGCTGCTCCCCGAAGACTAAGAAACCTCAGTTGGTGTAAGAAGCTTTACATAACCAAGATGAAACCAATTCATACAATGAGACTCATATGATAGCAGTCATGCAAGAGACATTCACATGTCCTATGCATGAGTGTTATCATGCAAAGGACATGTGAATGCATTTCGGAAGTAAAAATCTGGCATCAAAATTGGTTTTCAGTCAGCAGCCTTAGAAGCCCCCTTGCAATTGCAATTCCCAGTCATAAGCATACATAAAACCCTGCCAGCGAAGAAACCTTTGGCAAGTAGGTAATCAATCACACATGCAGATGTAGCCTGGACAGGTTCAGAAATGCTGCTGCTGCTCCCCGAAGACTAGGATGTCGCTGGACCTTTCAAGCAAAGTGCTAAAGGGGAAAGCAATGGCCAACAAAGCGGGAAAACAATTACCTGGGGTTTATCGATCTTCACCTCCTTCTTCTCATTCCCGAGTGGAATCAACACATGGGGAGCATAGTTGTAAAGCAAATCCTAATTGCTCTAAAACCTGAAAAAACCTCCCACCCAAGTTCCCCTCTAGACCGTAGGTAGAACAACCTGCCTGCATTCAGCCAAACAATGAACTACAAATGGGTTATGTTCTTTGCTGCAATTCAAAGCTGCAACTGAATGCACGAATCAAAAAGACATAAATATTTCTCGGTTTTCAAACAAACATCGGAAGAATCTTGTTTGCAAATATCCTCCAAACAAATGTCGATCTTGCAGTCATAACGCATCAATCGATCGGTGTCGAACGTTAGGGCAAAGGCCACTCTCTCGACATGTGTTGGGCGGGTACCCGCTTTGGCGGGTAAGAACATCCGGTTCAGGATAGTACGAGAACCAGAACCTCCGGTTCCGGTTAGTAAGAACTAAATATGGGGGAATGGCTCCCTTGTAACCAAACGAGCCACTAGGGGCTGAAGGCCCCCCCCCCTTTGGTGGGAGGAGGCGGCGCTCATGGATTGGTGTAGCTTAGTCATTGTAGTTGCACACTGGTAATGCATTCTTCAAAAATTATTGGATAGTGGAATACAATGACAAAAAATAGAATCTAAAGGTTTTTTAATTTTAAAAAATTGAAATATTCAAATTTAGTATATTGTCTAGAATCCTATTGATAAATCAAGGCATATCATGTCATATATGGCATTTAGATGTGCACCAACATGAAGTTTGAAGTTCCCTCTGTTTTATTATTTGCAAGACAATTTTATTTTTTTTTGCAAGAATGATAATTGCTAGCATTGCACAATCTTTGGAAAGCATATTTGGTGTTGTGCAAGACTCTTTTTCAACCATGTTGCCATGCACCTACAAGCATCACCTAGTAATGAATCCAGGTTCATTTACATGCATTTATAAGAATTTCCAAAAAGCATATATTTTGATTTTTTTTAAATTTATTTGTTTGAGGTCCAAAAATTGAAGCAAGAAAGTCAATTGTAACATTGATGGAAAAACACATACCACTTCGCTTGTGATTAATGGGACTTTAAATGGTTACTCTTGAATGATAAATCCAACCCAGGTATAGATGTAAATCAAACTATGTAAATTAGTCGTAGGTTAGTCAAAGATGACTCGATCGATGTCAACACAATGTCACAATAGTCGTAGATAGCAAAAATTTAGTTACAAAGATCAAATAGTTGCAGGTAGTTGTAAATGTAATGGTCACATATTGGTCTTTTTCTTCTAGTGATATCACAATAAACAATAATGTTAACATTATTGTATGAACTTTTAAGGAATGGTGTATTAATTTGACGAAAATGAACCACCCTAGCTTACAACCACCATTTGAAAAATGTTTTTCCATTAAGTGACTCACTTTCATAGGTTTTGGTGACATGGCACCAAGTCCATATTTAGTTGAGCAAGCCCATTTTGGTGGATGTTGCATTGGTGGGATCTTGTGCACATTGGATATATTTGTTATGGACCAATTTAACATCGCATGATTTGTTGCAATGGGCATATGATTTGGTGCCATTACCTAAAGGTCTCACTATGGATGCCATTTTGGATTCAAGACTCATGTCATAAATGGTGTGGCATCATGATAGGCCACCTCTTACCATTGTCAACAAGGTGGGCCAACCATGGGCAACCTTGCCAATAATTATGAGCTTGCCAAGTTCACATTTTTTTGTGATGATGGTCCCAAGATGATTTAAGATTCAAGATATTCTTGTTAAGTGGAACCCAATGCTAATGAATGAGAATGTGTTATGGGGTTTAATGCCCACATTACTTAAGTTTTTGGCCTATGAAAGACCATCAAACATCAAATCCTTGGTCAAGTCATTGATTAGAATAACATTCACCTAAGTTATTATCTGAGCATTGGTCAAGCAACATCAATTGTTCAAGTGCCACCCACCCACCCACCCCATATTCTTCATTTATATCACTTCATGGATTTCATCACAAGATAGGCATATTCATGAAAGGATGACAATGTGATCATGAGGTCACATCTAGTAATCCCAAATAAGTGAAACATCCTCATCAACAATGGGATTCTACATGAAGGGAAAAGGTGATGGATGCCATCAAGGTTCAATGTTTGGAATGGGGGAAATACAAGTCAAATGCATTTTTGGCATCCAAGGTTTTGGGCTTATTTGAAGAATTTGAAATGACTTTAGATGCACATGGAATGAAGGCTTCCTACAGGGATGTTCTCATATCAACTTTGTAACAATTTTTGGTGCAACTTCAACTTTGGGCACTAGGGACGAGTCACCATCCAAGCCCAAAACACCTATAAATATGGAAACATGGGAACTAGAAATTGGTCCCATGGTAACAAGAGGTGAAGCATGTAAGATGTAATAGCTATACAATAAAATGCATCCTTGTATGCCAAGTGATTTCACTAAATTTTGAGTGAATTCATTGGTCCATTGAATAAGAACTATTGAACTACACCCACATTTTGTAGCAGTGTAGTTATTGCAAAATTAAATTCAATATTTTGCTTTCAGCTTCAAGGAGTTGAACAAATTCAATGGGCAAAAGGTGTACACATCATCTTGGATGATGATACCTTTATTTTTTAACCACCAAATAGGTTCAATGACATGGAATGGGCTTTATTGAAAGTTTGGATAAAGGAACTTTTGGAAATGGGGTTGGTGGAACTTTACAAATGGGAGTATGCATAAGCCCAGGTTATGTTTGCCAAGAAAGATATTTTTGGTAATTGGACTAAACATTAGATGTATGGAGATTTATATAGATTTATCAACAAATGAACATGATTTGACAACATATATATATATATATATATATATATATATATATATATATATATATATATATATATATATATATATATATATATATACATATTTATAAATAGATAAATAAATTTATAATTATGTTTATATTTA
>Ga0116227_10010740_pt1 | contig 15794 bp, 6 predicted proteins | sample S1TSphgellanicum_FD_89693 | JGI IMG/M metagenome (GOLD analysis project Ga0116227, IMG submission 89693) | Host-associated microbial communities from peat moss isolated from Minnesota, USA - S1T2_Fb - Sphagnum magellanicum MG | ecosystem: Host-associated > Plants > Peat moss > Unclassified... | reverse complement strand
CGACCCTCTACCCCTTTCTAGAGTTGGAAGCCGGGAGCGTGCTACCAAGTTCAACTTTCCGCAACTTGACTTTGTGAAACCCTCAAGTGGGTTCCACCCCCGTGACTTGGGAGCGCGTCAAAAAATCCTTCAATTATGCATTAACCAACTTGTTGTTTGGTTTTTACAAATTGATATGAATAATTGACACACTTGTCATTTGTCCTAATCCCCATCCTAGAGCTCCAACACACCCCTCTTACCCCAGAAGCGTTGCGAGTTACAGAGTGTGCCCTAACTCTTTCTTCTTCCATTGTTTTCACTTTGGGACTTGCATTTGAATTAAACAAGGAGTTTGGATGTCACAACCCTACTTTGAGGGAAATGTGAGGATGAAATTCACACTCCCAAAATTGGGACTTGGGAGTCCTCCGGGACTCCTGAAATTTTAGAGTTCGATTACAGGGGTCAAAACACCTTGCATTGGGGTGTTCTTTATATCATTGAAAAGCTAGCAAAGTGTAGATGTCGAAAATAGGCTTGCATGGGCCATTTGCACATCTGCAGCACAAGTTATAGCAAAAAGAAGGGCCGAAAGTCAATTTGGCAATTTGACTCCCAACCATTAAAAGTCAGGAATTGACCCGACCCCAGTGTGTGCAAGTGGAGTGTGACACATCGTTGGAAATTTCTCAAGGAGAACTACAAGTTTGCTTCAGATCTCATCCCAATCTGAGGTTTAAACAAAGAATTATGACTTCGCAAAATCTCGAGAGTCCAAACCGAGACAATTTTGGGACTCTTCTTTGGGAGTCCCAGGACAAAAAGCCATTCGGATGTGGGTGCCGCGGAGAGGCACAAAATATACTATATGGGGGAAGGTGGTGGCTTGCTTCAAGTCCGGGCCATGGTGAATAAAGTGAATCTATAGTTGCCCGTGGCTTGTCCTAGCACCAAGGGTGTTCCAAAAAGTGAACTAACCAACTTGTTGGTTGGTTTGATGCAGGTTCGAGTAAGTGAATAACTTGTCACTCTTCCTAGTCCCATCCCGGAGCTTCGGCACGCCCCTCTACCCCTTCTAGTGTTGAGAGCTGGGAGCGTGCCCCAAGTTCCTCCTAATTCCATTGTTTGAGTGACTTAGACCTGTCTTGGGTCTAATTAGGGACTTGGGAGCGTGTCATTGGAGGTGCATCACTTGGGTCTACATCCACCACAACCAAGTTCCAAACACCTTGTTACAACACCCAACATGGATTTTGAAACAATTGTGAAATTTAAAACTTAACACCCAATACAAATCTTGAAACAAATTGTGAAAATGATAAGAAAAATTAGCAAAGCATATATGTGTTAGTAAATGGAAAATTTTATAACCAAAAAGTGAATGCATATTTTTTTTGGTTCCTCAAAATTTTTGCCAATTTCAAATAGGAAGATGATTCATTATTACATGCAAGAAACAACAAAAATACCACATTGACTTACTTAATGTTATATCTTCCTCCATCAACTTATCAGCTTCCACTTTCCACCACTTTGCCACACAAAATGCATGGAGCCTTAATTTGTCCAATAGAGCCTAGCCCTCTTTAGTGCTAGCCATCAAGTTGCCCCATTTAGTTTTCAGAGAGGGAATAACAATAATTTTAACAAAATCAATCATTACCACTAGAGGTGCTACATTCATTTCAATCACAAAGAAAATCAAAAGAGAAGTCCAATGTATCAACATTGGACATAGTTTTTCAAAGCAAAATTCATTGGGCACTTGAAACCAACCATCACTACATTTTTCTTTCCAAAGATAGAGAACAAACTTTCTAGTTACCCAATAGTCAAAAAATCCAAAACCCTCCCCCATGAAATTGCATAGAGATTTTCTAGAAATTTTTTTCATCAACCATCACAGTTAGCTAAAGCTTGGAGCTCACCAAGTAAAAAACAACAGTCATCATGTGGATGATCTTATGAATCTTTCTTTGCAAATCTTGCATTATTTGTTTCTCAACACACATTGAAGCATTCCAATTTCTTCTTAATTTTGTAGATCAGACTCTCTTATGTATTATAGTAAGAAAAAGCTTTGAAAGTAAAGGAGTTGCTTGAATTGGTGATAAGAATTTTCTAAAAGAATGTCGAAGATTTGAATGGGATGAAAGGGGGATTGATTCTTATTCATACAGGTTGTAGCATGAATGTTTCAAAACCATCCACATCGAACAAAAGGTTGCGATAAAACAAAATGCCTTGAACAATGATATTAATCAATCAATTAGAACATCAAAAGGATTGATTGACATGAAATCCTCCAACTTTCCACAATTGATTATTGTTGTACAAATGGAAAATGTTTTGTAAGGTTTCTTAACCTCTATATCTCTCCCCCACATAATTTTGTTTACAATTGACACAAATCCCTACTTGAACATGCAATTTAAAAATTCTTCTCAACAATCTTTTGTGCTAGTAATAATAAAGCAAGATCATGGGAAAGAGAAATCTTAGAGATTCATATGTATGTATGTATGTATTTGAGCATGCGTAAGGCATCATTCAGCAAGTTCAATAGCGGGTGACAAAAAATGCCAAAGGGAATATCCACAAGCAGAAAAGTTCCTCTTATGATTGACCCATCTTTTTCAAATCTAATGTATACTAAATCATCTAAAGGGATCTCTTCATCACTCAAGGAAAAATAGACATGACCAAGGGGACTTTTGGGCCTATCCACTGCCTCTTTCAAAAATACCTTGTTTATTTATGCTTGTACTTATCTTTGTTGTCAAAGTTTGAAACTTTGCACCAATTTAAAATTTACCTCTCAAATTTTATTGTCAAAGAAAATGATGGGAAAACATTGTAAACACAACAACCAAAGACATTTTAGAAAAAGAATTCAAACAATGTGTCTTTTTATATGTAATAATAAAAGATGTGTCTTGTCATATTAAAAAAATTAAGGCGCACAAATATACATGGTTTGAAGCCATAAACTCTAGATAAATCTAGAAAACGTAGAATTTTACAATAACAATTAATAATTTTGCAAGAACAAAATTTAATTAATGTAATTAATGTCTAATTTTATTGGAGAGTAATTGTAATTTTTTAAATTTATACATTAATTATAGTAGTTTCATGATTTACAATTGAACTTAATTATTTAAGATTTATAACTCACAAGTTTTAATTTTTAATCATAGTATTTAACTATAATTAAAGTAATTAATATAATTTTAAATATCTTTAGGTATTATTGTAAATTAAATTAAATTATTCATTTATTACAGTCACTCATGTACTACAAATAATAATAATACTATCATAAATATTTTGAGTAATTTTATTATTCTAAAAATTAATTTAATTTTACTATAATTGAGATTTTTTTATAATTAATAATTATTCTAACTTTAGAAATGAGTTATCTAAATTATTGTAATAGTTAATAAGGAAATTAATCAATTATCATAGGTAATTTCATAAATTAATATCAGTTTATATATATAATTATTCATACTAAATATTGAATATAATAGCTCAAAAATATCATAAAAATTGAAATAATAATGTGAATAATAATAAAAAACAAGAATGATCTACAATCATAATTCAATAAATTTTATTATTATTATTATTATTAGTTATTCAATATTTTATTTTATTATTCCCTATATCATTCGATAAAACAATTGAAATAATTATAATAAAATAGATAGATACATCATTAATATTATTACTATATAAAATTATTTGCTATTTGGTTTTTTTGTTATAATAGTTTGATAATTAAATTTTATATTATTATTTTAAATATTTCTGATTAATATTTAATACTTCTATATTGTTATGATTAGTATTTTTATACATTGAATTGTCATTTTTATTTATCTAATAATATTTTGATTGATTGGGAGATTGATGTGTTATTATTATTATATTGTTATTTTATTAGTTATTCAAATTATTCAATTATGTTATCTTTAATTAATTAATAGATTTTTCATTAGTTAATTAGTTAGTTGGTTAGTCAATTACATGCTTAAATATAATTTACAAAAGTAAAAATAATGATAAATGATATGAAATAAACTTTTTAGTTGTAAGTGGTTTGCAACTAAGGTTCAACTCCAAAATTTATCCCATAAGTTTTATCTTGCATTTCCATCTTGAATAGTATATAAAGAGGTTTTTTTATATTACATTTTCATATTCAAAAACATGCACCCTATGAGATGAGCCAATTAAATAAACTTAACCCAAAAATAAAAATAATGTACCTATCCCTTTGCTACATTCCTCCTTAACCAACTTAGTTAGTTACACATATACCTACCTAAATAAATATATAGCTTAGATAGGTAAGTGTTTAGTTTAAATAAATAGGTAGGTAGAGCTTTCCTACCTACCTCCCTAGTTCAACCCACTTACATACTATTTACTTAAATTGATTTTGTAGTATTTTGATTAATAAGCCATGCGGCACATTTTGATTGTGCCATGTGTCATAATATAAAACCATTGGACATCTTAAACTATTTTATAATTATATTTAAAATATTTAAAAGAAGGGACATTTGACAACACATCGTTTGTTCTCATTATTCCACCAAAATAGTTGCATTATAATTGCAAGCAATAATATGTACATATGGCCATTCAAAGGATGAAAGTGTATTTTTTTGACTTTTTCCTTTCATCTAAAGTTCAATTTCAATTGCTATTAATGTCATGTGCAACTTGTCCAATGCAACTAATGAGATTTTAGTTGTAATTATCACTTGCAACTAAAAATTAATTGCAAAGACCAATTGCAATTGCCACTTTTCTTTGAGTGCAACCATATCTTTCCTATATGGAATTGGATGAAAATTTACAATTTTGGGAGTTTGGATAATACTTGTAAAGCATGCATAAAAGTATAGGGATTTATGGGAAATATAAAGAAGTTTACAATTTTGTTAGTTGAAATATGTATTCATTGAAAGTATAGTTTTATTCTATGACTACATATTTGTACAATATTCAAGATAAAAATTAGTACTTACCATTATCTTGCTTTTATATCATATATATATATTGTACATCCATGTTGTTTATCACTTGAAATTGAAAAACTTTTGTTTAAGACACATCCTCAAAATTCATAATTTTTGGGCCAATGAAGATGTTTGAACCAAAAGCATGAAAATGGGTTGTAAATGCAAGTCTCATCAAGTAATACTCATGTTAGTATATTAATTGTCAATGTTAAAATCTTCTCAAAATCATTGGTGCACAGTTGATACATAACAAGGACATTTGAAAAAATAAATCCACATGCATATTTTGAGTGTTTCAAATATGCATAAAAAATTGATCATTGAAACTTTGCAATTAATGGAGCCAATTTCTAAATCTTATGAAATGTCCCTCTTATGGAAATTTAAACATTGTTCACACCCTTTGATGGCTCCTTTTTATTGTGTTTACACCTAGTTAACTTTAAAATAATATCTACCATGTAACATAACATTTTGTTAATAATCAAAGCTTTCATAATTGTTACCTTTAAGTTCAACAAGCTCCACCATCATTGATTCAATAATGAACATATGTGTGCCCCTATTTCACTTTGGGTCCAAATTGGTTAATTCAATATCAATGTTGCAATTCCTTGACATAGGATATGCTAGTAGGTGGCTACTCTCATTGATTGATATAGTTGCATAAACTGGAATGTTTCTTTGATCTATAGATGATGAACTTCTAGGTAGATCCATTTTTCCTTCTAGCATAACTAACACATGGGTCATCAACGGACGTTTTGTTGGTTCTATTTGTTCACATAAAAGTGCCACATTAATCACACGTTGCACTTCATCTGCCATGACATTGATGTTGTTTAATTTTTGGTCAACTAGATCATTCAACCTATTATCTTTTTGCAAATTTTGTGTTTGCAATCATTTTGCAACATTTATAATTTTGAAAACATATTTTCTATGAGTCATCGTGATCAACATCATTTTGATTTATGGAGTTTGTAAAATTTCTTCTAAAAGGCGTATTAAGTGTAAAATTATGTTCTAGTTTTCTTTTTTGTGTGCAACAAATTATACCAAATATTTTAATTTCTTCCATATGAAAAATCTAGATTCTATCATGATTGCCATTCATTTGAACATGAAAACATTTATTTATAATTAAAATACCCAATATGTGGCTTTTTTATGGACAAAAAAAATCATATATTCATCCTTTACAAAACATAATTGAAATGAATTTTTTTAATAGAATAAATTATTCAAACACACTTACCCAATTAATGAGGCTGATTTTTTTTGTTGGTAAAGTGGGGTTTACATTCTTCCTTCCACTAATAATTTCAAGCAAAAGAACCCTGAAACTATACACATCAACCTTTGTACTTAATTCACCATGAATTGCATACTCTAGAGACATGTATCCCTATTAAAACAAGGAAACCATAAATAAAATATGTTAACTCAACGACGAATGTAAACATTTAAATTTGACAAAAACATATGATACCCAAGTTAATTAAACTTTGCAATAAAATATTCATCAATAAGTAAATTCACAAATTGTAAAACCTACTCAAAGGTGAAGGTAATCAATCAAGCTTTTCATACTTACAATGTTCCAATTTTCACATTTGTAAATAAATGACTTTGATCATTAGAAAATAGTCTTGCCAACCCAAAGTCTACAATTTTTGCATTTAAGTTCCTATCAAGGAGAATATTGGGAGCTTTGATGTTTTGATGTATAATACATGGGTCCAAATCTTCATGAAGGTAGGCTAACCCACGAGCAATTCCCACACATATTTTAATTTGTGTTGGCCAATCCAAGAATAACTTCTTTTCTAATCCACAACTTATAAATATAAACTTGTTTATATGATGGATCATGGATCAAAATTCATGTTATATACTAGATCATATCGCATCTTGATTACATATGTCCATGTTTAACATCTAGGGTTAAAATTTGGTGTTACCCCATAAAGCTTTAGCAAGACCTTCATTTTCCAAAAATTCATATGCAAGAAGGCGTTGTGTACGATGTACACAACACCCTTTCAAATTCACAAAGTTTTTATGTGTAACACCACTAATGGACACAACTTCATTAAAAAAATCATCAACAACTTGGTGCGAGTTGGTGGACAAAAGTTTCATTGCCAACTTTGTCCCATCCACCAAGGACCCCTACAATGCACAAGAAAGGTGCACCAAGTCAATTGTTAATAAAATCAAAGGTAAAACTTGAAAAATTAATTACTTGCATTTTGAAAAAAAAAGAAAAAGATTGTTGGTAATAATGGGGTACTAGTATGTGTTGATAAATTAACCTTGTAAACAACACCAGACCCCCTTTTTCCTAGCTTGTTGTCATGATGAAAATTTCTTGTGGCTGATTTTAAAACATTATATGAATACAATGTAGGTTGCACTTGTTGTTTAACAAATTCTACACAAAGATTTAAAAAAATTAGAATTCACATTTATAACCATTTGTTAAATTCATATTACTCATAATCTACTAACATTGAAACTTGAAAATTATTCAATTTATTTTAAGGTTTGGATAAATTATTCTACGTTAAACATGCATTGAATTATCCTTCTAAGTTATAATTATCAAAACCTTGGTGGAAATAGACACATGCATACATGATTTTAAACAATGTATAATACAACAATTAATGTGAATTGAACCATACTAGTTTGCGTTTCATGTATAATTGACATACTTTTTTGATATTTTCGAAATATGATAACACAAATTATTCAACCAAAAATGAAAATAAAGGAAAATGTTGTGGAAAATATCCAAATTAGCTTGTCCTTTATCATTTGAAAATTGGGTTTAGCTATACATTGAAAATAATCCAAAACAACACATCGTGTTAAAATCATTAACATCAAACAAATGGCCTAATGATTCCAAGGTGTTAACACCGCTACAACATTTGAAGAGGCTATGTATGTGTACATCATGTTAATCCTCTTATTATCACATGATAACCTTTTTACAAAAGGGTCCTACTCCAAATAGATATTTAATGTTACCTCATCCCTAATTTACCAAGTCTTTGAATTTCATTTCAAAGCTCAAAATTAGTAGGACTTCAAGTTCTAAAAACTTGAAATTATATTATGGTAATTGGTTTTTTAATTGATCGGTTGTGCACTTATATACTACATTGTAAATTGAGTACTTGTGCCATTAAAAACCCTATTTGGTGATCCAAGGCTTTGACCTATAAAATTTTGTTTCACCATTTAGTAATTACTTGTTTGATCATTTTTGTTTGTCTTATATGAATGAAAATGTTCCTTTCATCAACTAATTTGTTAATAAATTCAAGACAAATGAAAAAAAATGTCATCTCAAGTTGCAATGGTGCCATTTTTAGAGTCTAGTGTGTACAATAAAATAAATAGTCGTAGGTATGATCCAAACCTATTATAATATTCGCCAAAGAATTATTGTAATGACAATTCCATTGTTGGTAATATGAATTTTGAAGGTTAAAGCCACAACTTTAAAGATTGTTGCAAATTGGGTTCCCCTCCAAGCTTGCAAAAATAGGTGCATCATCATCCAATACATAATAATGTCCAAATCACAATATAATGGAAACAACATTTATTGTCATGTTTTTAGGCAATAGGCTTTCCATTTCCTATCATCTTACACATTGATTTACAGTTAAATGCCCTTGAACTTGAAATTAAAACTTGGCACATGATTCATTTCTATGTCTAATATAATCACAATTCCACATTCAACAACATTTTAGTTGGAAACTCAAAAGATCGAGGAATTAATTCCACTCTTATCATCCTAGCTTGGCTCCAATCTACTTATACTATTATTCACCATGGAAATGAATATTCCTTGCAACATATAGACTTTTTTTATCCCAAGTAAGCATATTTGTAGTCCCACTAAAATTGTTACAATCAAAATTTCTACATGGTACATTTAAAACAATGCTAGTCTAAATTGCAATATATTTAGCATGAGGTTTGAAATTTCAAACCACATTGAATATTCGTGTTTGTCATTTTCTTAACATTAATTATTGCTGGAATTATTCTTTTGTACATGTTCATTAAATTGTTTGACTAAATTGTTTTATGATACTTATTATTGTTACATATTTCCAAAAGTTCTTATGTAATTCTTCTTTAGAAATTCAAAATTAGTGAACTTGAGATTTTGATTTGATATGTATGTGTTCACATTTCTTGCAAGGTTGTGTTTGAACAATATAGCAAATTCAATGGAAATGAACCATCAAAATTGTTTCCTTTCAAATTCCTACAATGAAAGTGCATAAATGCATTTAAAATATAACATTAATTTGAAAGTTTTAAGAAATCCAATGTTCCCAATTTCATTTACTTGAAATATTTTCACATGCATGTATTTTCTCAAATCTAGTTAAATGCATGTATTGAATATCATTGGATAAATAATATTTCACATTCAAAATTTAAGGCTTCTAATTTTTATGGGTATTAATGTGAGTTGAGTAATTTACCATGCATTCACCCAATGTTTTAGCATTAATTATGCACTTACAAATGTGAACTTGTGATAAATGTCTAAGTTACCATGATTATTTTGTCTAGTTTAAACTAAAATTTCTAACTAAAATTTGATCTATACTATAAATAATGTATGGTGAATGAGGATTAATAAGGAAATTGCAAATGATATGCTATAAATTCAATACATATGATTTAACAAGTTTGTAATTGTAAAAAGACATTTACAATATTTCCAAAGATGTTGGGTGTGGAGTCTTTGTATACGGTATGAGATTGCCAAATTAATCATTTTTAGATATATCTAAAACTCGCAGATTAGAAATGGCCCAAATTGAAGGTGGAATTGATCCAATGAGTTGATTGTGACTAATATTTCTTAACATCACCAAATAAAAGTACCCATATACACATATTTAATTTAAATTTGTATTTTCACTATTGAATCACACACACACACATGCAACGTCTTGAAACATATAATTTAAATTAATCATCTAAAGATCCATGCATAACAATAATCTTACATCCTATAATTGGTTGCACCTTACAACAATATTTCGAATCAAATGAAAATATCACATTAAATCGAATTCAAACACTTACAAATCTAAAACATTCTAATGCATTTTGTAAAATTTGAGAGAAAAATTATGTTTCAATGTACTTAAGGATTTTGAATTTTGCTAGTGAACTAGGAATCTATAAGAAAGTTAGTTTGCATGTTTTTTTTGTGAGCCTAACTTCAAGTTCATCCTCCTCAATTGTGCTTGAACTTTCGATCCTTAATGAAATATGTAAAGTTGCAAAGTTGTCAACCTAGACAACCTGTGGTGATTATATATGGGTGAAAGCACAATATGATGGACCAAAATGGGTAGTTGGGAGTCCATATGAAAATTGAGATCTAGTGTATTTTAAGTCTCATAAAAACATTTAGATGATGTTGAAATTAACGTTTTTTTCCGTGTCCAAGTTTATACCACCCTAATTAAAACCTTTTTAAACATATCTCCTAAATATTGATTAAAAAAATCAATTTAGATATTGAAATGAACTTTACAATATTTAGTGGTTATTGGGCTTTCATTTTAACTCTTGAAAGAAAGTAAAAAAAAATTCTAACTTGGTTTTTATGATACTTCAATGTCTATTGGTCCAAAGTTATAGACATGTTATTCAACTCCGCTAGAAGCAAAGAATCCATAATCATGGTTATTTGGATTATGACCCTAGATGTACCCTACATTGTAAAGTTCACCTTGGACTAAATATTGATATTTTATAAAGTTAAGAGGATTAAAATATAATTTTCAAATTCTCATATCATTTGTGTTACATTCCTTAAATGTATTTTAATTATATACAACAATATTTGACTAATTCAAAAAAATTGAAATTGTGACTTTCAAAAAAGTTCATTATAATACGCTTTCACCCACACAAACAAACACACACACATATATACTCATAATTAAACAAAATATTTTACATTCAAATAAATTCATGGCCTTCAAATAAAGATAGTGATGTCTTGAATATGATTGAATTTTTTTTACTAAATTTAACATGTTGGAATTGCATACATGGTGATGAGATTGGAAAGTTCAAGAAGTCTAGTAAAGGACCATTCAATTGATTACTATTCAAGACACTGCACATCACACCAAAAAATGACAAGGTCAAGAATTAACCAAAATGTAGTTATGGTTTGTGTTAGATCATAATAAATGAAAAATTGGAAATAATACCTACAATTATTACATCATGCAAAATAGGAAGAATAAATGCAATAAACTATGTAGATTGTTAAAGATTTCACTAGATGAAGCGGAATTGAACAATGTTTTTTTAAAATTAATCTATTTCATAATATAAAATGCAATAGGTTGATAATGTTGCATACATGCTAGTGAGATTTATTAGCTTGCCAAAACTAGGAGATATGGGCCTAGTTAGATTATACCTTGATAGGTTCATGTCAACCATTACAACACGAGTTCCCATTTTAAAATTTAATTACATGATAGAAAAACCTCGTATCCTTGAACAAATCATAAAAATTTAAAGATTAGGAAAAGTACAAAAATGGATAATTGGTTTATTTATAATAATCCTTCAAAGGAAAATCACTCGCATAACTATAATGAAAGGATTGTATACAATGGTGTTGTTGGTGTCACGTGTGATCCATGGATGGGGATATGGAAGACAAGGATCACCAATCCACTCAACTAGTTGTGAATAACTTGCGTTTAACCCCTTGATAGCAAGAGCTACACACCCCACACAAGTTGCAACAATCGGTACTAGTTTTCACAACTTTAGATGCCACGATAGAAGCAACAATTTGATTTTAATAACAAGTAAGTCAATCTAGATTTTGTATCTAGGATAATATTTGCCAATTATCCAAACACTAAATACCATCATTTTGATAAATAATGTAATTTATATTTTATTTCTTTATTTTGAATCGTGGTATCAATTTCATGAACTTTTCATATCAATGGCATTATGCCATTAAAACATAGATGACAATAAGTAACAAGGAAGTTATTTCAATTCATTATCTTTTTAACCCAAAAGCAATTGAAAATTAACTTTTTTACTAGCACCAAATTCACAACTCACCATCTTGTTCATTTGTCAATAAGTTTCATAGGTTCTAAAGGAATTTTATAAGCCTTGATAGCATTCACCAAAAGGACCGTTTTGGGTAGAAGTGGTGTTGTTTTGAAAGAGAGTCATAAAAAATGGCACTTCACCTATGTACTCAAATACTTTATTATTATTCATAACATTCGCAAATGGGATCATCAAGTTTGCATTGGTGGCCTTGTAGTTCATACAAAAGTCGAATTCCATTGTTAGGCATACTAGTAATTGTCCTTGGGATCATTAAGGTATTTGTACATACCAACAATCACCCAAAACATGGTTACAAAGATAATGAATTTCAATCATTTTTTTTATGGAGTTTAAATTGTTAAACCTACTTGGCCTTGTGCATCTAGGTTGACCCGAAGTAGTGATCGTCCAAAAGATAATTAAAACAAATATGGCTAATAACAAATGATGAAAGTTTCTTTTTAATTAAACATATTTTTATATTGTTTGCCACCCTACTAGAACTTAATAAAAAAAATATAGCAACTAAAAAATGAGATTTTATTTTATTTTACTAATCTCAACAAATTAAGTTTTTTTTTTTGCCATTGTGGCAATGTATTGCCTAAAAGAAACCCCCTAATCTAGGGTTTCAAAAATATTTCAAAAAAAAATCATGTCACTTTTATTCACCTTAGTAATTTTGTAGGGCTTAGACCAAAAAAATCCCAATTTATTTAAGCCAGAATGAGCCAACACACCATGATTTTTTTGACATTTTTTTGTTATATTTACCCAAATTTCCATTTGTGTTGGAGGTGACTAACTATAGATACACTCTAAATAATGGCCCTAATTTTTAAAAAATTTCCAAACCAAGGTTTTTTCCTTCAAATTCCTCAAGTAGGTTCAGTGGTGAGGATCCTTGGCATTAATTAACATTAAATGTTGATCATCCTAGGTGGGCTATAACATTTTTACAAATGTGCTATTAAATTAGCAACCTACAAAATGATTAGGTTTAAATGTGAATAATTTGAAGAATGGGAAAAAAAATTCTTCAACAATATTCACAAAAAAATTCATGTTTTTTTTCAGTTTTTGAAAAAACGTTTCATTGTGTGCAAGAATCCCCCCCCCACCTCACCCCGCCAAATCTAGATTACTACCATAGGGTTCCAATACGGAATCAAAATATAAAAGGATTATTATTTAAAAATTTTGTGGATTGGGTTTATAACCAAATTTGGCTAGATCTTCTTTAAATGATCATCAATTTGGTTACATCACAAGATTGAAAATAAAAACATGCATGAAATTACATGGATGGTCGTGGACCAATGTTGGACAATTTTTTTTATTTAAGAAAAAAACCACTAGTCTAAATATTTCAAAACATCAAAATAAAACATCGATTAATTTTGAATATTTGAAAAAAATTAGAATCAAAGAACTAGTCGATTCTAGGCACTAGGGCATGATTACTAGCCCAAATTCCTTAGTGATTGAAATTTTTGGTCGCCATTTGATAGCCTAAACCAAACACTCTTTTGTGTTCTTGTCCCATTGTTTAATTACCCACATTGTTTAATTATGCACTAAGTAACCACTTACAATATGCGTGCATCTACGTACCTACGAGCCACCAACTTGCCTACTTACATAAACATCACTTACATTCCCTATTCATTTACCTATAGTGCATATCCAAGTACATGGGTAAGATAACTAGGTAGTGTGAAATTGAAATACGAACTTGATTTACAAAATAGGTTACAAAATGGTGTCCAACCTTGGTAATTTATCATTTGAAGTTCATCCACAACTAACTTCCAATGGATTTCCAATGGATGGTGCATTGGTGAGTGTGGGATCACTTAATCCATCTTCTATTAACTATTAGAGTTTTCCTTAAAGTAACCTTGTATTGGAGCCTTATTTTGTTCATCCCCAAATGTGCTTTGTTTTATCCCCAAATGAATTAGGGTTTTGAGCTAGTTATATCTAATATCAAATGATTAGATTATAACTAATCCTACAATTCAAATGGTTTAAACTTATCCTACATGAATTATTGAATAATTTTGTTAGAAAGAATTCAACAAAATCAAAATTCTACTTCTTTTTAAAGAAATTAGTTTGCACTCTTGGGTATTGTTGGAAAAGTCATTGTTGGAAAAGCCCTTAATGAGTGAGATTTCTCCAAGGTGATTTTCTAAGTTTTAGACCTACGGTGCATGCAACGAGTATTGAATTTCGAGTAATTTTTTTATCATTCAAAATTCAACTAAATTACAAAATAACCAATTTTGAAAGGAGAAATTAGTTGGGTAATGACTTCACACTTGGGCCAACAAGACATGCCACAAGAGGAACATATGAAATTGAATTGAATGTCCAACAAATTTCCATGTTTACAATTCTACAAAATAAACTCTCAATTTCTTTTTAGCAAGGTTACATCTCTTGTTTAAACCTTAAGATTGAACATGAAACCCATACCATCATAATAGGACCTTTTTTTTTCCTTTCTTTCTTTTTTTTATAAATGAAGATGTAGATTATGGCATCTTCCCTTGAACTCACAGTTTCCAAATTTACATTAAACCTTCATCCTTGCTCACTTAATAACCAATTTCAGTGTCCTATTGAGGCACTATCACAACCTTTTTCCCAAGCAAGATGAGCAGCTATATGTTGGCTCCACGTTTTTTTTCTGCTCGTCAATGTGAATTTGAATGAATCAATCACTCAGATACGCAACTGAAATTTGAATCATCAGCCTTAAAAACCAGCTACATCCTCAAACAGACCCTGGTAGAACCCCACTACTACCACCCAATGGTACAATGGCTCACCCTACCAAATTCTACACGGTTTATTTGAAGCTTCCAAGCATGGGGTGCTTGTCCTCTTAATGATATGCTAACCCTGTGTTAATACCATGGTAACACCACATGCCTATACCACACTAATACCGAAGCAATTAGCCAAGGCATCAAGATTGTCACTTAATGTAATGACAAAATCATGGGCATCCGCTGAGCAATTGAAACTGATATCTTTGAGGTTTCCAAATGAGGGCAGGCATCTACATTGGATTGCATCATGTTTACAGGCTACAAAACCATACAAATTGAGCACGACCCAATCCTTCAGAATGTACATATCTCTGTTTGAGTTTCCTCACAGCAAGCTGGACCCATAATGAAATACTGAGAACCATCAGAAAGAGATGAACAGAAACATGTGAAGAAGGGGAAACAATCATCAAGGCTCTGTACAAAAACTAGGCTTATTTAGTTAATCCTTGATGTTATATTGCAGAAAAAATTATAGATACATGAGATATACCTCCAGATGTCTCAGCTAAATCTGTATAGCTTATTGGACACTTCCAAAAAAAATTTACCCTACACTACTAACTAGAATCTAGGATCTCAGACAGAGTTGGGTCACCTGCAGACATAGCTTTAATGATGTGGTAGAGCTCAAATTCACTGCTTGCCTTCCATGGATACATGATATGCCAGTTGGGTGTATAAATCAAAGCGGGGCCCTCATTCACTTCACTCTCAGAAAGGAAACGTGTATTATTGAAAGCATAAGTGTCAAAGTTTTCAGGATTCTCCATTG
>Ga0116227_10010739_pt1 | contig 15797 bp, 3 predicted proteins | sample S1TSphgellanicum_FD_89693 | JGI IMG/M metagenome (GOLD analysis project Ga0116227, IMG submission 89693) | Host-associated microbial communities from peat moss isolated from Minnesota, USA - S1T2_Fb - Sphagnum magellanicum MG | ecosystem: Host-associated > Plants > Peat moss > Unclassified... | reverse complement strand
TTGGCCATATTAATTTGGCCTTTAAACTACTACATTTTTTTCCTTTTTAACACCTTTAGTAAAAAAGGACAAGGTTATAATAAAATGACACATGTTGTTTTAATTTAAGTTAGTACCTAACTAACTAATGCTTAACCTACTACTATTTAGCTAGGCTAGTACATCTTAGGCTATTAATACTCAATTAGGTAGGTTGGTACTTAGGCTACTCAAATTAAATTAAAAACTACAAGTACTTAGTTTACCTAGGCTAGAAGTATAATCTTACCTAGGCTCATATACCATTACCTAAGCTACCCATGCTCATATACCATGTTACCTAAGCTATTACCAAGGCTACCTAGGCTACTAACATGGGTATGTATAACCTAAAACCTAGAATTAGTAAAAAACATTAACTAAAAAGACCCAAACAAAACAATTGGGTCCCAATCAACTTGTCCAAAATGGCATTGGGGTCAAGTTGAACATGGGGTTGAAAGGGCAACAAAAAAGGTTTTTTTACCTAATTTTTTGATAAAGAAAACCACATTTTTTTGATGTGACATAATTATAATTTGCTTTGAAAGTAAAAAACACAAAGAAAAAAAAGTAATTCCATTTGTTTCTAGAAAGTAATTACCTTCATATAATAGCATTTGTAGAAGGTTTCTACTAGAAGACATGAAACAAAGAGAACAAGCACATAAACTATTTATTATATCATCCTAATTGAAGAAAAATCTAGAGAACATAAAAGGTAAATTTTTGCACTACACAATTAGTTATTATTAACTTTTTCTAGACACAAATGAAATGATTACATACACACATAATTTCTTGTTTCTCAAATGCCATAAATCCAATTTCATTGCCTTGTTGAAGTACAACAATTTTTTCACATCACTACTAGGAAATGCATCCTAGTTCACTTTGGGTTTCACTAGACTTTTGAATGAATTTGGACATTTTTACCAAGTGAAATTGTTTAACCCCTTAATGAACGGGGACCAGTTGCTACGGACAATGACTTGTTTCACTAGTACCTAGTGAAACAAGGTTACTCTCAAATGAAATACAAATTTACCAAACCATTCACTTGCTACTTAATTAACTAACCAGTATGGAAATTATTTAATATAGAATATTATTGATAATTTCATAATTTTTTAAACCTATTATTTATTGACACGTGTCACTACCTACACTAGGTTTAAAAACCTAGCCTAGGTTGGTAGGTAAACCACTAATCAACCTAGGCACCTATTTTAGGAAATTCGATAAGAGAATATTCGATCAACATACCATTGTTGACCACACACAACACCACCCATGAGGTTTGATCCTTTGACCTTTGTAATGGGGGCAAACATCCTTACAATCAAACCATCCCACTTGTTGCAATAATATGTTACATTACATTCCATTTATCAAATACTTCATTTTAAACATTACAAAAACATAAACTTTGAAAATTCATATCTTATTGAGATTTTGTTCAAATGAAATGATTCGAGTTTACTTTTTTAAAAAATTCAATAATGTACATAATTACATTTATTTCCTTTTGAAAGTTTAAAATCATTTGAACAAAAAGAAAGTTGAATATCATTATTCAATAACATTTCAATGACCATTCTTTTGAAAAATAATAATAATAAATGATTCTTTTGTTAATATAATAATATTACACATGTTAAGTTACTTTCAATTATAATATGACTATTTTTCATTAATTGAAATTATTTCACCTTACATTATTTACGGCTATTTATGGTTATTCTCAATTTATTTTTGGTTTTTTTTTGTTATTTCACCTTAGGCTACTTTTGGTTATTCTAAGTTATTTTTGGCTATTTTAACTTATTTCACTTTAGGTTATTTTCAGCTATTGTAAGTTTTTTTTGGTTAATCTATGTTATTTTTGGTTATTGTAGATTATTTCAATTTAAACTACTTGAAGTTATTATAAATTACTTTTGGCTATTTTAACTTACTTCACCTTAGGCTATGTTCAATTATTGTAAGTTTTTTTGGCTATTCTATGTTATTTTTGGCTATTGTAGATTATTTCAATTTAGTCTACTTGTAATTATTATAAATTACTTTTGGCTATTTTAACTTATTTCACCTTAGGCTATTTTCAACTATAGGTAATTTTTTTGGTCTATTATATGTTATTTTTGGATATTGTAAATTATTTCAATTTAGACTACTTGTAACTATCATAAGTTACTTTTGGCTATTGAAAGTTATTTCACCTTAAGTTATTTTTGTTTATTATAAATTATTTCACCTTAAATTATTTTTGGCAATCCTAAGCAATTATAATATATGGATATTGGTTGTTCTTTTATTAGTGCTATTGGTGGTTATTAATGGCTATTGGTACTTATTTTATTTGTGGCTATTAATTTTTTTAGTGGTTATTTTATTAATAATTATTGGCGATTATTCTATTAATGGCCATTAGTAGTTATTATATTGGTGGTTACTCATGGTTATTCTATTAATGGCTATTGGTGACTATTATATTAATGGTTATTGGTGGTTATTCTATTAATAACTACTAGTGGCTATTCTATTAATGGCTATTGTTGGCTATTGTATTAATGGCTATTAGTGGTTATTATATTAATGACCACTGATGGTTATTCTATTAATGACTATTGTGGCTATTATATTAATGATTATTCATTATTAATTTATTAATGACTATTGGTGACTATTTAATTAATGGTTATTCATGATTAATATATTAATGACTATTGGTGGCTATTTTATTAATGGCTATTAATGGTTATTATATCAATGGCTATTGGTGGTTATTCTATTAATGACTATTGGCAGTTATTTTATTAATGGCTATTGATGGTTATTCTATGAATGGCTATTGGTGGTTATTTTATTAATGGCTATTAGTGATTATTTCATTGTAAGCCATTAGTGGTTATTGATGGCTATTTTATTAATGGTTATTGTATTATAAGTTATTGTTAGTTATTATATGTTATATTACAACTATTGGTGATTATTGTATTATAAATTATTATTTGATATTCTATGTTATAATATCATAAGCTATTGGTAGTTATTATATTTTAGGGTATTTAAAATTATTTTTCATAGGTTATTATTTTCTATTTTAAGTTATTTTTACCTTAGGTCATTATATTTTGTTTTAGATTATTTTTAAGTTATTATGCTTAAGATAAAATAATTTGTAATAACATAAAGTAAAATGACCTTGAATAATTTAAAGTATAATTTGAAATAACATATATTAATTTTTTTAAAACCCTAAAGTATAGCATAAAGTTAGTTGAATAATTTAATTTAAAATAATTTCAAAGCTTATAATAAACTAATTAAGATATTTTAAAATAAAATTACATATAATAATTTAAGGTACAATAATTTATAATATCGTATAATAACAGAAAATATAATTTAAAATAATTAAAATAACTTAAAATAATATAGGGTATATCATAAACTAGCATAGATAGAATATTTTTAAAAATATAAAAATAAACCTTTTTGTTATAATATATTATAATAATGAATTATGTTAATTAGTAATGAAACATGATGTCTACATAGTGATATTATAGTGAAATAACTTTCACTAGGTGAAATTAGTAAAATGCAATGAAGTTATTTCATTTTTAAGGTCCCATAATGATTTAAGCTAGTAAATTACACCCCACTTTGGTAGTAGTGCATACTAACTTCCTTTCCTACCATAACCAACATGTTCCCCAAACTCCCCCTATGATGATTCTCCTTGGATTTCCCCCCATCCATGCATGCATGGATTGAACCTAATCTCTTCCTAGATTAAGTGCATTCTAATTTCTCCCCAAGCTCCATCTAACTAGCACTTAATTAGCCAATTCCCTACCTTCTAAGAGTCTAACTAAACTAGTTGATGTCCCCTTTCCTAAATCTAGGGAATTGATAAGTAAACCTACCACCAATAAGTTATAGAACTTATCAGGCTGCCCTTCTAGCCTAACTAAACCCTAGAAGGAGGTGGAATATACCTTTGAACAACAATTTCCCCTACTTTTGCATTTCGGAATCTTGATAATATTGTGGTAGTATTACTAATGTACATTGCATTTAAGTCTCAAAAATAACATTCCCACTTGTTTTTATATGTTAGAATTCTACCAAAAAGATTACCATGATACATAGGTCCCAAGTTCCTACAAAAACGTAAAATTACATAACACTTGGGCTCCATATTGTTATGGATTACTAGTGATGATTTAATATCCTTAAAAGACCTACAAAATTAAGGACTCATGATTCATTACCACAAAATAATGATTCAAAAGTTTGAAGTTTCAATTATCAAAATTGGTTTGTTGGGTAACTCACAAAAACACGAACAATATCACTAGAGAGTGACACCTAATGAAGTTCCCATCAAATATGTTATCTATTGTATTGCAACCAACAATAGATTCTACCATTGTAATAAGTGTAAGTCCTTTTACAATTGTAGCAATAATGCATACTTGCAAGAACTTTTGCTAGTGTAAACAAGGATTCATTTCCAAGACTCCTTTGAAAAAATAGTGATGTGTTTAACAACTAACCACCTAGGCCATTATGACCTACTTTGAAGTTATGTATTCCCACAAAAGGAAATTAATGATTGTCATGTACAAAAACCCACATTTTATCAACACAAAACATTTGACCAACATTTTAAGTATAATGTATCGACATAACCCATTACACATAAGAAATTGACTATGGTTCTATGTGTTATTATGCCACCAAGGCATCTAGTGGAATGTAATTAACTTCAATCCTTAACACTAGACAACTTGGAATCAAATGGTGACTTAGTTACATATTTATATCACCTTCTTTTTTGACCACACACTACTACAAAAGTGGGGTGTAGTTCATTAGCCTAAATCACTATGGGACCTTAAAAGTCAAATAAGTTCATTGCACTTTAATGATTTCACCTTGATTAAAGTTATTTCATTATAATATCATTATGTAAACATTATGTTTCACTATTAGTTGGCATAATTCATTATTATAATTTACTATGATAAATAGGTTTATTTTTATGTTGTTATTTTAAATATTTTATGTTGCTTTATGATATGTTTTATATTATTTTAAACTACCTTAATTATTCTAACTTATACCCTAAGTTATTATAAGTTATTATAGGTTATTATAAATTATTATACCGTAAATTATTATATGTTATTCTACCTTAAAGTATCATAGCTAGCTTATTATAAACTTTTTATTTTAAATTATTCAATTAACTTTAGGTTATTCAAAAACATTATACTTTATGTTATTATAAGTTATTTTATCCTAAATATAAAAATATAAAATAATTTAAAATAAAATATAATGACCTAAAGTAAAATAACCTAAAATAACCACCAATAACTATTAATAAAATAACCATCAATAATCACCGATAAGATAATTATCAATGGCTTATAATAGAATAACCACAATAACTTATGGTAATTTAGCCTAAAATAACCATTAATAACCATCAATAACCACCAATAGAATAACCATAATAGTTTATGGTAATATAGCCTAAAATAACCAATAATAGCATAAGGTGAAATATCTTTCAATAGCAAAAATAACCAACAATAGCAAAAAAAAGTTAAAAATAAGCATAACTAGTTATAAATAATGTAAGGTGAAATAATTTAAAACAAGGAAAAGTAGTCCTAAAATAGCTGAAAATAACCTAACATAGGTAGTATTAATATATTAATTAAAATCTTATCCATTTATCAAACATTTTTTTCTCCAAAAGAATGGTCATTGAAATGTTATTGAATAATGATATTTTTTAAAAAAATCAAATGATTTTACATTTTCAAAAGGAAATAAATGTAATTATGTACATTATTGAAAAAAATAATTAAATTTTAATCATTTCATTTGGACAAAATCTCAATAAGATATGAATTTTTAAAGTTTATATTTTTTATAATGTTTCAAATGAAGTATTTGATAAATAAAATGCAATGTAACACATTATCACAACAAGTGTTGTGACTTGATGGTAAATGTGTTTGTTTTATCGTAAAGGCAAAAGGATCAAATTTCACAAATGGTGTGTTTGTGATTAACAACGGTAAGTTGACATAATATTTTTCTATGTAGTTATCTAGAATAGGTGTCTATTTAGGTTGATTACATGGCCTATGTACATAGACTAGGTTAAAAACCTAACATAAGTAATGACATGTGTCAATAATTCATAGGTTGAAGATCATGAAATTATCAATAATATTAAATATTACATTAAATATTAAATAATTTAAATTTAATTGATTTCCATGATGCCTAGTTAATTAACTAACAAGTGCAATGGCTTGGTAAATTTGTATTTCATTAGAACTAGTGGACCAATTCACTATTTATAGCAACTGGTCCTTATTCACTTGGGGGTTGACTAGTTTCACCATGGTAAAAATGTCCAAATTCACGCAAAATCTAGTGACCCCACAGTGAACTAGAATGCATTTTGGTGTAGTGACATGACTATGTTTGTTTATTCATTTCATTTACTTCTATCCATCCACTTGTTTTATGAATTGAATAAATTTCATGTATGCAAAGGCCACACTATTGGAAAATAAACATATAATGCATTGTTGGTTCCCTTAAGTTCATGACTCAAATTGCGATGTTAAAATTTCTCTTATTTTCCTATTTAGTTGGGTTTATAAAAGTAGAAGGAAGTTGGCATCCTTGAAGACAAATTTTTCTTTCTTTTAAACCCTTTTCAAGTGTTTAATGATGAAATTCTTGCATAATAAGAAAACTAATTAGGTGGCATTAATTTACATACTTCCTTTTCCTTCATTCTCGAATTCATGTTTAGGTGAGACCTCTAAGTTTCACAAGCATTGGATGTAGAATAGGCATGGAAATTGGTGGTGGCATCAATGACTACTTTCTATAAATAACATTTACATGAAACAAATTAGGTTGGCACATGAAACATTATGTAATTCACATCAAGAAAAGTCTGACACTTGTGTTTTTGTGCACCTATTTTGGTTTTTATGGGTTTGCATGAAACCATGTAACATGTAGGGTTTTGTACATGTTTTTTTAATTTTGCAAAAGAACTTAACCATGTTCATTTCATTTATAGTAAATTGTGACTATTTTTATTCGGCTATAGTTCAACTACATAGTTCATGCATGGTTGAATGGTTCATTTTTGGCAAATAGATCAAATGGATAATAAATGATCAAATGGATGTGGTTATTAATTTAAAATTAAATATTTGAACTTTCATTGCCAAATGTTCACCCACCTATGAAACCTCTTAAACCTAGGTCAAAACCTATATCAAAAGTCACTGATGTCATTTTTCATGGTGGATGCCACTTGAAAATCCTAAAATAAAAAGCCCATAAAGTCCATATGAATGAAAGTCAATGTACATATTTTAAAAACATGTTCATTAAGCACGATGTTTTTGAAAAACAACAAAAAATCCATTTCAAAAGGACTTTTGAAAATTAAGTAATGTTGTCCCTTCAAAAGTCCATAACTACCATTAGGTTAAGGTTTTAAACATAAATATTTCACACCTAATTTTATATTTCATTCTTCAAAACATACTTAGTCACTATAAATATCTTGGAATGAGATTTAATTTGAATTCTTCAATTTATTAACAATCCAATCAACTTACAAGTCCATATTTTAAAATTTCAAGATCTCACTATTGATAATGAATATATTATTCTTAGAATACAATTATACATATGTTTTCATATTCATCATGTAAATGTATTGCCAATTTTCAATTGAAAATTTTAAAATTATGTTATTCACAATAAGTATTTAAACATAATGCACCCTCTAGAAATGACCTTTGTGACACCAAAAGTGAGCCAGTCAACTATGCATTCACCCACCTTGGAAACTTTTTTTTAATCAGGTTTTTAAAGCTTTGCAACATTTGAGTGTTGCAAGGAGCCAAACTTGGCTTTTCATAACACCCAAGTGTTGCATTTTTTTTATTCATTTCAAATTTCCCAAGCTTGAACATTGTGAGGAGCCATGTTTTTTCTTTTTAAAACAACCATGTAGTGCAACATAAAATAACCTTGTTGCATTAGTTTGGCTCATTACAATGTACCAACACCATGCTTTTAAAATTTTCAAAAAAAGAAAAAGAAAAAAGTAAATACCTACGAGGTTTGAAAGCATGTGTGCTTCACAAGTTCACAAGGTTGATAAGCGTTTCCTTCAAGCTACCTTGGAACATAATTTGGTGATGGGAAGTGAACCTTGGAGGGCAACTTGGCAATTGTGATGGAAGGCGGAAAAGGGAAATAAGGGGAAAAGAGCAAGAAATAAAGGACTAATGGATGTTTAGGGAGGGTTCAAAGTATATAGATAGGAGATTGGTGTATGTAAAAGGGCATGGTGGATTATTCCAAGGTGGACCCACTTTTATGAAAACTGAAAATAATTCAAATTGCCCTCGAAATTGGTTCTCTAGATGGTGTAATATTCCAGGTTGTTAAGTCATGTGCTTTTCAATGGTGCATTCATGGGAAGATGTAAAATACCCTTTAACAAGCTATATAAAAATCTCAAATTTTTTTCGAAAAAGTAAAATAATTTGTGAACAATATTACATGGAACCTAATGCTTTTGTTGCAAAGTTTGACCATTGTAGCCTTAGTTAGAGATTAAATAAAACATGACACATCTTGCTTTCTACACCTAAAATTATGTTAATGGTATAATTATTTGCTTTCTTTTGGGAGGTCATGGGTTCAAATATGTTGTCAAACTAAAAAACATGTGGCATAAAAAAATCATTTTTTTGTTGTGCATGTAGAACATGTAGAACTACATGACTTTTCATGGGGCACACAAAAAGACGAGCTTGTGCAAAGTCCATGCAAAGGCAAACAAAAATTTAGCCCATTAGGGGGTGTTTAAAGTCTCACACATTTGTGTGTGTTTTGTCTCCACTATTTTGTCCTTTTGTAAATAATTTTTTGAAATTACTTTGGGCATTCAATTGGTAATAGGTTTATAATAAATTTTCATTTCCATTAGATAATATGGAAAACTTGGTTTAATGCATTGTCAAAGGTTTACATCAAGTTAGCCCTTAGAGATTGGCGTGGTTTAAAAATCTCCAACATAGCAATTTACAAAACTCCCAAGAAAATTCTAACACTATGTATTTACTTGGGATTCCCATCTATCAATGATGATTAGAGATATATTATATATTGTGGTTGTTAAACACGTGAATATGTCATTTCCACCAAAGAATGTGGAAATTTAATTTAATAGATACTAGTAATTCAAAAAAGACTTTTGACCCTTTCTTGGAGTTTCGTGGAGGCAAGCTACTGCATGAGCTTAGAGCTTGAGCCTAGAGTTTAGAGATGGAACTTGGGATGGTAAAATGTCTTTTCCCTTATACACATGCAAATAAAGCCCAAGAATTTAACTACAAAATGAATCTTGGACCACTAAACTTAAAAGCAAACATAAGGATGAATGTTTTGTTCTATCATTAAATTTTTATGGATAAATTATTTCCGTAATTTTAATTAACTAGAGGTTCATGAAACACAATCTAATTCTATATGATATAAATTTTTTTGAATAAAAATTAATTTTAAAAAATATTTTAATTTTAATTTTTTTCATGCAAACTAACCAAGTGTTGTTGATGACAATGAGCTTTTTCCTCTCCCTCTAAAGGTGCCACAACTTTTTTCAAGCCTATTTATAAGTGTCATTGGTAACATTGGGGTCTTTTTTTTTTTCATTCTTCATCAAAGGTGCCATGATTTTCTTCAAATTTAACCAGTGATGTTGTTGACAACAATGGGTTTTGAATGATTTAAATAATTTAAAACTACATAATGTTATTGGTGATAATGGGTTTTTGAAATAAACTAAAATTTAGTTTTAGGCACCTTACACAACTACACATTTTAAGTTTTGTGACTTGCCTTTACAACTACATATTAGTCAAAAAAGACATACGCAACTAGTGATTAGTGAGTTGTTAAACTCATGTCGTTTCACCCCTTTAGTCGCAAGGGACATTCAGTTGCAAAGCCTAGTCATTTTGTCAACTAGGATTATTATATTTATATATTTCAATGAAATTCCATGTCATCATTAACTTTGGTATGATGTGTAAAGTGCATGTCATATCAATTTAGTCATTTTATTTGACTAAATGTTACAAAAAACACCTTGATGGGTGGATGACATGTGTAAAAAAACATCGTTATGAATAATTGCATATGATAAAAAATCAACCTAGTTTAACCCATGTAGCTAACATAGCTAAAAGTTAACCTAATTAAGTTAACTACTTATAATAGGTAACCTAAGCAACTAACTTGGGCTAAATGGCCTAGATTAAAAACAAATGTCAGACTCCTAACCCATGAAGCCTAAATTAAGTTACTTAACTTAAGCCAAGTGGCCTAGGTATCATAGGTTCTAAAAGTGAAGACTTGAACCCCTCAGTTTCATTTTGGGTTTAAATCTTCATCCATTGCACTACCACATTTTTTTCTTCAAATTATATTTATCATAAACTTATAAAGCTCAAAGTTTTTAGCTTTGAATTAATCTTGGCCACCCTAAGTTGACTTAGGTCAACCTACCTATTACTTACCAACTTAGCCTAGACTTAAACCTCCCTAGGTTAACTTAAGATGAATTAACTAGTTTATAAACCTATTTACTAACCTAACCTAGGTTAACCTAGACATTTTTAGGCTAAAAGAAAAACCTAGAATAATTATGTCACATTTAATTGCACAATTTTGAGGTGGTTACAAACTTGACAAATTATCTTGTAATGAGGTTACCTAGGTTAACCTAGTAATAGGGTAACCTATTCTAAGTATATTTAAACATAGTAGATGTAGTAAATTTCTTATGTCTAATTAAGTAACTTACAAGGTAGCCTATATTATGAAGTAGGTTTCTACTAAGTAACCTACAAATATAGGTTAACTTAATAGGTATGTGAACCTATGTTAGTGTGTTAGTAGTTAAAAAATAAGGAGTTATGTGTCACCTTTTTCAAAACAACTTTTAATATTGTAATCATAATTATAAGTTAACAATAAATTGTTTGGTACACATACATGTGCATGTGAATTCATAACTTCGAAAACTTCATGGCACCAAAAAAAAATGACATGCCATAACAAATATTGGTGCCATAAATTCAAGACACACAAAAACTTATGGTGTCACAAAAATCATGGATTGCCATGAAAATTTGTGATGCCTTGTTGTCAAATGGAATGCCATGTCATTATCACATGGAAGAGCAAATCATTATTAATCGCAAAGGACAACAATAGTTTCAACTAGTTAATAAATGAGATTAATTCATCAAGTCAATGACATGAATCATAATTTGAAATTAATTCACAAATCATGAAATGTTGCAATTACTAGTCAACCTTGTTGCCATGTGGCATGCCATGTCAACATCACACAACCATAAATTGTTATTATTCACCAAAAGTTGCAAGAATAAATGGAATCTTGTTATTATTTAATTTTAGAGGATTAAAATTACATTAAAATACATTTTTGAAAATTTGACATTTGTGTAAAAACCATTAAGTCGTGATATATTCCATAATGCCACATGGCACCACAATGTCCTTTACAACTACATAGTCATTATGAACTTGAAGTTACAATTGTAGTAAAACAAAACAATAGTCGTTTTATTGACCAATTGTAAAACCCAAGATGTGTTGTTGTGTTAATTAACTTTCTTTAGACAATCTACTATCATAGATGATTATGGAGTTTTAAAAAAAATTCTTCATGAAGAATGCCATGACGTTTTTCAAATTTAACCAATTTCTTAACAACAATGCGTTTTTAATGTTTTAGATATCTTTAAACCACGTAATGTCATTAATGATAATGGGTTTTTCAAATAAACAAAAATTCAGTTTTAGGCACCTTAATTAGTTTTCTTTAAACAACCTACTATCATAGATGACAATAGGTTTTTTTTATAATAATTAGTTATTTTCAATACACCCCAATTTTCCATGGAGTAAATATATATAATGTTGTTGACAACAATTGGATTGGGGTGGGGGGGGGGGGACACTCATTCCATGATAATATTCCTTGAATTGCTTAACATTGTTCATGATTTTTTTAACAAAATTTTAAAAATTATTTTGGTCCCATCATCATATTTTTCCCTACTATCATAATTTCATTATCCATCATTATTAAATGACATTCAAGTTTGAGATATTAATATTTGGACTACAAATGAGGATGAATGTAAATAATTTTGAATTTATTTATCTTCCAATCATGGATGCAATTCATCCAATGATATTTATTAATCTAGTGGATTAAATCACATTAAGCTTGAAATTCCCAGCTCAAAGCTCCAAGCTCGGGCTTTATGCTCATGCATGAGCCATCCTCAAGTTTTGTGGTGTTAGATGGGGGAGAAACTAAACAGGCCCCATCCAATTCTATTTGATGTTCATTTTGGGGTGTTTTTTTGTGCCTTTTTTTACCTACATAAAATTGCACAATTTTCGATGTGTTTGATTAGATGGTTTTACTTTTTGTAATACATTATATCCATGTGTGTGTGTTACGTGGGACCCACATGTTATGTTGTCCTTTAACAATTCAAAATCCATGATCTCATAATAAAAAGACAAGATTCTTACTAGTAGCTCACTTTTAGGTATAGAAAAAGAGCCATGTTGTTTTTTACTTATGAGATTCCAAAAGGTTAAAAGTCTTTATACGTATTTTTCACTCATTAGATTGATTCCAGAATTTTATGATATGTACATAATGTATTCACAATACCATTTTATAAAAAAAAATTCTATTTATTATTATTATTATTTACAATCCAAAGTTCAAAAAATTAAATTGTGGTTAAGACTACTTTGGGTACATGTTAGTATGATTGCACCTAGGTACTTGAATTTGATCCTTCAGGGGAAACACCTTGGTCAATCTAAAAGGTAAAACTTCCATTGTTGATGTCACAACCTTTTGTACTTTACAATTGTGTGCAAAGCTTGTTCTCATGGGCCTTCCTTTGTTTCTAGGCATACACCCTCTAATTACCACCTTAGGGTGTTATGATCTTTAATTATGGAGGCCTAGAATAGGCTTTTCCTTTCAACGATTTGGTAGGTGTAAGCTTACCAAGCTTCTATGGCAATGTAATTAGGTTAATGGGATAGCTAGGTCAATAGGGTAGCCAAAAAGCTTTGTAGAAAGATTTTGTCAAAAGAATAATCTTTAGGTTAACTCAAGAAAATATAAAAACTTTGTCAAAAAGTAGAGACTTCGCCAATAGGCATAAGCTTAGCCATGAAGCAATAGAGATTTTTCCAAGAGATATAGATTTAGCTTAAGATAGAAATTTTGTCAACATGTAAAGGTTTAACCATCAAAATTTGGAGTTTTACCAAGAGGTATAAGTTTAGCTAAAAAGAATTAATTTTTTTTCCAAATGATAGAAGTTTAAACAAGAATAGAAATAGGTTTCATTAAGAGATATTAAAAGTTTTGCCAAGAAGTACTAGAAATTTAGCAAGAAAAATTAAATAATTTTCCAATTGGTAAAGGTTTAGCCAAGAATAAATAGAAGTTTTGCCAACATGTAACAATTTTGTCAAGATGAAGGTTTTGTTAAGAGGCAAAGGTTTAACCAATAACAATTAAAAGTTTTACCAAGAGGAAAAAGTTTAACCAAGAAATTTTATAAGTTTTGTTGAAAGGTAAAAGTTCCGCTATGAAAAAATAGAAGTTTTGCCATCATGTAAAAGTTTAGTTAAAAAAATATAGAGATTTTGTCAACATGTAAACATTTACCCATGAAAAGATGAAAGATTTGATAAGAGGAATAGGTTTAGTCAAAAGAGTTAAAAGTCTTGCCAAGAAATAAAGATTTTAGCCAAAAAAAGATAGAGGTTTTGCTAAGAGATAAAAGTTTAGCTTAAAAAAATGCCAAGGTTTTTGCCAAGAAAGAGGTTTAGCCATGAAAAAATAAAGCTTTTGCCAAAAAAGAAGTTTAGCCATGCAAAGAGAGACAGTACATAGGTAGTAGGGGGTCAGTAAGTAAGGCCGAGACGTAGGTCAATAATGTAGCCATGTTGGAGGGTGGTGTGGTCAAGGTTGGGGAAAAAACACCCAACCCAAGAAGAGGTCCAAGGTCAACAGCCAAGGAAGGCTGACTGTGGTGCGGTGTTGGTTAACGCAGGGTCAGAAACTGGATGAAGAAACAGAGCCCATCCTATGGACAGAGCGGGCCAACAGGTGCACTGACAGGTGCTGGTTCACTCTGGCCCTATCACCAGGTACCTAGACGCTCAGTTTAAAAATTTGAATTTTCATTGCAGAACAGGAACTGTGAACCGGCAAAAAACTGGAATTAGAATCGTCAAAACTTTCAGCTAGAACCAGACCCAGAACCAGAACCAGCCCCAAAACCTGGTTTATCTAGGTTTCCAGTTCTGAAATTTTAAAAATTTGAAATATTATTTATATTATTTTATATTATTTTTTCTGTCTAGGGTTAGACATGCTCTTAGTTTGAGGGGGAAAAAAAAAGTTTTGATTAATAACAGGGATTTTTTTTTGAATAATAATTTGGGGGTGGGGTGGGCATTAGGCATGTAGTTCTTATTTTTGGAACATGTTTCAAGTATGAGATTTTATTATTATTATTATTATGTGGTGGGTTTAGGTATATAATTGATATAGGTGGTCACATTTTATTGGTGGTACAATGCTAGTAACAAGAAAAAAAATTCAGTTTTGGGCTATGTGTAGGTAGGTAGAACTGGATCTGGTTTGGAACCAAACCTGCATGTCATTTTTAAAAAAAAGAACCCGGAAGTGGGGGTCTTGAAATATAAAGAACCAGGTCTAGAACTGGACTGGATGTTCTATCACATTTTAAAAAATCCTTGAACCAGAACCAGAAGGTTCTTCAATTTTTTTAAAAACACATGGAACCAAGAACCAGAGGTTCTCTTGGAAAGTGAGAACTGGCCAACACTGGTTCATAACTAATTGATAACTCATTCACCATACAATTTGACCGCCATGAAAAAACCATTGGACATCATGAATTATTTAGGGTACCCAATTGAGAACCATAATCAAATTCATAAATTGACATTGACCTGAAACTAGGCCAGGCATCTAAGAGTTTTTTATAAGAAAAACTGTCTAGAACTTGGGCTCATTCAAGAAAAACCTGATTCCCCCAACTTATAGTCATAAACATCAAAATGTTAATTCTAGAACTATAGGGAATAAGGGATGCAAAATATCCCCCCTAACAAGCTCTCTGTCCATGTGTAAGGACATTATCTTATGTCAGGGCAGTGTCATAAGAATAGAAAGAGGTGTGCGTCACCCCCGCAGAGCCTGACCTGGTGTATTACATATAGTAAAGGACGTCATGAAGCATCATTTCATCCATCTGTCCTGTCATCCATCCGTCCATCTGTCTGATCATCCATCTGTCCTGTCATGGTCTGTTTACTTCGACGGGGCGGAGAAAGAGTGGAATATGGATGCGATGTGATGGAGAAAGCAATAGGAAGAGATGGTGCAAACATCAAGATTTTCAGCGGCCAGGGTCCGATGGATACATGCGAAATGTTGTATATAAAGAGGTTTTGGAAATGTAGTTTGTAATTGTAATTTTGTAATATGTGCTGTCAAATACACACACCTGTGCATTAGGCACGGG
>Ga0116227_10010737_pt1 | contig 15798 bp, 11 predicted proteins | sample S1TSphgellanicum_FD_89693 | JGI IMG/M metagenome (GOLD analysis project Ga0116227, IMG submission 89693) | Host-associated microbial communities from peat moss isolated from Minnesota, USA - S1T2_Fb - Sphagnum magellanicum MG | ecosystem: Host-associated > Plants > Peat moss > Unclassified... | reverse complement strand
GCCGCGATCGCTTCGACGATATTCGCAACGATGGTTCTGTCCTGCGGCCGGGTCGGCTCGAAGCCAGGCGCTTCGTCCGAGCACCAAACGATGACATCGGCCGCGCGCTCGATTTCTTCAATCTTGTAGCGATCGATCAGACGCTTATAGCCGGCAACATAGACCACCTTCGAGCCGCCGGCGCGAAGCGCCTGTCCGATCGAGAACAAGACCGCATTGCCTAGACCGCCGCCGACGAGAAGCACTGTCTCTCCAGGCGGGGTTTCGGTCGGCTCGCCGGTCGGTCCCATCAAGATAACGGGCTCGCCCGGCTGCAAATGCGCGCAGAGATCCGACGAGCCCCCCATTTCGAGCACGATCGTCGACAGAAGACCTTTCTCCTTGTCGACAGAGGCGCCGGTGAGCGCCAAGCCTTCCATCATGAGCGTCGTGCCATCGACACGCGGCGCCAAAGCCTCGAAGTTCTGCAAGCGATAGAATTGCCCCGGCTCGAAACCGCGCGCCGCGAAAGGCGCCCTGACGGTAACCTCGACGATGTTGGGCGTCAGCCGTTCAACCGATTGCACGGCCGCGCGCAAGCCTTCATTCATCGTTTTGACGAGCGCGTCAGGCGCCACGGCGGTGGCGGGAATCGACGCCATTTTCCCGTTGACGACGGGGTAGCCCAATTTGGCGCTCGCCATCGCCTTCACGACATTACCGGCGAAGCTCGGATGCAGGTCGCCGAAGAAGCTTATCGCCCGGCCATCGGGCCGCCCGCTCATCAACACCCGCACATCATTCGGCTTGCATGATTTTTCCGGGCTGACCGGCACGCCGTCCTCGCTATAGGCTTGGAAGTAACGGCCATCGAGCACGACATTCAGCGGATCTTCGCGGCCCAGCACCGTGTTCGGCTGGGTCCCCGCCGCCACGATGATCGCATGCGCGGGAAGCGTCATTTCCCCACCGCCTTGCGCCGAGACGACCAAAGCCTCAGCCGCACCGAACCGGTCGACCTTGATCTCCTGGGGCGTGAGGCCTTCCGCGAAGCGGATGCCTTCCTGCATGGCCAGGTTCACTTCCTCATGATTGAGCGTGTAGCTCGGCGCGTCGATGAGACGGCGGCGATAGGCGACCGTCACGCCGCCCCATTGCTCCATCAGCTCGGCGATCTTGGGCTTTGTCCCCGCGGCATGAGCGGCCTTACGTTCGGCACGGATCGCTTGCGCATGGTGAATGAATTCGTCGGCGATCTCGGATTCTGACTCGGACCACATCGAGCGCACGACGATGTCGCCATGTTCGGCGAGGAGCGTTTCGTAGCGGGTCAGGAACTTCTCGACCTGCACCGGATAATAGGCCATGGCCTCCGTGGCGGCGTCGATCGCGGTCAAGCCGCCGCCAATGACGACGACGGGCATGCGAAGCTGCAAATTCGCGATCGAATCGAGCTTCGCGGCACCTGTCAATTGCAAGGCCATCAGGAAGTCAGAAGCCTGCCGGACGCCCGGCGCCAAGCCGTTCTTCATCGGGATGACGGTCGGGCGCCCCGCGCCGGCGCAGAGCGCAATATGATCGAAGCCGAGTTCGAAGGCCTTATCGATGCCGATCGTTCCGCCGAAACGGACGCCGCCGATCATCGTGAACTGACTCCGGCGCTCCAACAGCAGCCGGATGATCTTCAGAAAGTTTTTGTCCCAGCGGACGGTGATGCCATATTCCGCGACGCCGCCGAAACCCGCGCTCGTGCGCGATTCCAGTGGCTCGATCAAGGTCTTCACACTGTAGATCGGTTCGAAGGGCACGCGCTTGCCGAATTTATCGACGCCGGACAAAGCCGGATCGAGCGGCTCGATCTTCAATCCGTCGACCGCAATGACTGTGTGGCCCTCATTCATCAAATGGTGCGACAGCGTATAGCCCGCCGGCCCAAGGCCCACGACGAGCACCTTGTAGTTTGTCGCGGCTTTCGGCACAGGGCGCTGGAGATTGAGCGGATTCCATCGGGTCAGCAAGGAATAGATCTCGAAACCCCAAGGCAAAGACAATAGGTCCTTCAGGGTTTCGGTCTCGACCTGCGGTATGTCGACCGGTTCCTGCTTTTGATAGATGCAGGACTTCATGCAATCGTTGCAAATACGATGACCGGTGCCGGCGCACATCGGGTTGTCGACGGTTGCGATCGCGATCGCACCGACGACGAAACCGCGGGTCTTTACCAGATTCATCTCGGAGATTTTTTCTTCGAGGGGACATCCGGCGAGCGGCACGCCAAACGCGCTGCCTTTGAAAGCCCCCGTATCCTTGTCCTTCAAGCCGTGCGAGCAGCTATCCCTGCCCTGATTGTGACACCAGATGCAGTAATTCGCCTGATCGAGCGCACCGCGCATGTCCATGCCATGGTCGGTCAGCGCGAAGCCTTCGCGGTGGCGGTGGTGATCTTTCGGCAAGCGGGCCTGCATCACGCCATTGACGACTTCCGTCTCGATCGGAACGAGGTGCTCGGCATCGAGCTTGTGCGGCACGCGAAACAGGACCGCGGATTTATGCTCTGCCTTGCCAGCTTCCGAAAGTGTTGCCCAAGCCGCGTAGTCCGCCGCCAGATCGAGAGCCGCTTCGTGGGTTTCGTCGTCGAGCCAGGTTTGCACGTGACGGGCAAAGCTTATTTCGGTGAGCGGCTCGCCGAAGAAGCCTTCGAGCTCGGTCTTGATCGCAGGCCCGTCGATGAGCTCGGCATCTTCAACCGCGACACCTTTGACCGCGCGGCGTTGAACGAAGAGTCGCTTGACCGTATAGATCGGCGCGAGCTCATTATGGCGCGCCTGCATCGCCGCGATCTCATCGGAGATGCCGAATAGCCGGCCGATGAAATCCTCAACATGCGGCGCCGTTTCAACGATCAGATTCGACTGCTCCTTGGCGTCGAGCGCAGCGGCGTCCGTGCGGGCGGCGACCAAACGGTTGTGAAGCGCGGCGTCGGCTTCAGCGAGATGCGCGATGAACGCCTGATCGACCGCACCCGCCCCCTCGACCGTATAAAGCTGCTGAAATGTGAAGCCCATTCCGAGTTGAAGCTTATGCGACATGCAAAATACCCGTGTTCCCAGAGAGGCGGCTCAGTTCCGTGACTAAAGGCTCGAGAGCGTCATGCAAAGCAGGATTCCCGCGACAGAATGTAGCAAAGTCCGAGGTTTGGGTACAAGCCAAATGCGTCTTGATAAATCCAGCTTGACGTAAATCCATCGGTTCTGGCCGCATAAGGATGAGAACGATGGACGATGCCGCCCTGCGTTCCTTATGAGCGCGCCGGCAAGATCGACGTTATCCGTCGCGGCGGCGTCCGCATGCGAAAAGGCATGCTCATGCCGGCTCGACCCAGACCGCCGTACCATAGGCCAGCACCTCGGTGATGCCGTCCATGATCTCGTTGGCATCATAGCGCATACAGATCACGGCGTTGGCACCACCTTGCGTCGCATGCTCGCACATGAGGTCGAACGCCTCCTGGCGCGCCGTCTCGGCAAGATGCACATAGGCGCCGAGCTTGCCACCGAAGATGGACTGGATGTTGCCGACGAAGCTGCCGATAACGCTCCGCGAGCGCACCGTTATGCCGCGCACGAGGCCGAGATGGCGCACGATCCTATAGCCGGCAATTTCATTGGTGGTCGCGACAAGCATCGCTCATTCTCTCGAATTGACCGCTTCACGGGGCGCGTGGAAGTACGCCGAGTTTGTCCTTCCCACGGCTCCTATTCAAGAGTTTGCGAGATCTTTCGAAGCTACGCGCATCGAATTTTCGTGGCGTCACTTCAGTCTGCCGCGCGTTTTTTCCTCGGCTTCGATACCTTCGCCATCGCTTGCTCGCGGGCGCGCCGCTTCAACCGGTCGGCGCAGGTCAAGGAGAGATATGTCGCAAAAGCCGAGAACAAGAAGGCTTCGAGGACGAAGCGCAGAATCGAAAGCGGATCGAAAAAAATGGGCATGGACCAATTCGCGCAAATGCCAGAGCCATCTGCGCCGGCGTGCCAATAATGATGTAAATATAAAGGCAGTCTATGGGTTTAAATTCTATTAAACGACAGCCTATTCAACGCATAAATCCAGAAATCCAATGAATAGAGCAGTCGTGTGTAAGTACATGTTCCACTGATCCGGCGCATTATTTGAATTTTGAACGTTTTTCGCAGTTTGCAAAAACTCCGTTTTATCGATCTCCGCTAGATACGCCGTCATCTATCGCGCCGTTCCGGTTCCATAGCGCGCCATGAACATGGCGACGGCAGCCGATACGTGTATGCGGATTTCGGCTTCGTCGAGCTTGAGACGCTCAGGAGCGAGCAGGCTCGTCAAGTTGAAGAGCGCCACGACGGAACCGATGAAGATGCGCGCAGCCCGTGCGGCATCGCGGCAATCGAGATCGCCGCGGCCACTAGCGCCGCTCAGATAGCGCGTGAGGTCGCGCAAAAGCTTGTCTGGCCCTTCATCGAAGAAAATCGCGCCGAGTTCCGGCGTGCGCGGTATTTCGGCGACGATCATCCGCACGAAGGCCGGGCCGTCTGGCGCGCCGATGGCGTGCAAAATCGATTGCCCGACAGCTTTCAGCACATAAGCGGGCGGCTTGCCGTCGTCAAAGATCCGAGACCCTTCCCAAAAGCGGCAGGACCTCGCTCGCACGATTTCGGCGAAAAGATCTTCTTTGCTGATGAAGTGACGATAGAGAGTTTCCTTGGACGCACCCGCCTCGGAAGCGATCATCTGCATGGTCGTGTCGGCATATCCATGCTTCAAAAACATCGCTTCAGCGACGGCGACGATCTCCTGCCGCCGTCTTTCGCCGCGCGGAACGCGGCGCGCCTGCGGCGAAAAATGGGGTGTGGCCAGGGTTGTTTGACTCATCCGGGCGCCGCGCTATAACCGTACCGATGGGTTCGCTTCTACCACCATGCGACGTCCTGAGAAAGCGCGGTCGCCGAAGCGAATTGCGACTAGGTTAACGTGTAATGGCTGACGCGGAAACACACGCCGAAGACGCTCCACAAGTTGCGAAACGGCAGGACGCCTCGGCACCCGCCACGAAGGACGCCGAGCGCGTGCGGCGCCGGCGCCGGCCCTTCGTCATCATCATCGGCTTGCTCGTCCTTATCGCCATCGCAGTCGGCGGCTTTTTATATTGGCTTTCCATCCGCAACATCGAATCGACGGACGACGCCTATACGGACGGCCGTGCCGTTGCAATCGCACCGCAAATATCCGGCACGGTCGTTTCGCTGGACGTGCGGGACAATGAATTCGTGCACCAGGGGCAAGCCCTGATCCACATCGATCCGCGCCAATATATAGATGATCGCGATCAGGCCAAAGGCGCCCTCGATACAGCACGCGCCCAGTATCAAGGCTTGCAGCTCGGCGCCGAAATCGCGCGCAAGAATTTTCCGGCGCAATTGCAGCAAGCGCAGGCGCAGCTCGAAAGCGCGCAAGCCACGCTGGCGCGCGCGCAAGCCGATTATCAGCGCCAGCGCAGCCTCCCCAAGGCCGCGACGACCCAGCAGGAAGTCGACGCCGTCACGGCGACGATGAAGCAGGCGGAAGCGCAGGTGCAACAGGCGCAAGCTCAGGTCCAGGAAAATTCGCCCGTGACGCAACGGATCGGCGAGACCGATGCGCAAGTCGGCCAGCTCAAAGGCCAGGTCGAGCAGGCCGAAGCGCGCTTGAACCAAGCCGAGCTCAATCTCTCGTGGACGATCGTCAAGGCGCCGCAGGACGGTTGGGTGACGCGACGAAATGTCGAGATGGGCAATTACGTCACCGCTGGCCAGCAGATCTTCTCGATCGTCTCGCCACAGGTCTGGGTCACGGCGAATTTCAAGGAAACCCAGCTCAATCTCTTGCGGCCCGGGCAGCCCGCCACGATCACGATCGACGCCTATCCGTCGCTCGACCTGCATGGACATGTGGACAGCATTCAGCTCGGCTCGGGATCGAAATTCACCGCTTTCCCGCCAGAAAACGCGACGGGAAACTACGTCAAGATCGTGCAGCGCGTGCCGGTGAAGATCGTCATCGATAGCGGGCTCGACCCGTCGCTGCCGTTGCCGCTCGGCATTTCGGTCACGCCGACAGTGACCGTCCGATGAGCGCCGCAGATGCCTCTTCGGACGGGGAGAGCCAATGGAAGCCACGGGCAAATCCGTGGCTCATCGCCGTCTCGGTCACCCTCGCGGCCTTCATGGAGATCCTCGACACGACGATCGTGAATGTGGCCCTGCCGCATATAGCCGGGAGCCTCTCGTCGAGCAGCGACGAGGCGACCTGGGCGCTCACGTCCTATCTCGTCGCCAACGGCATCGTGCTGACGATCTCGGGATGGCTGAGCGACCTGCTCGGCCGCAAGCGCTATTTCCTCATTTGCATCGGCATGTTCACCGTCTTCTCGTTTCTCTGCGGAATCGCAGGAAGCCTTTCGCAACTCATCATCTTTCGGCTCGCGCAAGGCTTTTTCGGCGGCGGCATGCAGCCGAACCAGCAATCGATCATCCTCGACACGTTCCCGCCCGCCAAACGCGGCGCTGCCTTCGGCGTCACCGCGATCGCGACCATCGTCGCTCCGGTTCTCGGGCCGACGCTTGGCGGCTACATAACCGATCAGTTCAGTTGGCGCTGGATCTTCTTCCTCAATCTGCCGATCGGCCTTCTCGCTCTCTTTCTCGTCTCCATTCTGGTCGAAGATCCACCGTGGGAAAAGAACAAGCGCAGCCGAGGCATCGACTATATCGGCCTTTCCCTCATCACAGTGGGGCTCGGCTGTTTCCAAGTCATGCTCGACCGCGGCGAGGATGACGACTGGTTCTCCTCTTCCTTCATCTGCCTCATGGCTCTCTCAGCCTTTCTCGGCATTCTCGGCGCGATCGGATGGCTTCTCATCGCCAAGAAGCCCATCGTCAATCTCGACGTCTTCAAGGATCGCAATTTCGCGGGCGGCTGCGTGATGATCGGAGCCATGGGCGCGATCCTTTATGCAAGCGCGGTCATCATTCCGCAGCTCGCGCAGCAGGTCCTCGGCTACACGCCCACTTGGGCCGGATTGCTTCTTTCGCCCGGCGGCATCGTCGTCATCATCATGATTCCCATGGTCGGGCAACTGATGAAGATCGTACAGACGCGCTTCATCATCATGGCGGGCTTCTTGGTCATGGGCGCCGCCCTCCTCTATTCCAGCACGCTCACCCCGAATATCGACTTCGGCACGCTCGTGCTGATGCGTTCCTTGCAGACCGCAGCGCTCGGCTTTCTCTTCGTTCCGATCAGCACCGTCGCCTATATGACGCTCCCGCGCGAGCTGAATGGCGATGGCGCCGCGCTCTTCTCGATGTTCCGCAATATTTTCGGATCGATCGGCATCTCGCTGTCTACAGCCGCGGTCACTACTCAGGGCCAGGTTCATCAGGCCTATCTATCGCGATGGGCCTCGCCTTTTCATCAGCCTTTCGACACGCTCGTCGCGAATACCGAGCGCACGCTGCGCAGCATGGGTGTCGCGGCAGCCAATGTCCACGATGTCGCGCTTGGGCGAGTCTATCAAATGTTTCGCGTGCAGGTTCAAGTCCTCGCCTATTCCGACGTCTTTCTCTACTGTTCCTATCTCGCTTTTTTCACCGTTCCCTTCTGCCTGTTGATCTCGGCACGAAAAGGCGGCGGCAGACCAGGTGGCGGCCACTGAGCAGCGTTGTGTCGATGATGTATCTTTTCCGCCTCACCGCCGCGCTGCTTGCGCCTTGTCTCGTCGCAGGCTGCGCGGTCGGACCGAATTTCCTGCCGCCCGATCCGGGGCTGCCCGCAACTTCACTTCTCGCTGGCAGCGGTGTCGCGAAGACGGCGGCCGAGACGGAGCCGGTCGATCCCACATGGTGGACGCGCTTCCGCGATCCGATCCTGACCCGCCTCGAAGCGCGCATCGCGGCGGAAAATCTCGACGTGCGCACCGCGACGATCCGCCTTGCGGAAAGCCGCTTTCAACGCGGCGTCGCGGCAGCCGCAGAATTTCCGTCGCTCAGTGGCAACGGGAAATATACGCGCGAGCAATATAGCCAGAACGGCATTGTCAGCCTGCTCGGCAGCGCGCTTGGCGGCGGCTCGGGTGCCGCGATCAACGTGCCGCCGATCAACGACTATACGTTGAGCATCGACGCCTCATGGGAAATCGACATCTGGGGCCGCGTGCGCCGGCAGATCGAGGCCGCCGACGCGCAGGTCACCTCCACAGCGGAACAGCGCCGCGGCGTCTTGATCTCGAATCTCGCCGAGCTCGCACGCGATTACATCCAGCTTCGCGGCGCCCAGGCGCAGCTGCGCATCACCCGTGATAATCTGAAGATCGGGCAGGAAATCCTCGACCTGACGCAGACGCGGCAGCAAAAGGGGCTGACAACCGGCCTCGATGCGGAGAATGCCGCAGCCCTGGTCGAGAGCGTGCGCGCCGAACTGCCGATGCTGGAGCAGCAAGAGGTGCAAGCGATCAATGCCTTGAGCCTGCTTCTCGATATGCCGCCCGGCGCCTTGCGGAGCGAGCTCGCGACGGCGCGTCCGGTGCCGCCGGCGCCTGCGCATGTACCGCTCGGCATTCCCTCGGAGCTTGCGCGGCGGCGCCCGGATATCCGGCAGGCGGAAGCCGACCTGCATGCGGCGACCGCGACGATCGGCGTCGCGGTCGGCGATTTCTATCCGAAGCTGCAATTCAACGGCACGGTCGGGCTCGACGCGCTGGAATTCAAGAACCTCTGGAAGCCGAGTTCCTTGCAATATCAATTCGGGCCGAGCCTCACCATTCCGATCTTCCAGGGCGGCCGTCTCGTCTCGACGCTCGAGCTGCGCGAGGCGCAGCAGCAGGAAGCCGCCATCACTTACGAGAAGACCGTGTTGCAGGCATGGCACGAGGTGGTGAATGCGCTCGTCGCCTATCGCAAGGAACGCGAACGTCGTGCCCGCCTGGCAAGCCAAGTCGATCACGCGCGGCGCGCGCTCGAGCTGGCGCGGGCGCGGTATAATGACGGCGTCGCGGATTTCATCGCGGTGCTCGATCCCGAGCGCACGCTGCTTCAGGCCGAGCAGCAATATGTGACCAGCACGACGAATGTGTCGCTCGATCTCGTGCAGCTCTACAAAGCGCTCGGCGGCGGCTGGGAGCTCGATTTCCCACCGCCTCCGCCAGTGCCCGAGCCGGTGCTCGTGCCCGCGCCGACTGAAGTCGTACTCAGTCGATAGATCCGCAAACTTAGCGTGTCAGCCGCGCGGCGATATGGTCGCCGACGCGTAGCGCATTGGCGATGATCGTCAAGGTGGGATTGACCGCGCCGATCGACGGAAAGAAGCTCGCATCGGTGACGTAAAGATTATCGATCCCATGCGCTTTGCAATCGAGGTCGAGAACCGACTTCTCAGGATCGGCGCCGAAGCGCAGCGTGCCTGCCTGATGTGCCGTGCCGCCGATCGGCACGTCCTTGCCGAGATAGAGCGTCCGCTCGAAAAGATGCGGATGGATGTCAGCCTTGTCGCAAAGCTGCCGCAGCTTCTCCTTGAGACGCCGATGCGCCTCCATATTCGTTTGCGTGAGATCGAGCACGACGCGCCCGCCATCGTAACGGATGCGGTTTTGCGGCAGCGGCAGATCTTCCGACGTCAGCCAGAAATCGAGCGAATGTTCGGCGATCCAGTCGAAGGGCTGCTCGGGGAACCATTGCAACATCTCGGGCAACCCCTCGCCTTTGATCTGCACGCCGTCGGATTTCCCGACCATCTGAATATGGCCGAGCGGAAACTCCCAATCGTCGGAGCCGAAATAAAAATCGTTCAATCCCAGCGTTTTCTGAAATTTCGTCGGATTGGGGGTACGCGAGAGCGCCAGCAAGGTCGAGTTGTTGTGGCGCATATAGTTGCGGCCCACGAGCCCGGAGGCATTGGCGAGCCCTTGCGGATGCGCATCGCTGACCGAACGCAGCATCAGAAGGGCGGATGAGAGCGCACCGCAGGCGACAACGACGATATCGGCAGAATAGGTCATGCGCGCCGCGCCGCTCGTGACCTCTACGCCTGTAATTGCCGAGCCGCCGGCATTGGTGAGGAGCTTGTCGACATAAGCATGCGTGCGCAGCGTCAGGTTGTCATGCGCCGCAAGAGCTGGATCGACGCAAATGATCTGGGCATCGGCCTTGCCATTGGTGATGCAGGGATAGCCATCGAATGCATCGCATTTGATGCAGGGCGAATGCGGGAGCGCTTGCCCGTCCTGCTCGTCGAGAAGAACCCCGACGGGTAGATGGAAGGGCCTGTGCCCCTCGCGCTTCAAATCATCGAACAGTTGCTGAATCCGCGGTTCATGCGTGACCGGCGGATAGGCATAAGGTTTTGATGCGGGTGGCTCGGTCGGATCCTCGCCGCGCAAGCCATGCACGTGGAAAAGCTCTTCTGCCGCCTGATAGTAGGGCTCGAACGCATCATATTTAAGCGGCCAGGCGGGCGAGATCCCGTCCGGATGCCGAATCTCCTCGAAATCCTTCTCGCGCAGCCGCAACAGCACCGCGCCATAAACCTTGCTGTTGCCGCCGACAAAATAATGCAAACCCGGATGAAAGCTCTTGCCGGCGCTGTCGAACCACGTCTCCTGCGCCTGATAGCGCGCGTCGACGAAAACCGCCTTGCTGTCCCAATTCTCGCGCTCGCGTGGCAGGTAGCCGCCACGTTCCAAAAGCAGAATACGCTTGCCGGTCTGCGCGAGCCGCCAAGCCATCGTGCCGCCGCCGGGACCGGAGCCGATGATGATGACGTCATAATGCGTGCCGCTCACCGAAGCCTCCGGTCTAAACGAAAACGCGCAGGATCACGTCACGTTCCTCAATGAACCGTCATTGCGAGGAGCCAACGGGTCTCGCCTTCGGCGAGCCCGATGATAAACTCCTCGACCAAGCAATCCATGCAACTGCTCGAGCGGTTGCCCCTGGGTTGCTTCGCTTCGCTCGCAATGACGGCGTTACGATGACGCAATGATCGGGGCTAACCCTAGATTTCGATGCTCTAAAGCTTGCGCTCGAACTTCGGCTCTCGCACGGCGTTGCCAAGCTTTAGGGCAGCATGGCGAATCGGCATCATGGAGACAGCCTCCCTCATCTCTGCCTTCCTCGCCAGGCTTCTGCTCGTTCTCTTGTTCTTTCCCTTCAGCGCGCTCGATAAAATACTGAACTTCAAGAGCGCACGCGCGCAAGCCGCTGACATGCTGCCCGGCCCTTGGGCTTCCGGCGCGATCCTGGCCGGGCTCTCCATCGAAATCTTCATGTCGCTCGCGGTGCTGTCCGGCATTGCCGACAAAGCCGCAGCGCTCATCCTCGCTACCTATTGCACGGCCACCGCGCTGCTTTGGAAGCAATTCTGGAAGCCCGGCGATTTCTGGGCCTCGAGCACGGGCAAGGCCCGCGGCCTTTTCTGGGATTTTTTGAAAAACCTCGCGGTTGCCGGCGGATTTCTGCTCATCACCTTCGGCCCGAGCGCGCAATCCGCCGCGTCGTTCTTCGAGGCGCCGTTCGCATCGAGCCATCCTTATCGCCTTCACCAGAGCTGGACGAAACCATGAGCGCCGACGCGAAGCCCAATATCCCTTATTGGCACTTATGGACGGATACCGATGGCGTGAGCCGGCAGACGCGCTGCGCCCTGACCGAATTCGAGGAAAAATCCATAGCGCCGCCGGCCACCCCGCAATGGCTGGGCGCGAAGACGCAAGGCGAGGCGATCGTCTTCGTCACCGTGCTCCCGGTTGGCTGGATCGGCGACTGGCACGAGAATCCGAAGCCGCAATGGATCATCCCGCTCTCCGGCCGCTGGTTCGTCGAATCAATGGACGGCCAGCGCGTCGAGATGGGGCCGGGCGAGATCTCCTTCGGCGAGGACCAGAACACGCGGAGCCAGGAGGGGCGCAAAGGCCATCGCTCCGGCACGATCGGAGAGGTGCCCGCCGTGCTGATGATCGTCCAGCTCGCGGCGGCACCCAGTCTTTCCTCGCAGACGCTCGCTTCACCCTGCCGCTTTCGGTGATGCATGGGCGCTTTCGAGATCCTCGATCCTTCGTTCAAGCGCTACGTGCTCGGCAATGCCGGGCTCGAAACGCTCGCGACGGGCTTTCGTTGGCTCGAAGGGCCGGTCTGGATGGGCGATGCGGATTGCCTCCTCTTCCAGGATATTCCGAATAATCGCACGCTGCGCTGGAGCGAGCAGCAAGGTGTCGGGGTCTATCGCTCGCCATCGAATTACGCGAATGGCCAAACCCGCGACCGGCAAGGCCGGCTCATCGCCTGCTCGCATCGCGGCCGCTGCCTCACGCGCACCGAATATGACGGACACATCACGGCGCTCGTCACGCATCATGCCGGCAAAAGACTGAACGCCCCGAACGACGTCACCGTGAAATCGGATGGCAGCATCTGGTTCTCCGATCCTCTCTACGGGATCATGACCGATTATGAAGGCGGCCGGCAGGACTCGGAGCAAAAGCCGGCCGTCTATCGCCTCGATCCCAGCACCGGCGCGATCGACGCCGTCGCCACCGATTTTGACGGTCCGAACGGCCTCTGCTTCTCGCCCGACGAGACAAAGCTCTATATCGCCGAGACCGGCGATCAAACACAGGATCGACCGCGCCAATATATCAGGGTCTTCGATGTCGGCACCGATGGCCGCAGCCTGTCGGGCGGCGGCGTCTTTCACAAGATCGAGCCGGGCTATTGCGACGGCATGCGCGCCAATGAAGACGGGAATATCTGGAGCAGCGCCGCCGACGGCGTGCACTGCATCAACCCGCAGGGCCATCTCATCGGCAAGATTCGGGTGCCTTCCGTGGTCGCGAATCTCTGCTTCGGCGGCCTCCACAAGAACCGGCTCTTCATCCTCGCCTCGCAGACGCTGTTTTCAATTTTCGTCAATACGCGCGGCGCTCAATTGCCATGAGGGGCGCGCGCCTTTCGCGGATCCGCCTCATCTCGCCGGATCTCGGCCGGATCGCAGCCTTCTATCGGAGCGCTCTCGGCTTTGCCGATGCCGGCGACGCGCGCGACGGCGAATCTGGACGGCTGCTGACACTCGGCCGCGAGGCGATCGAGATCATCACCCCTAACCCGATCGGCGCCGTCTATCCGCCAGGCATTGACGGCGCGAGCCCGCTTTTCCAACATTTCGCGATCGTCGTGTCCGACATGCACGAAGCCTACGCGCATTTATGCGCCCAAGGCGGATGGGTGCCGATCTCGCAGGGCGGACCGCAAAAGCTCCCGGCATCGTCCGGCGGCGTCATCGCCTTCAAGTTTCGTGACCCGGATGGGCATCCGCTCGAGCTGATCGAGTTTCCCGGCGGGTCCTCATCCGTCTGGCCGAAAGTTGCTAGCGCTATCTTCTTAGGAATCGACCATTCCGCACTTTCGGTCGCGGATACCGCCCGCAGCGCAAAATTCTACGCCGATCTCGGCTTCGAACGTCGAGGCGGCTCCTCCAATCATGGGAGGGAGCAATCCCAGCTCGACGGCATGATGGACGCGGAGGTCGACGTCACGAGCCTCGCCGCGTATCCCGAGCCGCCGCATGTCGAGCTTCTTTGCTACGGCCAACGCAAGCGGGATGATCGGCCTGCGGAAATCAATGATGTCGCCGCGACGCAGCTCGTATTTTCCGTTGCCGACCCGTCATCGCTAGCGACCGCGGCTCGAAACGCGGCACATGTCATCTTCACGAACGCGCGGCACACGGTGCTGCGCGATCCCGACGGTCATCTCATCCGTCTCGAGGCCGCCTCTCACCCCCCGGTCGCAAAGCCCGGATAAAGTGTCATGCCGCCATCGACGAAAAGGGTCGTGCCGGTCACGTAGTCGGCTGAGTCCGAGGCGAGCCACACGACCGCGCGCGCAATATCCTCCGGCTCGCCGATCCGCTTATAGGGAACGAGCGTCATGAGGTCGCGATAGGCCTCGGGCGTGCTCCAAGCCGATGTATTGATCGGCGTGCGAATCGCGCCGGGCGCGATCGCGTTGACGCGAATGCGTTGCGGCGCGAGCTCTTGGGCGATGGAACGCATGAACATCATGATCCCGCCCTTCGACGCCGCATAGTTCACATGTCCCGCCCAAGGGATTTCCTGATGCACCGAGCTCATGCAGACGATCTTGCCCGCTGCGACAGAAATCTTTTCATCGACGCCGCGACGCGTAAATTCCCGCGCCGCCTCGCGGGCGCAGAGGAACTGGCCGGTGAGATTGACGCCGATCACCATGTTCCATTGCTCGAGCGTCATCTTCTCGAAAGGTGCATCGCGCTGCAGCCCGGCATTGGTGACGGCGATATGCAATGTGCCGAAATGCGCGATGGCGCGCGCGAACATCGCCACAACCTCATCTTCCTTGCTGACATCCGCCTTCAAGGTTATCGCACGCCGACCCATCGCCTCGATCTGATGCGCGACCTCTTCGGCAGCTTCTGGCATGGCGACGTAATTGATCGCCACATCGGCGCCCGATGCCGCGAGGCCGAGCGCCACAGCCTTTCCGATCCCCGAATTGGCGCCCGTCACCAAAGCCGGCTGTCCCGGCAGGCAGGTCACGTAAGGCGGATGCGGGACGGACCGAGCATCGGGCTCGGCCGGCGCGCTCGGGGCGGGTGGCGTGGGCATGCAAGATCTCCGATGCGAATGCTCAAGATGTGGCAGCGACCCGCTCACTCGCTGCGGCGTCCGCAGGCTGAGGCTTCATGAGAAAGAGGAGAAGCGAACGCGCCGTGACTTCATAAACGGCGCCGAACTCGAACGCATGCGGCTCGGTTTCGAGAATGTTGGTGTCGATCAGCAGAATCCAGCTCGCGCCTTCAGGCGCCGGCGGCAACGTGAAATTCACCGCGTCCTGCCAACTATTCATCACGAGGAGCATGGTTGCATCGAGGCCGCGTTTTTGGATGCCGCTCGATTGAGCCCGCCCATCCATGAGCATGCCGAAGCACCGCGTGTTGCCGTCCCCCCATTCTTCAGCAGTCATTTCCGAGCCGTTGGCGTTGATCCAGGAGATGGCCTTGACTTCGGTCTCCGGGTTGATCTCGGCGGTGAGAAAGCGGCTATGGCGCAGAATAGGAAATTTATGGCGTAACGCCATGAGCTTTTGCACGAACTTGACCTGCGCGTTATTTTTGTCGCGCAACGACCAGTCAACCCATGATATCTCGTTGTCCTGGCAATAGGCGTTGTTATTGCCTTTCTGCGTGCGAGCAAACTCGTCGCCCGCGACGATCATCGGCGTGCCTTGCGACAATAGCAGCGTTCCGAGCATGTTGCGCATCTGACGCGCGCGCAACGCAATGATGTCCGGATTGTCGGTCGGCCCTTCTGCGCCACAATTCCAGGAGCGATTATTCGAATTGCCGTCGCGATTGTCCTCGCCATTCGCCTCGTTGTGCTTTTCGTTGTAGCTCACTGTATCGTAAAGCGTGAAACCATCATGCGCGGTGATGAAATTGACGCAGGCGTAAGCGCGCCGGCCGCTATGGTTGAAACTGTCCGGCGAACCGAGGAGGCGCGGTGCCAAGGCGGTAATCGGGCCTTCGCCGCGCCAGGCGTCGCGCATTTCGTCGCGGAATTTATCGGTCCATTCCGCAAAGCCTGGCGGAAAGCTGCCGACCTGATAGCCGCCAGGCCCTATATCCCAAGTCTCGGCAACCAATTTGACCCCGTTCAAAACAGGGTCCTGCGCAACGGCCTTCAGAAATCCACTTTGCTGGTCGAAACCTTCCGGTTCACGGGCG
>Ga0116227_10010732_pt1 | contig 15801 bp, 9 predicted proteins | sample S1TSphgellanicum_FD_89693 | JGI IMG/M metagenome (GOLD analysis project Ga0116227, IMG submission 89693) | Host-associated microbial communities from peat moss isolated from Minnesota, USA - S1T2_Fb - Sphagnum magellanicum MG | ecosystem: Host-associated > Plants > Peat moss > Unclassified... | reverse complement strand
TGAAGGGCGATGGCACAAGCGACGACACCGCCGCCCTGCAGCGCGCCATCGATGGCCATCGCGTGCTGTATTTTCCGACCGGGCGTTATGCCGTGACGGACACGCTGCATCTCAAACCCGATACGGTGCTGATCGGCCTGCATCCCGATCTCACCCAGATCGTCCTGCCCGATAGCACGCCCAGTTTTCAGGGCATCGGCACCCCCAAGGCGCTGATCGAAAGCGCCAGGGGCGGCGAGGCTGTGGTCACCGGCCTTGGCCTGTTCACCGGCGGGATCAACATGCGCGCCACCGCTCTGCTGTGGAAGGCGGGCGCCGGATCGCTGGTCGAGGATGTGAAATTCCAGGGTGGCCATGGCACAAGGCTGGCCGATGGCTCGCGCTTCGATCCCTATGACGCCACGCACAGCGCCGACGCGGACCCGCGCAAACGCTGGGGCGGGCAATATCCCAGCCTGTGGGTCACCGATGGTGGCGGCGGCACCTTCAGCGACCTGTGGACGCCGAACACCTATGCCCGCGCGGGCATGTATGTCTCGGATACGCAGACGCCCGGCCATGTCTATGAAATGTCGAGCGAGCATCACGTTCACACCGAATTCGCGCTCAACAATGTCGCCAATTGGGAGTTCCTCGCCCCCCAGACCGAGGAGGAAAGTGGCGAAAGTCAGGAGGCGGTCTCCTTCGACATCCGCAATGCGCATGACATTCTGATCGCCAATCTGCACGCCTATCGCGTGACGCGCACGGTGCGCCCCGCGCTGACGGCGGTGCGTCTGCAGAATGCGGCCAATATCCGTTTTCGCAATGTGCATGTGAACGCCGAAAGCGGGCTGGGCACCTGCGATGAGAACGGTTGCGCCACAAGGCTGCGCGCCAGCAAATTCCCCTTCGAAAACGCCCTTGTCGATGTCACGCACCGGCTGGAGATGCGCGAGCGGGAATTTGCCGTGCTGGATGTGCCCGCCAATCCCTCTGCGCCACAGTCGGCCTCCGGGGTTACCAAACTGGCCGGCGATTTCTACGCGGCGGCGGGCGGCGTGGTGGATGCGCAGGGCAAGCTCTATTTCGTCGATCACCACAGCCATCGCATCCATGGCTGGAGCGAGGCTGAAGGCCTGACCGTCGAGCGCGATGACCCGCTCGATCCGGTCAATCTGACCATCGACCGGGCGGGCAATCTCATCGTTCTGTCCTCCTATGGGCGCAACGGCACGGTCTATGCCTTCAAGCCGGGGACGCCCGACACCGCCCTGACTGTAATCCCGCCCACGCCTGCCACGCCGCATCAGGGGGCGCTGACCGCCCTGCCAGTCAACCTCTGGAACAATGGTGAGTTCAAGGATCAATACGATCCCGCCACCGACCATTTCACCACGCTGGCCGAGATGTTCGCGCGCGATATGGCCGAGCCCAAGGCGCAGGAGTATGTCTCGCCCGATGGCAGTCTGGTGCTTCCTGCCTTCCGCATGTTCCAGCAGGGGCCGTCGGATCATCGTGGCTGGCGTTTTGGCGATACGATGGATGCCTATGGCTTTGTTACCGCGCAGGCCGGAAGCCGCGTATTCCTCAGCAATGAGTCCGAGGACAAGACCTATTCCGGTCTGGTGGGCGCGGGCGGCAGCGTCACCGATCTCAAGCCTTTCGCCAACCGTGGCGGGGAGAGCGTGGCGGTGGATGGACAAGGCCGGGTCTATGTCGCCAATGGGCAGGTTTTCGTCTACGACCGCGAAGGCAAGGAACAGGGCCGCATCGATGTGCCCGAGCGCCCGCTGCAACTGCTGCTAGGCGGGGCGGATCGCCGCACACTCTACATCCTGACCCAGCATTCGCTGTACTCAGCCAAAATCTGACGCAGCATTGTTCAGACAGAAAAAGGGCGTTTCCACTTCCTTGTGGAAACGCCCTTTTTCTTGACGGTGACCGCCTTCCCGCAAGGAAGCGGTCACCCTTTAAACCTCAGAAATTATACCGCACGCCAAAGCGGTACATCCGCCCGATCACATCATAAAGCTGCGGATTGACGTCGATACCGGTGTTGGTCTGCGGCGATCCGGCGGGGTTGTGGTTGAACAGATTGTCCACCTTCACATAAGCCGTCAGCTTTTTGGTGATGTTGTAGGTGGTGCCGATGTCGATGTAGAGCGCGCCGGGCATGCGGTTGTAATCGACGGTCGGATGGTTGACCGTGGAGACCGGGCAATTGGTCTGGCAGACGACATACTCATTGTTGAACACGCCCGCGCTGAACCAGCGCTCGGTCAGGCTCAGGCTGAACTTGTCGGTGTCCCAGCTTTGCGTGGCCAGCACCTTCCAGTGCGGCGTGGCGCCCGCATTCACCCCGGCGCCCTGCGTGGGGATTGTGCCCGGCAGGCCGGTGTCGGTGATGAAGTTGCGCACATTGGTGCCCAGCGCGCGCAAGGTCAGGCTGCCCGGCAGCTTGATGCTGTCGAGATTGAAGCGATAGCTCGCCTCGATGTCGAAGCCGTCGGTGAAGATCGAGGCCAGGTTGAAGGACTGCACATTGGCATAGGGCGTGGCGGCGGTCAGGTTGAAGGCGCTGCAGAGCTGCGTCACGCCCGCCGAGCAGTAGTTGATCTCCTGCTGGGCGCTCAGGGCCGAGATCACCCCGGTCATCTTGATGCGATAGTAATCGAAGGACAGGCTGAGCCCCGGCGCCCAATGTGGACGCGACAGCACAATGCCCGCCTCGGTGTTGCGTGCGATTTCCGGCTTCAGCGCCGCATTGCCGATGGTGTTCTGCTGGATGATCACCGACTGGTTGTTGGTGGGGTTGGTGATGCCCGGCACGGTGATGGTGATGGGCGCGGCATAGAGTTCGCTCAGATTGGGCGCGCGCACGTCGCGCGATGTCACCGCGCGCAGGCGGATGCCGTCGATCGGCGTCTGCCAGGTGCCGCCGATCTTCCAGGTGTAGACCGTGCCCGATGTGCTGTAATGCGTGCCGCGCCCGGCCAGATTCAGGTTCGCCTTGCCCAGCTTGGCATTGTCGAACAGCGGCAGGTTGAGTTCGAGGAAGCCCTCGTAAACGTCATATTTGCCCGTGCCATTGTGATAATTGCCCGCATACCAGTTGTTGCCCGCCGTGCTCAGCAGCGGATCGGCGGGATAGGCCGCGGTGTTGGGGCTGTCAGCGGCAACGCCATTGCCATAGGGGTCGCCGTTGACCTTATAATATTCATGCCGGTACTCGCCACCAAAGGCGATCGACACCGGGCCGCCCGGCAGCGAGAAGGGCTGGCCGTTGATCGCAAGGCTCACCACATCCTGCGTCTGGCGCGTGTGCTGATAGGGCCCGTTGGCGGGCGAGATATAGGCCAGCGTCGCCGCGCTGGGCGTCGCCCCGCCAAAGATGTTGAGCGGCTGGCAGCCCGAGGCGACCGCCACCGGATTGGCGCAGGTGATCGTGCCGTCAGGCTGGCGCACCGCCTGAATCGCGGCGCTGTAGCGGTTGTTGAGCGTCATGTTGCTGACGTGGATGTCGGTGATGTTCTCACCATGCTCGTAATAGCCGTCATAGGACCAGTTGGTGCCCAGCACATCCAGCTTGCCCTTGGCGCCCACCACGCCGCGGATCTGGCGGCGCACCGGATTGACGTTGATGAAGTCGGGCAGCACCGCATTGCTGACGCCATAGCTGAAGCTGGTGATGCCCGCCGTCGCACATGCCGCCTGCACCGAGGCGGGCACGAAGGGGTTGGAGCACTGCATCGTCAGCCCGGTCTTGGCCGCGCCGGGGTTGGGCGTGTTGTTCGAGGCCACGCGGGAGACGTTCAGCGTGCCATAGATCTCATTGTTCGAATCAATGTCGAAACCGATCCGGCCATAGCCGTCCCAGCGGGTGATCTCCGACTGCAGGCTGGTGCCGATGCCGACATTGCCCGACAGATCGCCACCCACGCAGAAGCCGCCATAGCAGTTCGAGACATTGCCCGCCGCATTGCGCGCCGGAACCCCGTTCGAGCCATAGTTGAAGTTGAAGGGATTGCCGTTCTTGTCAAAAGCGATGCCCTGCAGCGGCCCGGCCGAGATCAGGCCATATTTGGTGTATTGATAGGACTGGGCATGCTGGCGATAGAGATATTGCGGCGACCCGTCATTGGTGATGCCCCGGTTGATCAGCGTGTCGGTGTTGTACCAGCTGCGCCCATTGGCCGCCGCTTCGCCAAAGCCGCCGGCGGGGATGCCGTCCTCATGGCTGTATTCGCCGCTGACCACTACATGCAGGCGGCCGTCGAGGAAGCTTTTGCCGCCCGCCGCCTGGAAGGTGTAATTGCCATCGTCGCCATAGGTGGAGACGCCGCCCTGCACATTGGCCTTGAAGCCTTCGAAGCGGGTTTTGGTGATAAAGTTCACCACGCCGCCGACCGCATCCGAACCATAGGAGGCCGAGGCGCCGCCCGTCACCACATCGACGCGTTCGATCAGCAATTGCGGGAACAGGCTGACATCGGGCACGCCGGTGACATTGGCGCCCACCACGCGCTGGCCATCGATCAGCGTCAGCGTGCGGATGGTGCCCAGACCGCGCAGGCTGAAGGAGCTGAGGCCCTGCGTGCCGCTCGATGTGCTGTTGGTGCCCACGGTGGCGCCGGTGCTGCCTTGCAGCGAGGGCAATTGGGCGATGGTGGTGAAGACGTTGGGCTGCGCATTCTTGGCGATCGCCGCCGAACTGAGCACCTGGGTCGGCGTGGGCGCGCTGAAACCGCCGCTGGTGATGCGTGAGCCGGTCACGATGATGTCGGCCGGGGACGCAGGTGCAGGCGCTGGCGTTTCCGGCGCAGCAACCGGTGGCGGCGCGGCGCTCTGCGCCAGAGCCGGGGCGGCCAGCGTCAGGGCGATCAGCGCCCCACCGCTCGCCAGCATGGCGTGAAACTTCCGATTCATCATCTTATAATCCCCCATTTATGGTTTTGATCGTCGGCTTATTGGCCCTTCACGGCGTAAAGCGCATGATGGGTCAGGATGAAGAGTGTGCGGTGGTCCTCGCCGCCAAACAGGATCTGCAGCGGGCGTTCGGGCACATCGATGCAGCCCAGATCCTTGCCGTCGCGGTCGAACACAAAGACCTGACCATTGGCGACATAGACGCGGCCTTGCGCATCCACCGCCACGCTCTCCCCGCCACGGTTGGCGAAGGGCTTGAGATCGGTGACGCTGCCGCCCGGCCCGACCAAACCCGAATAGGTCTTGTCCTCGGACTCATTGCTGAGGAACACGCGCTCTCCGGCGCGCGCGGTGACCAGACCATGGGCATCGAGCGTATCGGAAAAACGCCAGCCCAGATGGTCGGGCGAGCCCTGCTGGAACACGCGGAAGGCGGGCAGCACCAGACTGCCATCGGGCGAGACATATTCCTGCGCCTTGGGCGTGCCCATATCGCGCTTGAACATCTCGGCCAGCGTGGTGAAATGGTCGGTGGCGGGATCGTATTGATCCTTGAATTCGCCATTGTTCCAGAGGTTGACCGGCAGCAGAGTCTGCGCGGCAGGATGCGCTGCGGCGGGCGTGGGCTTGATCAGCGTGATCGCGCCATCCTGCCTGCCGGGTCGGAGGCTGTAAACACCCGCCTCCGGCCCCAGTGAGGACAGAACCATCAGATCGCCATTGCGCGCCACCGCCAGATTGACCGGATCGACGGGATTATCGCGCACCACGCCCAGCCCTTCTTTCCCGGTCCAGCTGTAAATTCGCTGGAAGCGGTGATCGACGAAATAGAGCGTGCCGTCCGCCGCCACCGCCGCGCCGGAAATCGACCAGAAGCCATCCTCCAGCTTCTCCACTGTCGCGCCTGCCGGGAAGGTGGCGGGCGCGGGGCGGGCCGGAGCGGCAGCAATGTCGAGCACGGCAAATTCGCGTTCGCGCGTGTCGATCTTGTGAGTCATATCGACGATGCTGTTTTCGAAGGGGAATTTGCTGGCACGCAGATAGGTGCCACAGCCATTCTGGTCGCAGGTGGCATAGCCGCTTTCGGCGTTCACATGCACATTGCGGAAACGGATGTCCGCCGAATTGTAGAGCTTCACCGCCATGGGCGCGGGCTTGAAATTGCGCGTCACGCGGTACGCATGATAATTGGCGACAAGAATTTTGCTGGAGTTACGGATTTCCAGCGAAACGGCATCGCCGCCCTCGCCCACTTCCTGCTCGGTCTGGGGGGCGAGGAACTCCCAATTCTCCACGCCATCCAGCACGATTTCGTTGCGCACGTGATGTTCGTTGGAGAACTCATAGACATGGCCCGGCGTCTTGGTGTTCGAGACATAGAGGCCATTCTGCGCCTGCGTGTTCGGGGCCCAGATCGCGGCGAAGGTGCCGCCGCCGCCATCGGTCACCCACAGACCGGGATATTGCCCATCCCAATGGTTGCTGGCCACCGGATCACCACCGGGGCGGCTGTAGAAATCAAGCGGCTTGCCATCGGCGATGAAGGTGCCGCCGCCACCCTGGATCTTCACATCGTCGATCTGGGAATTGGCCCCGGCCTTCCACAGCACGGGCGTCACGCGCGGATTGACCCGCCCGCCGAACACACCCAGCCCGAAGAGCATGTTGTCGCCGCCCTTGGGCGCCTCGATCATCGGCAGCGGCCCGCCGAGGCCCGAATAGGCCGGTGCATGGTCAGGGAGGGTGATCTGGGTCAGGCTGGGGTGCAGGCCGATCATCACCGTATCGGGCTTGAGACGCAGCGTGTCGCTGATGATGTAGAAGCCGATAGGGAAATAGAGCACGCGATGGCTGTCGATGGCGCGCTGCAGGGCGGCGGTGTCATCGCTTTTGCCGTCGCCCTTCACGCCCAGCGTGCGGACGTCGACCCAGTCCTTCGTCGCGGGCAGAGCGCGAATGGCCGGAGCCCGGCGCGCCGGCAGGGCGGCGATGCGCGCTTGATCCACCCGCGTCTGATAGGTTCCGATGGCCCCCTGCCCGGCAAGCGTCAGGCCGTAGGTGAACTCCTTCACACGGTAGGCAGAGCCGGCCCCGGCCACGGTCTTGCCGCTGTCACGGAAGCGGGCGAAGGTCGGCGTGCCGCTGGCGACCGCATTTTCGAAGCCGATCTGGGTGTAGGCATTGTCCTCGTTGGAGATGATAACGCCCGCCTTCGAGACATTCTCGAAGCGCACATCCTTGCCCCACAGCCAGTCGCCATAGCCCTGATCGATATCGATCCCCACCGGCACATCGCGCATCGAGACATTGACCAAAGTCAGCCCCGCCTCATGCTCGCGAATGGCGGCATCGCGCTGGCCACTGAAGCTGGAATCGAGCAAAGTGAACTGCCAGGCGGGCGAGGTCTTTTCCGAAACGATGCCATAGCGGCCACCGAAGAAACGCAGATCTTCACACTCATTCCCGGCCTGATAGATGCCCGCAAAGCCCGAGCCGATGTGGAAATCCATATGCGAGAGAAACGCATGCTGGGCCACGCGGAAGCGCACGCCCGCCGCCGCCGGATTGCCCGCACCGATCTCGATGTCGATGTTGCTCATCGCCGAATAGAAGGTCGCCGAATTGGCGTCGCGCACCTTGTCGCTGAAGGGCACCGTGCTGGGCACTGGTTCGGGGACCTTACCCACATCGTACTGATCGCCGCCGGTGAAGACGACCATCGTGCTCACACCCTGCTGGAAGCCCGGCGTGCTGTCGCCCAGCACCAGCACTGGGCGGGTGGCGCCCACGCCGAAGATGCGCACGCCCTGCGGCACCAGGATCGAGCGCGACAGGCGATAGCGGCCCGAGGGCAGGAAGACGATCCCCTCGCCCGTGGGCCCGCGCGAGGCGGCAATGGCGGACTGGATCGCGGCGGTGTCGTCGGCCTTGCCGTCGCCCGCGCCCTTCACGGTGACGACGCGCGGGTCCGCAGGCGCGCTGCTCCATGCCGAAGGCGCCGTGGCGGCGCTGGCTTGCTGCCCGCCACAGACACAGATCATCGTGAGTGCCAACCAGCCTCTGCGCATGCCCTACCCTTTTTCCGTTAGCGGTATCATCAAGGTCCGCCCGTTTAGAGATGCGATGGTACGGGACTCTTCCCCGTGCCACAGCAGGGACCAAGGTCCCAGTAGTTGGCAGCGGCAAGGGGGCGGTAAAACCATGGAATCTGATCGCGCAACCATGGCGCCCCGGACAGGATGCCGGAACGATCGCAGGGGGAAGGAAGCCGGTGCAGGGCACATTTGAGACAGGTCTTGTGCCGCCGCTGGCCATCACCGTGATGGGCGTGAGCGGCAGCGGAAAATCGACATTGGGCGCCCTGCTGGCCCGGCAACTCGGCTGCGCCTTTCTGGAGGGCGACAGCTTTCATTCCACACAGAATGTGGAGAAGATGCGCAACGGCATCCCTTTAACCGATGCCGATCGCTGGCCCTGGCTCGACCATCTGGGCACCGCCATGAATGAGGCGGTGGGCCGCGACGGATTGGTAGTAGCGGCCTGCTCGGCCTTACGGCGGGCCTATCGCGAAAGGCTGGCGGCAAGTTCACGCCAGCCCATGGTCTTCATCCTGCTGAACACCACCGCCGAGGAGTTGGCGAGACGGATGAAGGGACGGCCTGACCATTATATGCCGCCCAGTTTGCTCAGCAGCCAATTGGCCACGCTGGAAGTGCCGGAGCCTGATGAGAAGGCGCTGGTTCTCGATGCCAGCGCCTGCCCCGAAGAGCTGGGCCAGCAGGCGATGGCATGGCTGACGCATATGACACAACCCGCTCCGTTCAAGTGAGGTGCCCATGACTCGCTTCCTGCTCATGCTCGCGGCCATGTTCGTCGCGATCTCGCCGACCGGTGCCATGGCCGAATCGCAATATCGCATTCTGGTGTTCGCGATCCCCAACAAGTACCATTATGAATATATCCCCGTCGCGCGGGACAGTCTGGAGCATCTGGCCAAGCTGCATGAGTTCACCATGGTCTGGACCAACCAGCCCACCGCTTTCGAGGGCGATCTCAAGCAATATGCCGCGGTGATGTTCCTCAACACGCCGGGCGAGGAACTCAACGACAAGCAGCGCACCGCTTTCGAGGACTATATGCGCGGCGGCGGCAATGCCATCGTGGTGCATCGCGGGCTGATCATGCCCAAGCATGACTGGCCGTGGTTCGAAAAGATGGTCGGCCGCAATTTCGTGGTCCATCCCATGCTGCAAACCGGCGTGGTGACGGTGGAGGACAGCAGCTTTCCCGCCACCTTCGGCCTGCCTTCGCGCTGGATCTGGAGCGATGAATTCTACGTCACCACCAATCCCCATGCGATCGCCATTCACACGGTGCTGGGCATCGACGAGAGCAGCTATGACCCCACGCGCATCTGGCCGGGACAGACGGCAGGCCCGATGGGGCGCGACCATCCGCTTGCGTGGTATCACAGTTGGGAGAAGGGCCGTGTCTTCGTGACGGCGCTGGGCCATAATGTGGAGATGTATCGCGATCCGCAGTATCTCTCCCACCTGATGGGCGGCATCTATTGGGCCGCGACAGGGCTGGGCCAGAAAAAATAAACGCCTTCGCGCGCACTGATCGTTGAAGGCAGTGCGCCTGGCGTGTGGCCTACTGTCTGCCGATGATCGTGATGAGCCCAGCAAGCGCCTGCCCGCTAGGCAAAGGCTGGCGGCTGGCCAGTTTTCCGCTGGCGTCATCCCACACCAGTTCCGCCTTGCGACGATCCTTGCCAGCACGATAGGCATTGGTCGTGCCCTTGGGATCGTGTCACCGCACGATTGCCATCCGCATCCCGAAAATGCCACTATGGCCGTCGCAGGCCTTGCGGACCGCCAGCCTGAAACGCCGGAGAGACATCATGACGACACCGCCACCGGTCCGCTGGGGCATCCTTGGCCCCGGGCGCATTGCCCGCTCCTTTCGGGATGGCGCGGCAGGCTCTGCCTCCGGCCTGATCGCGGCGGTGGCCTCGCGCCAGCCCGACACTGCCGAACTGGCCCGCAGCTTTCCCGGCGCACGCGTGGTGACCGGCTATGATGCCTTGCTGGCAGACGCCGAGATCGACGCCATCTATGTCGCCACGCCGCATCCGCTTCACAAGAACTGGGTGCTGGCGGCGATAGCCCATGGCAAGCATGTGCTGTGCGAAAAGCCGATGGGGATGAACCTGCGCGAAGTTCAGACCATGTTCGAGGCGGCGCGCACAGCCGGAACCTTCCTTGGCGAAGCCTATATGTATCGCTTCCATCCGCTGACCACGCGCATTCTTGAACTTGTCCGCTCCGATGCGATTGGCGACCTTCGCATGATCCAGTCGAGTTTCGGCTTTGCTGCCAGCAACACCGGCTCGCAGGACCGTCTCTTCTCCCCGGCGCTGGGCGGCGGGGCAATTCTGGACGTCGGCGGCTATCCGGCATCGATGGCCGGGCTGATCGCCGGATCCGCTGGCCCGGGCGGGTCTATGGCCGAACCGGAAGAGCTTCAGGCCATAGGGCATATCGGCGTGACCGGGGTGGATGAGTGGTCCTGCGCCATTCTGCGATTTCCCGGCGATATTCTTGCCACATTGTCCTGTTCGATCACGCTCGATCAGGACAATGTGCTGCGCATCATGGGGACGAAGGGGCGCATCGAAGTCGATGAATTCTGGTTCGGCAGCGGTCGGAATGGCGGCACAAAGGCCCTGCGGCTGTTCCGATCCGACGGCAGTCTTGAAACGTTTTCGGTGGCCGACGAACGCAATCTCTACAGCTTCCAGTTCGAGGCCGCCAATCAGGCCATCCGCAGCGGAGCAAGCGAGTTTTCCTCACCCGGCATGAGCGCATATGACAGCGAGATCACCGCGAAAATCCTCGACAAATGGCTCGGCGCGATAGGCGGTTAAGGCAAGGCTCGCCTTATAAGGCATCGCCCTGCTGGCGCGGAGCGGTCGATTGGCGCAGTTCCAGCGTTGCGGGGACGATGATCGGCTGGCTCGGCGCGTCGCTGCCCGCAAGCTCGCCAATGATGAGCTCGACAGCCTGCGCCGCCAGATCGGCAATCGGCTGATCGATGGCTGTCAGCGGCGGATGGGTGAAGCGCACAATCGGCGTGTTGTCGAAGCTGATCAGCGACAGATCGCGCGGCACCTCGATCCCCCGGCTCCGGCAGGTCTCCAGCGTGGCGAGCGCCATCTGGTCGTTGCTGGCGATGATCGCGGTCGCCGGATCGGCAGCGTCGAGCAGGGCCATCGCCGCATCCCGCCCCGAGGCATAGCCGAAATCGCCACGCGCCAGCAGATCGTCCGCAAGGCCCGCCGCCAGCATCGTCGTGCGCCAGCCATCGGTGCGCCATGCGCTCAGCTCGTAATCATGGGGCCCGGCGATGAAGCCGATCCTGGTATGTCCCTGCGCAATCAGATGTTTTGTGGCCAGCGAGGCAGCGGATTCATCATCCATCGTCAGCGCAAAGCCCGCCCCCGCGCGCCGCGAGCCGATCCGCGCGAAGCTGATCCGCTGCGCCTCCAGCAGGCCGATGATGAGCGGATTGTCCGAATGCGGCGGGGTCAGGATCACGCCATCGGGCTGCAGCGCGGCAATCGCCGCCATCAGCTCGCGCTCAATATGGTCGCTATGCGTGTCGACCAGTTCGACGATCATGCGATAGCCATGGGTGATGCAGGTCAGCATGCCGCCCAGCAGCATCTGGTCGACCCAGTCGGTGCCCTCGCGCGCGCGCCAGTCGGCAATCGTGCGCTCCCGGTCGTTGAGCGCGACGATCAAATAGGAGCGCGAGCCGCCCATCCGCTGCGCCGCGATCGAGGGGACATAGCCGAGCCGCGTGATCGCATCCTGCACCCGCTCGACCAGTTCGGCCCGGACGCTGGGCTCCTTGTTGATGACGCGACTGACGGTCTGCAGCGACACGCCCGCATCCGCCGCCACATGCTTGATCGTGACGGCCTGCCGCCGGCGCGCCATCGCCTTATCCGCCGCAATAATGCGCGACATAGTCGGCATGCGGCGGCAAACCTGCCACCGTGCGCCTGACATTCTCGCGCAATGTCGAAAGGAACTTGGCCAGTTCCTCATCGGGCAGCTTGGCCGCAATCGGGTGGTAGGTGGCAGGCATGATGCCCTGCCCCATCATCACCTGCACCCAGCTGTTCTCCGCGAACAGCTCCTCATTGCGGCGGAACACACGGCCCGTCTCGCGGAACAGTTCGATCTTTTGCGCAAGGCTGTCCGGAATGTCCATGCTCGCGCATTGCCGCCAGAAGGGGGAGTCGCGGCGGTCGGTGACCTTGTAGTGGAGGATCAGGAAATCGCGGATCTGCTCCATATCGGCAAATTGCTGGTCGTTGAATTCGGCGATGTCGCGCGGCGAGATGCTCTCCCCCGGCATCATCCGGATCAGCCTGAGGATCGCGCGCTGGATAAGATGGATGCTGGTCGATTCCAGCGGCTCCATAAAGCCGCTCGACAGGCCGATGGCCACGACATTGCGATGCCATTGCTTACGCCGGGCGCCTGTGACGAAGCGCAGATTGTTGGGCTCGGTCAGGACCTTGCCCTCGACGTTGCCCAGCAGCCGTTCGAGCGCGGCATCACGCTCCAGATAGCGGCTGGAAAAGACGATGCCATTGCCGGAGCGGTGCTGAAGCGGGATGCGCCACTGCCAACCCGCATCATGCGCCATGGCGCGGGTGTAGGGCACGGCCGGGCTGACATTCTCGGTCTGCACGGCGATGGCGGAATCGCAGGGCAACCAATGCGTCCAGTCGTCATAACCCGCATGGAGCGCCTGCTCGATCAGCAGTGCGCGAAAGCCCGTGCAGTCGATGAACAAATCGCCCTCGACCACGGTCCCGGACTCGAGATGCAAAGCGGCAACGTCGCCGCTTTCGCTGTCGAGCGCGACATGGGCGATCTTGCCTTCGATCCGGCGCGCGCCATCGCCTTCCGCCATGCGACGCAGGAATTGCGCATAAAGCGTGGCATCGAGCTGATAGGCATAATTCATCCGCTCGTCAGGGAGATGGGCGAATTTGCCATCCAGCGCGGCGATCAGTTCGAGGCAATAGGCATCATAGGATTCCTCATGCCCGCGTGTCAGCCCGTTCATCCAGAAATGCTGGAAACCGGCGGACCAATGGTCCTGCCCGGTCAGGCCGAAGGAGTGGAAATAGCGGTCCTTGCCGTTCTTCCAGCCATCGAACAGGATGCCCAGCTTGAAGGTCGCCTGCGTCGCGCGCATGAAGTCGGCCTCGCCGATGCCGAGCAGCCGGTTGTAGGTGACGAGCGGCGGGATCGTCGATTCCCCCACGCCCACCGTGCCGATGGCATCGGATTCCACCAGCGTCACCCGCGCGGTGCGGCCCATCGTCCGCGTGATGGCGGCGGCTGTCATCCATCCCGCGGTGCCGCCCCCGGCGACGACGATACGGCGTGGGTTCGGGATCATTGGCTGAGGTTCCTGAGCAGAAAGGCACGGATGCGGTCGGCACTTTCCGGGGTGAGCGGGGCCAGCACGCTGCGGCCTTCCTCCGGAATATGCGCGGTGACGTCGTCACCATTGGCGAAGACGTAATAGTCGAACAGATCGCGCCAATGCTGCTTCTGGTCGGCAGGCAGGTCGCGGATCGCCAGCATCGCATGGTTGAGCGCATCCTGCGGCGAGCCCAGCCAGCGCGGCGTCTCACGCCACCAATAGTTGACCAGAATGTTGAAATCCTCGAGCCCTTCGACGTGATGCCACCACATCGCCGGGATGTACAAGGCATCCCCCGGCTCCAGTTCGGCGACCTGCGCATGGGCCAGCGCCTCCGGGAAGCGGGGGTGGAGTTGCGGGTCAGGCGCGTGGAAATCTACCATGCTGATCGCGCGGCCTGCGGGCGTGTTGTCGATCGGCCCCAGATGCAGATTGCGGAACTGCTCGCGCGGAAAGAGTGTGAAGCGCCGACGGCCCGCCGCCACGCAGGCCAGATTGTTGGGCAGATCGTTATGCGCCGAGATCCGCGTGCGCGTGCCGATCCAGATGCTGGCCAGACAGCTCCGCTCGCCCAGATCGACATGGTTCGCCTCATGCAGCCCATCGAAGAACTGATGCATATCGATTGAGGAAAGATAGACCGGCGGTGCCTCCGCGCGTCCCTCCATCGCATCCATGCGCTGGAAGATGTCGGGCAGTTTGGCGCGCAAGGTGCGAAAATTCATGGCCATCTCGGCATCGTAGAACAGCCGCCCATTGCCGCCGGGCTCGCCGACCGCGACGGTGAAGGGCATGTCGCGATGATGGCGCAGCAGATAGGCCCGCGCCTCACGCGAGGAGCGGCGGCCAGCTGCGACCAGCGGCCAGTCCTTCGTCAAGCCGCGCACCAGGAATGGCTTGTCGGCGCCTTTCAGCCGCGCATCGAGATCGGCGGCATCCACGACCTGCACCTCGGGCACGCGCGCGAGGTTTTCGAAGATACCGGCATCGGTATCAGCCATGCACAGCAGCCCGTCGGCTCTTGCGGTCGCGCAGTTCGGCCACATTGGCAAGCGAGGCCAGCGCCATGAACATCGGCATCAGATGGCCTTCGGCCTGCAAGTCACCCAGCGCGGCGGCATCAAGCTCTTGCAGCTTCTCCTCGGCAATGCCGTGATAGCCGACCAGACGGCTGGTCGAACCATCGTCCAGCGTGATCTCCAGCGTCAGCGGTTCAAGCAGTTCATAACGCGCCAGCGCGGTGAAGAAGCTGTCATTCGCCTGCCACCCGGCGTCGAGGTCCCCAAGGCGTTCGGCCATCGCCTCAAGATAGGAGGTCGGGCGGCCGACATCGTCGAACACACGAACACCCTCATCGCCGGTCGCGATGCGCGGGCTGTCCAGATCGATATGGATCTGCTTGTCGCCGCCTTGCGTCGCGGGGTGGCCGATCAGGAAAGGCTGGATCTGCATGGCCAGCGGAAGATAGCGGGCATCCCATTGACTGTCTTGGAGAAACAGATTCTCGCCATTTTCAAATCCGAACATGGCGAAGGCCTGAAACCGGTCGCGCTGGGGCGTCAGGCGGAACAGTATGGGATAGTCGTTCTGGACGCGGCGAAACTCTGTCGGCACGATGAGGCAGGCCATCACCGCATCGCCCTTGTCCGCGCCGCGTTCCGTGGTGATGCGCAAATTCAGGTGGTCGTCCGAGGAAAGAAGGGCGTGATTGGCCATCAGATCAAATGCTCCATAGCGACCGGGCACCAAACGGCACGGCACGCGTCACGACAGGTGTGGATTGGCAGAAGCGCAGCCGCAACACGCCAGGGCAAGGCGAAACGCCCGCGCCCTTGGTTCCAATCCCGGAGATGGCCTTCTTCAATTGACCCGTCCTGCTGCGTGGTCCCTGCTCAGGCCACTCCCGGCCAGCCTTGTGCCTCAGGACGTACGAAAACGCCACCCTCGCATCGCGAGGGTGGCGCTGCATTGATGGGTCAGAAGGTGATGCGCGCACCTGCCGCGTAACGCGGCCCCTGCTTCGTCACGAAGGTGATGTTGCTGTCCGCGCGGAGATGACCGCTACGATTCTCGCTGTTGAGGTTGATGCCTTCGAAGAACACCGAAATGTTCTTGGTGATCGCATAGCTCGCGCTGACGTCGAGCTGGCCATAGGTGTCGATGTAGGTCGGGTTGATGCCCGAACTCGCCAGATAGCCCTTGCGCCAGTTGTAGGCAGCACGCGCCTGGAAGCCGTTCTTATCATAGAACAGCACGGCATTGGCGCTGTCCGACAGACCCGTGATCGCGAATTGCGACACGCTGGCGGGCAGGCTGTTGTCGTAGTTCCGATTGCCCCTGACGATCGTGTAGTTGAGGATCGTGCCGAAGCCGGTGTGC
>Ga0116227_10010731_pt1 | contig 15802 bp, 12 predicted proteins | sample S1TSphgellanicum_FD_89693 | JGI IMG/M metagenome (GOLD analysis project Ga0116227, IMG submission 89693) | Host-associated microbial communities from peat moss isolated from Minnesota, USA - S1T2_Fb - Sphagnum magellanicum MG | ecosystem: Host-associated > Plants > Peat moss > Unclassified... | reverse complement strand
GCGGGCTATTTTCATCTTTCGATGCCCCTGTTGCCGATCCGATGAAACGGAAAACCGGCGGGACAAAAGCTAGCTAAATTCTAAATTAAGCAGCTAAGGCGTAAGTATTTTCGCCATTTGTAAGTTTGAGCGTTCAGATTTAAGCGCTAATTCACCCAACGCGCTGCATGCTTACTTACTTATCTCCATCCTGTCAATTCCGGTCGACCCCATTTTTTTAGAGTTTGCAGTTTGCCTTTGGGCAGTTAGCAGATTTGATAAGGGTACAAATATACGTATTTCTTAGGTTAAAGGTGAAAGGATAAAGGTAAAAGGTAAACCTTTCGTCTTTTACCTTTATCCTTTCACCTCTCTTAATCTACTCTTCCCGGGTAAACCTTCAGCGCTTCTTCCAAACAGATCATCGCGTTCTGTATATCGGTAATATTCAAAACGTATGCCATTCTTACTTCGTTAAGGCCAGCACCCTCGGTGCTGTAAAAGCCGGTTGCAGGGGCCATCATTACCGTTTGGTTATGGTAGCTGAACTCTTCAAGTATCCATTGGCAAAACTTGTCGGCATTGTCAATAGGCAGTTTGGCTACCACATAAAAGGCACCCCCCGGATTAGGGCAATAAACGCCTTCCATCTTATTAAGTGCACTTACCAATATATCGCGGCGTTTGGTATATTCTGTACTAACGGCTTCAAAATACGAATCAGGAGTATCAACAGCCGCAGTACCTGCAATCTGTTCCACCATGCCGGGGCTCAACCTTGCCTGTGCAAATTTTAAGGCTGCTGTCCACACCGCTTTGTTCTTGGTGATCAGGCAACCTAAACGGGCACCGCAAGCGCTGTAGCGCTTGCTTACGGTATCCAGTACTATCACATTATCTTCCAATCCTTCCAGATGCATAGGAGAGGTAAAGGTTTGTCCGTCGTAACAAAACTCACGGTATGCCTCATCCGAGAAAAGGTACAGATCGTATTTTAAAACCAACTCTTTCAGCGCTTCCAGTTCCTCTCTCGAGTATAGATAACCGGTTGGGTTATTAGGACTGCAAATAAATATAGCCTTGGTTTTTGGCGTTATAAGCTTTTCAAACTCACTTATCGGCGGCAGGGCAAAGCCATTTTCAATATGCGATAATATAGGTTTTACCACTATGTCGCTCTGGCTTGCAAATCCATTATAGTTAGCGTAGAACGGCTCAGGGATGATTACTTCGTCGCCCGAGTCGAGACAAGTCATAAAGGCTATAGTAATAGCTTCGGAACCGCCTGTAGTTACTAAAATATCATCGGGTGCTATGTTGTAGCCCAGTTTGTTATAGTAAGTAGTTAGCTTTTCGCGATAGGTTAATGTACCTTCGGAAGGGGTGTAGGCCCATACTTTAAAATCAATATTTTTAATAGCATCGAGCATACCCGCAGGGGTTTCGATATCGGGTTGGCCGATGTTTAAATGATATACCTTTTTGCCATCTTGTTTGGCTTTATCGGCAAATGGGGTCAGTTTTCTAATAGGCGAAGCGGGCATCCGCTCACCTTTATGCGAGATCATTGGCATGGGGCAAAATTAGTAAAAAGAAAATACTGTTAACCTTTAATATGTTTTGTTAAGGTTTTGTGTTGAAAATTTGACAATTTGTTTTCTCGTTACCCTCTTTACCGCTTGCGGTAGAGAGGGTGGTCCAGCGTAGCGAAGGCCGGGTGAGTCGAACGGAGCGCGTTTGTATGTGATAATATCGAACACTGAATGTTGAATTTTCAATATCGAAGTCAAAAATTTCATCATTCGTAATTAGAAATTCAGTGTTCGATATTTCAACGAGGGCGTTACCTCCGGCCCGTGCTGTTCGCTCATACTGCACAGGCATTAAGCGCCAGGCCGGTATCCGCTACCATCACTAACGCGAACTTCGACGCTCTCCGTTTACCCCCTCCGTCTCCTTCCAGTCGACACCTCCCCTAAATTTATGGGGAGGCCGGGAGGGGGTAAAACAAAAAAGGCCCCGTACTACGGAGCCTTTTAAATATTGTTTGTTAAAAACTTATTTACCCGCAGTTGGTGGTGTGGTAGGAGCCGCCGCTGGTGCAGGGGCCGCTTTAGCTACAACTTCGCCAACTATGTATAAAATTTTTGTTGGTGTTTTAGCATTTGATGTTACTGTAATGCCTTTGTTAAAAGGGTAGGCAGCAGCAGCATTATAAGTGATCTTTATTTGTCCTTTTTCGCCGGCCTTTACCGGTGTTTTTGTGTAATCAGCAATGGTACAGCCGCATGTAGGTTGCACGTTTGTTAAAATAAGGGGCTCGGTACCAACGTTAGTAAATTCAAAAATAGTGGTAACCGGCGTGCCTTGTGGTATTTTACCAAAGTCATGCTTTTCTTCGTTGAATTTAAATTCAGCTTTTTGGTTATCTTGTGCCGATGCAGTGAAGGCAAAGCCTATAATAACTGCGCATAATATTAAAATCTTTTTCATGTTGGTTATTTGATTCATACAAATATATAAGGTTTAATGTAATTTAAAAACTATTATAAAAACTGAACGTTTTGAATGAACAATGTACCAATTACAAAATAGAATTTTATAATTTTACCGACTAAACAAATTTGATATGCCCGAAACTGCATTACATAGTGCCGGCAAATTTGGTGATGTTGAACTCAGTTTTGATGATTTCAAAAAGATTGTGATCAACGATTACCGGGTAGCTTTTGAGAGCCGGCAAGCCAGTATACTAGGCCGCCGTGAAGTGCTTACGGGTAAGGCTAAGTTTGGCATATTTGGCGATGGAAAGGAAGTGGCCCAATTGGCTATGGCCAAGGCATTTAAAGCCGGCGACTGGCGCTCGGGTTACTACCGCGACCAAACCTTTATGTTTGCCACAGGCATGAGCAATCTGAAGGAATTTTTCGCCCAATTATATGCTACTCCTGATATTGAAAAGGACCCTGCATCGGGTGGCAGGCAGATGAATTGCCACTACGCTACACGCTTTGTAAATCCTGACGGAAGCTGGGTAAACCAGGCCGAAACGATGAATTGCGCAGCAGATATTTCGACCACAGGCGGCCATATGCCGCGCTTATTGGGCCTTGCATATGCGTCAAAACTGTATCGCCAGAACAAAGAACTGGAATATTTAAAGCAATTTTCAGTAAATGGTAACGAGGTTGCCTTTGGTACTATAGGTAACGGATCAACATCCGAAGGTAATTTTTTTGAGACATTTAATGCTGCAGGAGTATTGCAGGTGCCCATGGCCATCTCTATCTGGGATGATGCCTACGCTATATCTGTTCCTGCAAGGCTGCAAACCACTAAGGAAGATATATCCGAAATATTAAAGGGTTTTCAGTGCGAAGAAGGCACCAACGGCTACGAAATATTTAAGGTACGCGGCTGGGATTATGTTGCCCTTTGCGAAACTTACGAACGGGCGATAAGCATCTGCCGCGAAAAGCATGTGCCGGTACTCATACACGTTACCGAAATGACACAGCCTCAGGGTCACTCTACCTCAGGCTCGCACGAGCGGTATAAAAGCAAGGAACGCCTGGCCTGGGAAAATGACCATGATTGCCTGACAAAGATGCGCGACTGGATGATAACATCAGCCATTGCAACTCCAGAAGAACTGGATGAACTGGAAGCGGAAGCTAAAAAGTTTGTGCGTGAGTGCCAGCGTGAAGCATGGAACGAACGTGCCGATGAAATTAAGATCGAACTTGACGAAGCCGCGCTGGCTATTGAACAGCTGGCACAACACGTAGCTGCCGAAACCGAATTGAGGGCTATTGCCACTGCATTGCGCTCGGTGGTTGACCCGGGGCGTAATGATATTGTTTCATCCATACGTAAAACATTACGTTTAACGGTTAGAGAAAATTCGCCGGAAAAGCAAGCGCTGATAAACTGGTTATACGATGAAAATGAAAAGAATGTGGAGCGTTATAACTCTAAATTATTTTCGGATACACCATATTCGCCGCTAAATGTACCGGTTATTGCCGCTGAGTATGACGACGATGCACGCCTGATCGACGGTAGGGAGGTATTGAATGCCTGCTTTGATGCCAATTTCGATCGTGATAAAAGTATTGTTGCCTTCGGCGAGGATCTGGGCGCAATTGGCGATGTGAACCAGGGTTTTGCGGGTCTGCAAAACAAATATGGCGACTTACGTATAGTTGATACCGGTATCCGCGAAGCGACAATTATAGGGCAGGGGATGGGATTATCCATGCGCGGTTTACGCCCGATTGCCGAGATACAATACCTCGATTACCTGATATATGCTATGAACGTGATCAGTGATGATTTGACCAGCTTAAGCTACCGTACCAAAGGCGGTCAAAAAGCACCGGTTATCATTCGCACACGCGGGCACAGGCTGGAGGGGATCTGGCATTCAGGTTCACCAATGGGGATGATACTGGGTGGCATGCGAGGCTTGCATATCTGCGTACCCCGCAACATGACACAGGCCGCTGGTATGTATAACACCTTATTGAGGGGCGACGAACCTGCATTGGTTATTGAGTGCCTTAACGGGTATCGACTAAAAGAAAAACTGCCTGCTAACGTAGGTGAGTTCACCGTACCGCTGGGTAAAGCTGAAATTCTGCGCGAAGGCACTGATATTACTGTAGTATCTTATGGTTCAACCCTGCGGATTGTGTTGGAAGCTGCCGAAGAATTAGAGAAATTGGATATCAATATCGAAGTGATCGATCCGCAAACATTGTATCCGTTTGATACAGATAATATTTGCGGTAACTCATTAAAAAAGACCAACAAATTGCTGGTGATTGATGAGGATATTCCGGGTTCAGGTTCGGCGTATATCTTACAAAAGATATTGGAAAATCAGAATGGTTATTACTCGCTCGATTCACAGCCCCGCACATTAAGCGCTAAGGAACACCGCCCGCCGTATGGATCGGATGGCGACTACTTCAGCAAACCATCACACGATGATGTGATTGAAGCTGTATATAATATGATGAGTGAATCGAACCCCGGTAAATACCCGGCGATTTATTAATTCAAAAATAATTTAATTGTCATTTCGAACGTTAGTGAGAAATCTTATTCAATATGCGTTACGTTTGCATATATAAGATCTCTCACTAACGTTCGAGATGACATTACTTTTTTAAATATTTCATGACTGAAAATTTCACCACCATAGCAGAAAATATCAAGAATCGCCGTACCATAAAGCCATTTATGATGAACGGCCATAAAATACCAAACGGACATATTGCCGCCATATTAGAACTTGCCGACTGGGCGCCAACTCACGGTTACACCGAACCCTGGCGCTTTGTGGTTTATGAAGACCCAACCCAATTTTGTGCCGCACACGCCAATATCTACAGGGAAAGTACCAGCGATGAGGATCAGAACGATACAGTCGCCAATAACCTGCTGCACCAGGGCGATAAAGCATCACATGTAATTATTGCCATAATGAAGCGTGGCAACCTGCCAAAAATCCCAGCGTTTGAAGAAATGGCTTCAACATCATGTGCCGTACAAAATTTGTTATTGGGCGCAACCGCATTAAATATTGCAAGTTACTGGGGCACAGGTGGCATGACACTTAAACAAGGTATGAAGGAATATTTAAACCTTGGCGATGATGACCATGTAATGGGTATTTTATATTTAGGCTACGCCGATGAGCATCCCGAAGGCAAAAGAACCATTCCGCTTGAGCAGAAGGTAAGCTGGGTTAAGTAAACTTTTTTTGTTTCCGTTCCGTACAATAAGGCTCAACAAGTCAGGTTTTGTTATTTTATTAATATTTAAGTCATTATTTTAACTATTGAGAAATAAATGTAATTAAATATTGATTGGATTGTTAAAAGTATTTACTTTTGTACTAATCACAACAATAATATCGTTTCTAATACCTGGACCTGTTGAGTTATTAACAGATTTAAATACCCTAATTAGTACTATGAGGAAACATTTTTGGTGGATTACGTGCGTTTGTATGCTCCTTTCAATTACTATGATCAATTGGAGAACAGCTAACGCCAATCGTTCTACAGCCCCCCTACAGGCAGCTTCATCTGCAAAAGATCTATTTGAAAAATATGTAGATGATCTTTACCAGGCAGCCCAATTACAAGAAACAGGTTTAGATGAAGTTGTGTTCAAAAAAGCCGTAACCGGTTTTATCAACCTTAAAATGGCAAACAGATTGCCGCAAAACAGTTCAATTATTACCGTTGTTGATTTAAATAAACCAAGCCGCGAAAAACGTATGTGGATCGTTGACCTGGTTGCCAAACATCTTTTACTAAATACCTGGGTTGCCCATGGGCAGGGTAGCGGCGATGAGGTTGCCAACAGCTTTTCAAATATTAATGACTCGCACCAAAGCAGTTTAGGTTTTTACCTTACTGATGATGTTTATATGGGCAAACACGGCCGCTCGTTACACCTGGATGGCCTGGACGAAGGCTTTAATGATGATGCCCGTGCCCGCGAAATTGTGGTACATGGCGCTCCGTATGTAAGCGAAAGAACCATTAATGAAAAAGGTAAAATTGGCCGCAGCTGGGGATGCCCTGCCGTTTCGCCAAAAGTATCAAACGAAGTTATTGACGATATTAAGGGCCGTACCGTATTTTTCATCAACGGAAACGACGATAACTACAACTCAAAATACCTGAACGAAGACCTTTCAGCAGCTTATATTTTCCCTGCTGACACCACCACTACCAGGCTGGCAATGCAGTAAGACAGTCAGGAATCAAGAACCAAGATTAAAGAGTCAAGAATTAAGATTCAGGAATCAAGATAAATTTTTTTATGTCTTGATTCCTGAATCTTAATTCTTGACTCTATTCCCTTATCTTGCTGCTAGTTTTGCAATAGTGCCGCTTGTGCCATTAGCCTTTACATTATCCAGTATTTTCTCCATGTGGGCATATAAAACTATATCCAGTCCGTACACATCCGGCCTGTATTGTATAGCGCCGGTTGAATCGGCCCAGCAGGTATTATAGGTAATATAAACAGCCGTTTTATTGGGCAGGTCGATATCTGTAGGGGTCGGGTTATCCGATTTCATATCCGCGTCGATGGTATTGTAATCATCAGTCTGGCCAAATAATGCCAATGCAAGCCCTTCCGGATTTCCTAATCGAACGCAGCCATGGCTCACCGCGCGCATCGTTTTATAAAAAGCTAACTTAGCCGGTGTATCATGCAAATACACATTGCTCCGGTTATTGAACAGGAATTTTATCTTTCCTAAAGAGTTATCGGCACCTGGTTTCTGTTTAAACTCATAATCAGAGCGGCTAGCCGTCGACCAGTCGATAGTTTCCGGGTCGGGGATCTTGTCGCCATTCTTATAAACATCAATATTTTTATTGGCCAGGTAATAAGGGTCCTTAGCGGCTTCAACCATAATTTCCTTATTGGCAATACTTTCGGGGATGTTCCAAACCGGGTTTACCTGTACGCTGTGGATCATGCTGTTTAACAGTGGCGTTTCATGCGGATTTGGTTTGTCAACCCTGTCGGTATCATCAAATTTGATGAGTGTTTTGGCATTATCCATATTACGGCCCTGGCCCACGCACACCTTCATATTTAAAACAGATTTGCCGCTATCCATCACATCCAGCTTAAAATCGGGGATGTTCACTAAAACATACCTTACTTCGCTAGGCTTATTCTGCCACCTCAAACGCTCCATACTGATCAGCAATAAACGCTGAGATTCATCTTTTGTCAGGCCGGGGATCACTGTTCCGCTTAAATAAGCTTTTTGTAAGATCTTATATTGAGGGTCCTTAGGCTGTATGGTATCTAAATACACCTTCAGGTTACGGGCTTGTAAAGCTTGTTTTATAGAGGTGCTATCAGGTCTTTTTGTCGCCATAAAATACCTTGAATAGATTCTTTTTGGGTTAATGAGCCCGAATTTCAGGTAGTTAGTATAATTAATAAGTGAGTTTGCGCTAAGCAATTCCAACTGAGCCATATCATGGTAAGCTTCATCAAGCGTTTTTATGCCATTTTTGCTGTAAAATTTAGCTGCAAGCGCCCTGATCTGCTGGGGCTGAAACATGTTTGAATCGAGGCCGTGTTCATCGGCCTTATCAAAATAACTCAGCATGATGTTAAAGTCGCCGCTTTGGTAATAGGCCAGGAATAGGGCCGGGTCGTAATCGTTATTTATATAATAAGTTTTTATGCGTACCGGATTGGTGAGGTTTGCCTTGTCGCTATCCAATACGTGCTTAAAAACTTCTGCAAAATCGTCAGGGTCTAAATTTTTAAAAACTTTGTTCTGCGTTCTTTTAAAAAGGATGTTAGCCATATCAGAGCGTTTCTTTTTACAGCCCTGGATGGTAACAGCGAACAGGCAGAACAGTAGAATAAATACCGGGTAACTGTTTTTTTTAATAGTGATATAAGGGAACTTCATTTTCATGGATATGTATATGTTGCCTGTATAGCAATTGCTATACCACAACCCAATAGTTTAAACGGTATTAAATTAATAAATGTAATGAACATTTTGCCGCCCGAAACCATTTTTGCGATATGAATAATTTTGGCGGATATTGCGATGCGAAATTATAATTATGGCAAATAATAATAAAACCGAAGTTTGGCTGCGCGGTCCGCTGGAAAATATACCACCTTTATTACAGCCGGTTGCCCATGCCTTATTGCAGGCCCGCGAAGAACTTAACGAACTTATGGCCAATTTCCCGGACAATTTATTATGGGTACGACCTGCGGGACTGGCATCCCCCGGCTTTCATTTGCAACACCTGACCGGGGTACTGGACAGACTGTTCACTTATGCCAAAGGCGAACAGCTTACCCAACAACAATTGGATTATTTGGCATCCGAAGGAAAAGATCAACAACCTGACACACAAACCCTGCTTAATAATTTTAACCTGCAGGTTGATAAAGCCATACAGCAGTTAAGCGAAACAGATGAAATCACCCTAACCGAAACCCGTGGTGTAGGCAGGGCGCAGACCCCGTCAACAGTTATTGGCTTACTGGTACATTCTGCCGAGCATACCATGCGGCATACAGGGCAGTTGTTGGTGACGGTGAAGATTGTAGTATCAAGTAGCTAGTTTTTTTGGTATCAAGTAGCTAGTATCAAGTATCAGGATAAAAAGGAAAAGATTAAGCCTGTTCGATTCCTTCCCTTGCGAAGAATTATTTGAAGCTAAATCTTGATACCTGATACTAGCTACTTGATACTATCGAACGGTACAAGATCCAAAACCCTATCGCTGATATCAAACATATCCCACCCAATATCCACCACAAAAGGCTAAAACCGCCGAAATTAATTAACTGCGCGCCAACAGTTGGTGCCAATACCTGTGCGGTCGACCAGGCCATAGTGTACAATCCTGCGTATTCACCACGGTTATTGTTGTTGGTGCGGGTTATCCAAAAAGAGTTCATAAAAGGCATGGCAAACATTTCGCCGAAGGTGATGAAAAGCATGGCTACTATGCCTGAAACTATATTATGAGGCATTTCATTGAGCAATACAAAACCAATGCCTACCAATATTACACCAGTGCTTATATAATTTAACGGATGACGGCGACCTTCCAGTTTGTGGATCAACACCATTTCTATAAATACGATCAGCAACCCGTTTAACGACATCAGGGAGCCGATGGTACGCTCGTTAAGCAGCCACTGCGTTTTGTAAAATACCGGCTGCATGGTAAATAACTGGAAAAAGCAGCTGGCAAAAAGTATGGACAGGCCAATAAACACTAAATAAACAGTGTCTTTATAGGCCGATGATGTTTTGGTTACTTCTACTTTATTCTTTTCGGATTTAACAATATGCGAGCGCGGAATAAGCTTTAGCAGCATAAGTGCTGCCAGTATATTTGTACAACCATCAACCCAAAAAAGCGAATGGTAGCTATACGCAGCCAAAAAGCCACCTAGCCCGGCACCTACCGACCAACCCAAATTCACCGCTAAGCGGTTGAGCGAGTAGGAGCGGGTTTTATTCTCGTCGGTACTGTAATAGGCTATGGCCGATGAATTCGCCGGGCGGAACGATTCATTGCAAAAACTCAATATAAAAGCGCCCGCGCCTACAGTTATAAAAGTATGCTGATAGCCTAGAATAAGGAAAAGTATGCCTCCGCTTAACAGCGCGAAGATCTGCAGGTCATAAAAGCCAAACTTATCTGTCAGTTTACCGCCAACAAACGCCCCGCAGATGGAGCCTAACCCGAACAGCGCCATAATATAGCCTGCCTGCACAATGGTAAAATGCAGTTGGTGGATGCAGTAAATGGTCATGAAGGGGATGACCATGGTACCGCTCCTGTTTATAAGCATCACAAGGCATAGATACCAGCTATTGCGTGATAAACCTGTGTAAGCTTTTTTGTAGAGTTGGATAGGAGAGGTCATGGTTGATATAATTTGAAAATTTGAAAGCAGCCTAATTTGAAGATTAGACTACTTTTAAATCTCCAAATTACACCGGTCTCAAATTAGTTTTGAGTTATTGTTTCTTAAATAATGATCAGCTAAGACCAGTGCGGCCATAGCTTCAACAATAGGAACGGCGCGTGGTACTACACAAGGATCATGACGGCCTTTGCCGGATATTTCGGCTGCATTGCCTTCACTATCAATAGTGGCCTGGGCGTGCATTATGGTAGCCACCGGTTTAAATGCCACCCTGAATTCTATCGGCATACCGTTACTGATACCGCCTTGTATACCCCCTGAAAAGTTTGTAATGGTGGTGATATCGCCTACGCTGTTCTTTACAAATATGTCGTTATGCTCCGAGCCACGCATTTCGCTGCCCGCAAAGCCTGAACCAAATTCAAAACCGTGTACAGCGTTAATGCTCAGCATAGCTTTACCCAATTCGGCGTGAAGTTTATCAAAAACAGGTTCGCCTAAGCCCACAGGGCAGTTTTTTACATAACAGGTAACTTTACCGCCAACGGTATCACCTTCCTTGCGGATGCTGTCGATATATTCGATCATTTCCTCCGCGGTAGCCGGATCAGCACAACGTACTATGTTCTTTTCGCGGTCGTTGATAAATTCCTGTACATCGTTTATCTCTACGTTTGGCGCGTTTATTTTGCCTACGCTGCTTACATGGGCCACTATCTCAATCCCCTGACTTTTGAGCAGTAGTTTTGCTAAAGCGCCAGCCGCCACACGTGCCGCAGTTTCGCGGGCCGATGAACGGCCGCCACCACGATGATCGCGGATACCGTACTTGGTTTGATAGGTATAATCCGCATGCGAAGGACGGAAAACATCCACGTTGTGGCTGTAATCCTTCGAGCGCTGATCTTCATTCGGGATCAGCATAGCTATAGGTGTGCCCGTAGTTTTACCTTCAAATACGCCTGAAAGAATTTTAACTGTGTCGCTTTCCTTACGCTGGGTAGTTATTTTGGATTGACCGGGTTTACGCTTGTCCAGTTCTCCCTGAATATAATCCAGATCAACCGTTAACTGCGACGGGCAGCCATCAATAATTACGCCTATGGCCTCACCATGTGATTCGCCAAAAGTTGTTATCCTGAATAATTGCCCGAATGAATTGCCTGCCATATTATTGTTTAGATTACACCGATGATAGTTGTGATTACACCGATATTGTTTTTTAGATTTCACCGATGCGGGTTTGATTACATCGATATTTATTTAATTCGTCATTGCGAGGAACGAAGCAATCCCCGATTAGAAGGTCAAACTTAGTTAATCGCTCTGTACAGTTAGGGATTATTAATGCTATTATTTGCCTTTTAAAGGCATTAATGAGCTCCCTCTGGTCGGTTGTCTTCGTACCTCGCAATGACGCTTGGTTTATTTTTGTGTTGTGTTAGATGTCATGCTTCAACTAGCGCTCAGCATGACACCATATTGTTCCCCCTTCAGGGGGTTAGGGGGCTTACCTCAAACCCAATCTTCTCCAGATCACTCCAGAAAGCAGGGTATGATTTCTCCACCACCTTCGCGTCTTCAAATTCAACTTTGGGTATCAATAAAGCCAGTGGCGCAAAGGCCATAGCCATACGGTGATCCTCATAGGTATTAATGAAGATACTTTCGGGGATGAATTTTTCGCTGCAATCCAGTTTGTAAACCTGTCCTTTTTCAATGAGTTTTACGCCCATTTTTGCAAGTTCGTTTTGTAGCGCTTTAACACGGTCGGTTTCCTTAATCTTTAGCGTTTCTAAACCTGTGAAGGTAGCCTCATGACCCAATGCGGCACAAACAACGATGACAGTTTGTGCCAGGTCAGGACATTCCTTCATGTCGAATATCTTGCGTACAATCGGTTTAACTTCTTTTTGCAGATATACACCGCCATCCTTAAACTGCGAGGTAATGCCAAAATTCGCCATTATCTCGGTGATAACACTATCGCCCTGAAGGCTGTATTGCGTTAATCCCGGCAGGAACAATTCCGACTCATCAGCCAGCGCGGCTATTGAATACCAGTATGATGCAGCGCTCCAATCAGGTTCAACCGGTAATATTGTTGTTGCAAACTCCTGGTGTGAAATTGTAATGACATTGCCTTCCCATGTATGGCTTATCTTTGCCTGCTCAAGCATTGCTAAAGTCATTTGTACATAAGGGCGCGATGTTAGGTCGCCTTCAATATGTAACTCCAAACCTAAAGGCAGCCGGGCAGCAATGAGCAACAGTGCGGTAATATACTGACTGCTGATGTTGCCTTTTATACTGATCTTACTAGTTAGCTGCTCGAAGCTGCCTTTAATTTTTAAGGGAGGGAAACCATCCTTCTCTTCGTACTCAATATGCGCACCTAACTGGCGCAATGCATCCACCAACACACCGATAGGCCTTTGTTTCATCCTTTCGCTGCCCGTCAATATCACCTCATCATCCTGCAAAGTAAAATAGGCGGTTAAAAAGCGCATGGCAGTACCGGCAGGGCCGATGTTTAGTGTTGTGAGTTGTGAGTTATGAGTTGTGAGTGATCCGCCTTCTGAAGCTTCACCTGCAACCTGCAACTTATAACTTAAAACTTTTTGTAAAGTCACCGTATCTGCCGCGTCTGATATATTTTCAACCTTTACCTTGCCATTGCTCAGGGCTTCAATAACCAATGCGCGGTTGCACTCGCTTTTTGAGCCTGTTAATTGCACGGTACCGTTTGCCGTTTTGCTTTTTTTACTCAGGATGATGTTCTGCTCCATATATGTTTCGATATATAATCGAAGTTATTAGTATTCAATTACGCTTTTACCCCTCTTTTTCTTCACCCGTCATTGCGAGGAACGAAGCAATCCCCGATTAGCAGATCTGCTCTGTATAGTTAGGGATTGCTTCTCCGCTTCCAGCGGATCGCAATGACGGTATGAAGAACGCTATGGTTGATTACGCGTGTGTCAATTGTTCTGCAGGAGGTGTTTCCTGGCCTTTGTTCATTATTTCTGTTTGTTTACGGATTGATTCGCTGTGTAATAATTCCAACAATTTCTCAGTAAACTCAGCGCTTAACTTTAATGCTTTTGCATAAGTTGTGCGTTTGTTTAAGATCTCGTCCCAACGGTTAACCTGTAAAATGGTAATGCCGTTATCTTTTTTGTATTGGCCGATCTTTTCAGCAATCTGCATACGTTCAGCAACTTTCTGGATCACCAGGTCGTCAATTTTATCAATCTGGCTGCGTAGTTCAGCTAATTTATCTTTTACTCCGGCGTCACGTACTTCTGGTTTGCGCAGGGTTAAGTGGTCAATAATTTCAACCAAAGCAGCAGGGGTAACCTGTTGTGCGGCATCTGTCCATGCAACTGAAGGATCGATATGTGATTCGATCATTAAGCCTTGCATATCCAGGTCTAAAGCTTTTTGTGAAACGTAGCCAATTAATGAACGGTTACCTGTAATGTGGCTTGGGTCATTGATCATTGGCAGGTGAGGTGCCAAAGTTTTTAAGTGGATAGCGATATCCCACATTGGTTCGTTACGGAAAGCTGTTTTTTCGTACGATGAGAAACCGCGGTGTATAGCAGCCAGTTTAGTGATACCTGCATTGTTGATACGCTCTAAAGCACCGATCCATAATGAAAGATCAGGGTTTACCGGGTTTTTAACCATTACAGGTACATCAACACCTTTAAGGGCATCAGCAATTTCCTGTACGGTGAAAGGGTTTGCAGTTGAACGTGCACCTACCCAAAGGATATCAACGCCAGCTTTCAAAGCTTCTTCAACGTGCTTAGCTGTAGCAACTTCAACCGCTGTTGGTAAGCCGGTTTCTTCTTTAGCGCGTTTTAACCACTCTAAACCAATGCTGCCAATACCTTCAAATTCTCCCGGGCGGGTGCGTGGTTTCCAGATGCCTGCACGTAAAGCGCTGATCTTGCCTGTTGCGGCTAATAAATGAGCTGTAGCTACCAGCTGGTCTTCTGTTTCGGCACTGCACGGACCTGCAATTACAAGAGGTTCCTTGCCTGTTTTTATCCACGATTCAAGTGGCTGTATGTTCAAATCTAGTTTCATCGTTTTGTGTTTTTAAGTCCGGAAGTCGGTAAGACCGAAAGTCCGGAAGTTTGTTATCTTTTATATATGCTAATTGTTATTTATTTACTCTTTTTTACTTTTCCGACTTCCGGTCTTACCGGCTTCCGGACTTTTTCTAACTTATATCTGTCCTAATTTTTTGATCTTTATATAAGTTCTTTTCTCTGGTTTTTTATTTTGCTCAACAACCGGGTGTTCCTCAAATCGCTCATACTCGCCCAGTATATTAAAGTTGTGGGTATATTTAAGTGTTTGCCTTATGGCTGTATCATATTGTTTGCTCTCGGTCCACTCCACATCTATATAAAAATTATACTCGTTACGTTTACCCAGCACCGGCATTGATTGTATTTTGCTCATGTTAAGGTTTTGCTCGGTAAAGATGTTCAACACCTTTGCCAGCGAGCCCACTTTATTACTTACCTCAAAGCAAAGCGATGCTTTATTAGGTGTGCCTTTAACAGCAGTTTCGTGATTGGTAATGATCAGGAAACGGGTAAAGTTTACTTTGTTCGATTCGATGCGGCGCTCCAGTACCTGCAGGCCGTATAAATTAGCGGCTAACGTATTAGCTATGGCAACAGTGTCGGTCAGTTGTTCTTCGCGGATCCGTTTGGCACAGGCGGCGGTATCACTGCTTTCCACCATTTTAAGGTGCGGGTATTCATCAAAAAAATCAACACACTGGCGTATAGCTATCGGGTGCGATGTTACATATTTCACATCCTCAAACTTTACGCCCGGCAAAGCCATTAAATGCAGCTGGATGGGGATGTATACCTCGCCAACAATAGGGAAACCATAACTCATTAGTAAGGTATAGTTAGGCAAAATGCTGCCCGCTATGCTGTTTTCAATGGCCATTACCAGGTAATCGGCTTCCTTATTTTGCAGTGCCTCAAATGTTTGCTTAAAAGAGTTGCATTCAATTGTCTCAATCTCTTCACCAAAATATTTGAAGGCAGCTTCTTCGTGAAAGGAAGCGCGGATACCCTGTATGGCAACTCTTGGTTTATCTTTTTTCATAAATGCCCTTAAAGCAAAAAATCCCGGCTTGTGGGCCGGGACTTTTTAGTTTCTTTATATGTTTGTTATCGCATATTAGTCCCGGCTCTTACTGTTAAAGTAAAAGTAGTAGCCATAAAAAAATGCGGTGTTAAAAGTCATTGTTTTTGTTTTGCGTGGTAAATGTACGGTTAAAAAACAGTTTGTCAATAGAAAATTTTATTTTTTT
>Ga0116227_10010728_pt1 | contig 15804 bp, 10 predicted proteins | sample S1TSphgellanicum_FD_89693 | JGI IMG/M metagenome (GOLD analysis project Ga0116227, IMG submission 89693) | Host-associated microbial communities from peat moss isolated from Minnesota, USA - S1T2_Fb - Sphagnum magellanicum MG | ecosystem: Host-associated > Plants > Peat moss > Unclassified... | reverse complement strand
TGGACGATCGCGCCGTCCTTCATCACATGATCGACGCTCTCCAATGCGGCGATGTCCGTCAACGGATTCCTGGCGACGGCAATCATATCCGCGAAATGTCCCGGCGCAATGGCTCCGACGCGATCCGACCAGCCGAGCAGGGCGGCGGAGTTCACGGTGGCGGCCTGGATGGCCTGCATGGGAGACATTCCGTAGCGCACCATGTATTTGAACTGGCGCGCATTCTTGCCGTGAGGATAGACGCCGGCATCGGTGCCGAAGGTCAATTTGACACCCGCCTTGACGGCTTTTCGAAACCCTTCGCGCTGCGCGTCGGTGGTGTCGGTATTTTTGCGCAGGATGTCGGCGGGCCATCCCTCCTTGTGCCCCACCTCGTCGATGTAGTCACCGTTATAGATATCCATGTCAAGGTACACGCCGTTCGCCTTCGCCATGGCGATGCCCTCATCATCGATCAGTGACGCATGCTCGATGGCGCGAACGCCGGCGCGTATCGCGGATTTGATGCCGCCGGCCCCGTGGGCATGCGCCGTGACCCATCCGCCGTGCGCCGCCGCCGCCACGACCGCCGCGTGCATCTCCTCTTCGCTCAACTCCTGCTGACCCGGTTCGGTACCGGCAGCCAGAACCGCTCCCGTGGCGATCAATTTGATGGAATCCGCGCCATGTTGAAACAGATACGCGACTTTTCGAGAGACATCCGCAGCATCGAGGACGACACCCGCGCGCATGTCCTCGGGCACGGTTACATCGGGCGCGAAACCCGTCACTTCACCGCCTCCTCCAGGGATGGTGATATACGCGCCCACCGCGCTCATGCGCGGGCCGGGCACGTCGCCTCGATCGATTGCATCGCGCAGCGCGACGTCGGCGAATGCCCTGAAGCAGCCCACGTCATGAACGCTGGTGAAGCCGGCGTTCAACGTGTCACGGGCATGGCGCGCGCCGAGCAGCGCAATCTCTGCGACGGAATGCAGCAGCGGCTCGGCGGGGTTGTTGGTCTCGTCAGCGTCGGCAAAATGGACGTGCATGTCGATGAGACCAGGCAGGACCGTATAGGCGGACCAATCGACGATGACGGCGCCCTTGGGCAGGGGAGCGTAGGCGCTTACCGCGGCTATTTTGCCATCCTCGATTCGAATGAGGCGGTCGTGCAGCACGCGCCCGTTTTCGGTGTCGATCAGGGTGCCCGCACGCACATACTCGGTTCCGGCCATGAGCGGCCGTGTCACCAGCGCGAACGCCAGGCTCAAAGTGCCGAGAAGACATCCTCTGACTACAGACATCGGGCACTCTTTATTGAACGACCGTATAAGAATCGACAAAGCTTATGTCAAGCCGCGTGCCGAGTAAAGAAATGCCCGGGACGAGCGATACCCTGAAGATGTGATGCCAAAAAAGGTGATGTTGATGCAACGTGGCGGCGTGAAGATTCTCGGAATCGCCTTGTTGATGCTGGCCGGGTGCGGTACGGCGCTTGCGGCGGCCTCCGAGATCGACAATCTGACCGGACTGCCCACTTATCCCAACCTGAGCAGCGCCGCCATGGATAAATTTTACAAGACGGAGACTTTTGGCCGCTGGTGCGCGCGCTTCACCGCGACCACCTCGGACTCGCTCCCGGCGGTCGAGGCGTGGTATCGAAAGGCTTTGATTCGGGCCAGCGAAAGCGATCTTGCCAAGGACGACCGCTACAACATCTATGCCAATTTGTCGGGCGTCAAATTGGCCCTCGGCATCGACTACGTAGCGCTATACCGAACCTCAAATCAACAGACGAACATCGAGTTGCATCGCTGTAGCTGGCTGCAATGAGCCATCTCTTCCCGGCGATTTTTGTGCTGGTGCGCTGCAACGCGCCGGCGGCAAAGTTTCAGTATATTTCGAGACCCAGTAGCGGGTTTTGGCAGGCCCACATGGTGCATATATTGAAGTATGGGTAAGAGGTGAGCATGGCCAAGAAGAAGTCGTTACTTTCACGCGCAGCGCCGCCACCCGGGGCCCTGGTGTGCGCTTCGATCTGCGCGCTGGACCGGGTTCGGCGTTATGAATTGGCTGTCGAAGCTTTCTGCCAGTTGTCGAGCGAGGTGTTGCAGCGCGCGACCCGGAAGGATGAGGCGGCGCCGACGTTTTTGATACGTCAGTATTGGCGCTTCAGCTATGGCGCTTGGGGGGAACCTGCGCCGGAGGTCGTGGCGGCGCGTCCGACGAAGATGAACATGGGAAAGCTGTTGTGGCTGTGCCTGACGCGCGTCATCGAGCTTACCGACGATCTGGTGAGGCGCAAGCAGCAAGGTCACTGGCAGTTGGTGCGCGATGTGATCATCTCCTGGCGGGACGCGTGGGGGGATGATGAAACAGCGAGATTCGCTCAGGCGCGATTCAGCACCTTGACCGGTCTGTCGCGGGGTAGCGAAGAGCGCATCACCTTCATGAACAGCGCGTTGATCAAGGCGCTCTCGGAGGTTCAGGCCTGACGTTTCGAGCCGCTCATTTGGCGGCGCGCCGGTACACAGTGGAAACCAATCCCGTTGCTGTCGACACGAAATCGACCTCCAACTGCCTGCTGCGTGCGTCGTAGCGGATATAGGTTTCCTGGAAATGCGGATTTTCCAGCGAATCGTCCACCAGATTGACACCGTGGCCGGATGCATCGGTCACAATGGCCATGCTCGATAACTCTGCGCGCACGCAATCTTGCACGCGTTGCATGAATCGCCCGCACACGTAGGCGAGGGCCGCATCATCATCGGTGGAGTCGAAGGACTCCTCTCCGGCGCTTCCGGGTATCGGCGTCAAATGCGACATGCCCATCTTTTGTTCCATGAATACCAGCGTATATCTTCTCATTGCGCACCCTCGGGTCTGGTCGTTCCTTGTACTCCCCGCCGCACGCAAAATGGAGATCACGCCGTCTCAACGATGCCGCAGATCCGGTGATTCAGGTCACAGATTTCGCGCGTCAGGGCGCAACCGGCAGTTCGACATAGCTTGCGGCGTCGGCCGTGTGGAATATGCGCTGCGTTGCCTTCACATAGCTCGATGGCTCGGCCAGGAATATGTTGGGCACGAAGGTCTGCGGATTTCGGTCATAGAGAGGGAACCAGCTCGACTGCACCTGCACCATGATGCGATGTCCGGGCAGGAACACGTGATCGGCGTGCGGCAGCTTCAGGGTATAAGCGATGATCTTGCCGGCGGGAATGGCCGATGGTTTTGCCGGATCGTCGCGATAGCGGCCGCGAATAATGTCCATCGCGATCGGCAATTCGTAGCCGCCCAGGTCGGCGCTACCGGGTACCTCGTCAGGATAAACATCGATCAGCTTGACCACCCAGTCGCTGTCCGTGCCGCTGGTCGATGCGAATAGATGCGCCACCGTCTGCCCGGCGATACGCACCGGTGCGGTCAACACCCCGGATGTATAAACCAGCACGTCGGGACGGTCGGCCGCAAAGCGCTGATCGTCGACCAGCCATCGTCGCCAGGTGGAATCTTCGGCGTAGGTTGGACGTATCGGCCGCAGGCGGTAGGTGACGGGTTTGGCCGGATCCGAGACGTATTCATCGTAAGGAGCCTTTGCCGATGCCGGTGCGCCGGATGGCCTGTCGAACGACAGTTTCGCACCCGCGACGAGATACAAGGGTTTGGATTTGAACGTGCAGCCCGAAGCGCAGGACTGCGGCCATTGATCGTAGCGTCGCCAGATGTTGGCACCCGTCTCGAACGCCGTCACGGTGGCGATGTCAGCCGCCGGCGCGCCGTCCTTGAGGTGCGCGTCGAGAAACGGCAGAAGCACGTTGAGCCGAAACCAGCGCCCGGTGTCGCCGTCGAATTTGATGGCTCCGAGGCTCGATCCATCGCCGTTGCCACCCCCATGTCGCCAGGGACCGATGACCAGATGCGAGTTTTCGCGGCTGACTCCGGGCGATGCATGGGTGGCGGCGTATGCTGCGGTCGCGCCGTATATGTCCTCTTGGTCCCACTGACTATGGATGAACAGGGTCGGTACCGTGAGCGGACGGACTGCCAGGATCTTGTCGACGGCCTGCGCACTCCAATAATGATCATAGGCAGGGTGAGCGATGAGGCGCTGCCAGAAAGGCAGTTGCTGCATGCCGGCCGATTTCGCCAGCGCGCCCGCCGAGCCGGCCGACAGCCAAGTCTCGTACGCGTCGTAGCGCGGCGGCGTCCAGCTGTCCTCGGAGCTCTTGCTGGCAGTCTGCTGCAAAATGTAATCGGCGTAAGTCTGGCGCAGGGCTCCGTTGTGGAACCAATCATCGCCGATCCAGGTGTCCACCATCGGGTTGAAGGCCGCGGCCGCCTTCAGCGCGGGATGTGGGTTGACCAGGCTCATCAGCACCGTGAACCCATCGTAGCTGGTGCCCATGGTGCCGACTTTGCCGTTGCTCTCCGCGACGTTCTTGACCAGCCAGTCGATCGTGTCCCATGAGTCGGTGGAATGATCCACCGTCGTGGGATTCAAATCGCCGACCAATGGGCGGTTCATGACATAGTCGCCCTCGGATTTGTATTTACCGCGCACATCCTGAGCGACGATGATGTATCCGGCATCGGCGAGTTCGCCGTAGCTTCCACCCAGCAATATTGCGCGGTGCGGGCTGGCGTTGCGACTCGTGAATTTGCTCGCGCTGTACGGCGTGCGGTCCAGGATCATGGGTGCATGCACTGCGCCGGCCGGTATGATGATGACCGTGTACAGCTTGGCGCCGTCCCGCATGGGGATCATGACGTCGCGCTTCACGTAGTCATACTGATCGGCAGGCGCGTGAAACTCGGCCGGTATGTCTCCCGCGGGCTCGGAGTCGGCCGCCTTGGCCGGTATGCTCGAGGGTAGGAGCGCCGCACACAGCCCGCAAAGCGCCAAGATTCGTCTGATGTCCATCTTGAATGATCCCAACTGTATGAAGCGCGCAATATTACAGCAGTGCGCGCGCGGTCCCGCCGCTCAACGTTTCTCCAGCATCGCCAGCACGGCGGCGCGTGCCGCCGGGCCGTGCAAGGGAAGGGCAAGCACGTCGCCGGGTCGCGCCCAAACCAGCGCATAGCGCGCCGCATCGAATTCCGTCGCGCGCGTCGTGAGCGAGGAGTCCGGCACCCCAAGTCGCAGCAACTCCCGATGGATGATGCCGGGTACTTCACCCGGCGCGCGGCCGCGCAGCTGGCTCTCGTTTTCCTTGACGACGATCAGCTCCGGACGAAACTCCGCGGCCGCTCGGGCCAGCGCCTCGATATCCTCATCCTTGCGGTTGCCCGCATGACCCAAGAGCAATCCAAGTCTGCCATCCTTGCCGCGCAATCGATCGGCCACCGACAGGAATCCGCGCAGTCCATCCGGATTGTGGGCATAGTCGACCAACACCTGGGCACCGCCCACCTCGAAACGCATCATGCGGCCCGGGTTGTCGTGCACATCGGCCCCGAAGCGTGCAAACACGCGCGCGATGCTCGCCGCCCCGATGCCGAGTGCGCCGGCCGCCAGCGCAGCGGCTGCCAGATTGGCGATGTTGTAGGTGGCGAAGCCGCCCATGGACAAGGGCATCGCGGGTATCGAGCCGAGATCGTGAGTTTCGCCGCGCTGATGCAGCAGCAAGCGGTCGCGATGCATGCCGCATGTCGATCCGCCGCGCAGACGATGTTCGCGCAGCAGCGGCGTGTGCGCGTCGACGGCGAACCAACCCACAGGCGGTCGGCTGCCGAACCGGCGTTCCAGTGCCTCTGCACCCTGGCGCAGCATGGCATCGTCGGCGTTCAGCACCAGAAGGCCGTTCGCATCCAACAGCGCCGCGACTGTCAATTTCACATCCGCCAGTCCGGCCAGATCGTCGATGCCGTATTCGCCGAAATGATCCGAGCTGATGTTGGTCACGACCGCCGTATCGGCGCGCGATACCGCGATGCCGCGGCGCAGGATGCCGCCGCGCGCCGTCTCGAGGATGGCCGCTTCGGTGCGGGGATCGCGGATCACCAGCCGTGCGCCGGCCGGCCCCGAGTAGTCTCCGCCGGCCAGCTCTTCATCATCGATGAACACGCCGTCGGTGCAGTTGTAGCCGGCATGCCATCCATGCTCGCGCGCGCATGCGGCGAGCAGGCGAACCGTGGTGGTCTTGCCGTTCGAGCCGGTAACGATTGCCGTTGGGATGGCCGTGAGCTCGGACCAAGGCACGAGCGCGGGATCGGGCAGGGCGGCGCGCGGATAGCTGCGTCCGCCGCTACCGCTGCCGAGCGTCGCCTCCGTCTCATCCACCGCAAAGGGCAGTGACCTGGCGCGTGCCTGCGCGAGCAACGCTTGCAACGCCGGCTCAGCTTCCGACTGCTGCAGCCGCCCGAACCGCGCGAAGGCGGCTTCCTCTGCGAGCACCGGCGGGATCGTCGCCTCCGGAGCCGCCATCACCAGCGCAGCTTCGAGATGACTCCAGGCAGCTGGGTCGTTCTCCTGCAGCGTTGCACACAACGCCCACTCGTTGACCTCGGTCGCGAGCAACAGCTGGTCTTCAGGCGCGGCGACCGCCAGCTGCACGCCGCGAGCGTGTGGACGCACGGCGGTCTTCACGGCCTGCCAGGCGAGCCGTGCAGCGGCGCGCTCGATGCGTGCCTGCCATGCGCCGAGCAGCGATGAGTCGAGCGCGATGCCGACGACATCCAGCACGGCCCCCGTCGAGGCAAAGAACAAATTGCTTCCGGTGAGACGGCGGGAGTCCTCGAACGGCAGAGCCGAAGGCGCGTTCAGTCTTCGCTCTCCGGCGCCAGCCGCACCCCGCGCTCATCGCGAATCAAGCCTTCGAGGTTCACCTCGGGTGCGGAGGGTGCGGGTTCGGCCGAGGTTGCGGGCTTCGGCGCGGCGGGAGCAACCTCCGCGGCCGGCGGCGCCGCCGTACCACTCGGCTTGAACTTGGTGATTTGTTTCCAAGAGCGCGTCAAGGCGTCGGCGAATATCAATACAAGATCGCCGGCTTGGCCCATGGTCAATGCTGCCTCGATGGCCTGCTGCTCGTCGGGAATGATGGATATGGCGCCATCGCCGACACCGGCGGCGCGCAGCGCCTGCGCCTGGATGCGCGGCACCTCGTCCGGCGCACGTTTGCGAAGGTTGTCGTCGCGGCGGCAGATGTAGTGATCGAAGCGGCCGGCGACGGCGCGCGCAATGGCAACCAAATCTTCGTCGCGACGATCACCGGGTCCGGCGAGCACCACGATGCGCCGGCCGGCCACATCGAGCCGCGTCGCGAGGTCTGCCATCATGCCGACGGCGTGCGCATTGTGGCCGTAATCGAACAGCACCTTGAAAGGATGTTCGTTGAAGACGTTGAGTCGCCCCGGGGCCTGGAAGAAGGTCGAATCGAAGGTGCGAAGACCCTGGCGGATGGCGTCGAGTTTTATTCCCAACGAAAACGCCATGGCCGCGGCAAACATGGCGTTCTGAACATTGTGCGTCGCTCGTCCCTCCAGCGTCGCCGGTATGAGATGAGTCCACAACAGCGGAATGTGTCCGCCGCGATCGTACAGCGTCATCATCTGGCCGTTGACGCCCGCCTCGAGGGCGCAGGCGCGGCCGCCCGCGCGGATATGCTCACGTACCAGGATATGATGCGGGTTCATGGTCACGTAGCAGATGCTCTTTGCCTCGGAGTGGCCGGCCATCTTGAGAACCAGCGGGTCGTCGGCATTCAGCACCGCGCAATCGGTCGCCACCTCGACGACGATGCGTTTCAATTCGCTCAACTGTTCGAGCGAGTCGATACCCTTGAGGCCCAGGTGGTCCGCCTGAACGTTGAGCACGCCGCCCACATTGACCTCGTTCACGCCCATGCCGGCACGCAACAGGCCACCGCGCGCCGTCTCGAGGATGGCGATGTCGATCTGCGGATCGGCGAGCACCATGCGCGCGGAAACGGGGCCGGTCATGTCGCCCTGCACGGTGCGTTGACCATCGATGTAAACGCCATCGGTGGTGGTCAACCCCGGCGTGTAGCCGGCCATTTTGGTGACATGCGCCAGCATGCGCGCGGTGGTGGTCTTGCCGTTGGTGCCGGTGATCGCGGCAATCGGTACACGCGCCGTGGCACCCGCAGGAAACAACATGTCGATCACCGGCGCGGCAACGTCGCGCGCCGTGCCCTCACTCGGCGCCACGTGCATGCGAAAGCCGGGGGCGGCGTTCACCTCGCAGATGCCACCGCCGATGCTGCGGTAGCTCTCCGTGATGTCCTTGGAGAGGAAATCCACGCCGCCGACGTCGAGGCCTATGGCACGCACCGCCCGCTCGGCCATCTCGCGATTGTCGGGGTGAATGACATCCGTCACATCGGTGGCGGTGCCGCCGGTGGACAAATTGGCGGTGGACCTCAGGTACACCACCCGGCCTGCCGCGGGCACGGACTCGGCCTGCAGCCCGATGCTGGCAAGCATTTTTTGCGCCTGTGCGTCCAGCTCCAGACGGGTCAGCACCTTCTCATGGCCGACGCCCCGGCGCGGGTCGCGATTCACGATCTCCACCAACTGCGCGACGCTGTGGCTGCCGTCGCCGACCACGTGTCCGGGCGTACGCCGGGTCGCTGCCACGAGTGCGCCGTTGACGACCAGAAGACGATGGTCGTCGCCCTCGACGAAGGTTTCGACGATCACGGATCGGGAATGTTCGCGGGCTAGCGCGAATCCTTGCGCCACCTCGGCGTCGCTGGCGAGTCCGATCGAGATGCCGCGGCCGTGATTGCCGTTGTAAGGCTTGGTGACCACCGGAAAGCCGATGCGCTGCGCGGCGCGGACCGCCTGGGCTTCGCTCTGAACCAGTTCCTGCTGCGGCACCGGCAAGCCGAGAGTCGCCAATATCTTGTTGGTTTCTTCCTTGTCGCTCGCCAGCTCCACCGCAATGTGCGAGGTTGCACTCGTTACCGTCGCCTGGATGCGTTGTTGGTACTTGCCATGCCCCAGTTGCACCAGCGATTGATCGTTGAGCCTCAGCCACGGAATGCCGCGGTGCTCGGCGGCGCGCACCAACGATGCGGTCGACGGTCCGAGCGCGCGACGCTGCGCGAAGCGGATGAATTCATCGCGTGCTTCCAGCCAGCTCCAGCCCGCCGGCACGGACTCCTCCGGCCGCAGCGATTCGGGCAGCAGGGAGCACAACAGCCGCAGACCAAGTTCGCCGGCGGCGATGCCCTCGTCGCGCTGCGCGTATTCGTAGACCACCGTGTAGATGCCGGCCGGACCCGCACTGCGCGTCTTACCGAAGGTGACCTCCTCGCCTGCGATGTTTTGCAGCTCGATCGCGACGTGTTCGAGGACGTGTCCGAGCCAGGTCCCTTCGTCTTCGCGCATGCGGCGCAGAAATCCCCCCGGCACCTTGTAGGAACATCCATGTTCGGCAAGGCCGGGCAGCGCCCCCGCCAGCGCATCGACGAACCCGCTGCCCAGACGCCCGGTGGGCCATCCCTCGAGTACGCCCAAATCGAGCTCGAGTCGTATGACGGGGAAGCGTGCATACAGTGAGGGGCCAACATAGACAGATCGATCGAGAATACGCATGCCGACGCTCCGCAACGACGCGCTCAGTTATTGTTTAGCACGTACGAGGCTACCAGGCGAGGCCATGCGCGTGTGCAGATTAAAGGTTGCCCCGCCCACCAAAATATGCACACACAATCCGAGCACGCAGACGGGCTGGCCCTCGCCGACCTCGCCGATCGAGGAGTAGCTGACCTCCGAAGAATCCACGACCGTCACGCCGCCGCTGCCTTGCACCTCGAGAGTCTCATCGGGACCGATGAAGGCCGCGGTGTCCTCGTCAAGACCGATGCCGACGGCAAATGGATTGTAGGAGAGGGCGGTGATCAAACGCCCGAGCCGGTCGCGTTGACGGAAATGTTGATCGATGATGAATCGATTGGTGAGCCCGAGCCCCGGCGCGAGGCGCACGCTGCCCGAGATGACCGCGGAGCCTTCATCGCCGGACGCGATCATGTGTTCGCTCAGGATGCTGGCGCCGGCGCTGGTTCCCCCGACCGTGACGCCGCGCGCGTTGCGCGTGCGGATCAGTTTTGCGACGGGCGTACCGCCCAGCAGCGTCGTCAGTCGCAATTGATTGCCGCCGGTGAAGAATATACCGGTCGCCTGCTCCAGACGGCGCAGGCGGCCGGACTCCTGGCAGTCGCGGCGGGTATCGAAATCCATGACGGCGACATCTGCGGCGCCCAAACGCTTGAACAGCTTCTCGTAGAGCGGCCCGGTTTCGTGCATGCGGCTCGCCGTCGGAATGACAACGATGTTGGCCTCAAGGCCACCGGAAACCCGCACGAAGCGCTCCAGGATGTGACGGTCGTTTTCCTTGTTCTCCGCGCCACCGATCGGCACGATCCAACCGCGCGACTCGCCGTCGGGAATTTTACTGGGCATATAGTGCAGAATCTCCTTGCAGGGCTGATCGCGTCGCGGCCCCGCATTGGCGTCGAATCATCTCACAGTTCGGAGCACACTACGTGTGTGGGATGACCGGCCGCCGGCGACAATTGCTCGGTGCGGATTGGCCCAGATCCCTGGACGAACTCGAGACGCTGAAACAGCGTCAGTCGCAAAGATCGACATAGAGGACACAGATATGAAAATCGGCTTTCTGGGCTTGGGGAACATGGGCGCGGGCATCGCCGCAAACCTCATCAAGGCGGGTCATGACACCCTGGTCTGGAATCGGTCCGCCGCGAAAGCGGACCCATTGCTCGGCCTTGGCGCGCGCCTGACGGTGACACCGCGGCAGTGCGCTTCAGGGCGGGACGTGGTGATCACCATGCTGGCCGACGACGCCGCGCTGCATGCGGTCATCCAGGGTGAGGACGGCTTGATGGCCGGACTCGGTGCGACAGGATTGCATGTTTCCATGAGCACGATTTCCGTGGCGACCGCAGAGCGGCTCAAGATTGATCATGCGGCTCACGGTCAGCGCTTTGTCAGCGCGCCGGTATTCGGCAGACCGGAAGCCGCCGCGGCGGCCAAGCTGTTTGTCGTTGCCGCGGGGGAGGAGGCAGACCTTCAGAAGGTTGCGCCGATCTTTGCGGCCATCAGCCAGCGCGTGTTCAAACTTGGGGCCGACCCGGCGGCCGCCAATCTCGTCAAGTTGTGCGGCAATTTCATGATTCTTGCGGCGGTCGAGGCCATGGGCGAGGCCATGACGCTCGCCGCGAAGGGCGGCGTGCAACGCAGTCAATTGCTCGAGGTGCTGACGGGCAGCCTGTTCGACGTGCCGCTGTACCGCAATTATGGCGCGATGTTGGCAGAGCAACGCTTCATGCCGGCTGGCTTTGCGGCGCCGCTCGGTCTCAAGGACATGCGCTTGGCGGCGCAGGCCGCCGACACGCTGCGCGTGCCCATGCCGCTGCTCGGCGTGCTGCGCGATCACCTGTTGCAGACCATCGCAGTCGAAGGCGAGGACATCGATTGGTCCGGAATCGGCCGCACGATAGCCAAAAATGCGGGCGTGTAAGGGCACGGGTACATGCTCATGACACCCTCTAACAAGGCGCCCGCCGCGGCGCTTGCGGCCTCGTTTGCAACTCTGCTGTCGGTGGGCGCTGGGCTCGCCGCCATCGGCGCGGGACCGGCTTTGTCGCAGGACGTGGCATCGTTTCCCTCGAACGACGACCTGCGCCACGTACACGCCCTGGCTGATCCCCGCTTGGCGCCGGACGGCCAACGTGTGTTGATTCAAATCGCAGATACCACCGCAGATGGCGGCCGAACTCATCTATGGTTGGTCGATGCGGTGCGCAACGAGTCGCGTCAGTTGACGTGGTCGCCGGCGGCCGATAAACGTGGCGAGTTTCACGGCCGCTGGCTGGGGCAGGGCGGCAGTGTTCTATTTCTCGCCAAGCGTACCGAGCGGGTGCAGCTATTTTGTCTGCCGATGAACGGTGGCGAGGCCCATGCCTACGAGCCGAGCATCGTGCCGCCGGTGGATGCGTCGGCCGCCGCGAACGCCATTCCGCCGAAGAAAAAAGATGATTCCGCAGCGAGTCCCGAGCCGCTACCGCTCGAGATCGATGACTTCGCGGCCGCGCCCGACGGGCGCGCGATCGCCATCGTGGCGCCCGATCCGGAAACGGCAGGCGAGAAGAAGCAAAAGGAAGAAAAGGCGGACGCCGTGGCGGTCGACAGAGACTTGCATCGCAAGCGCGTCTACCTCATGGATCCCGCCACGGGAAAACCGACGCTGATCGCCTTGGACGGCGATGTAAAGCGCGTCTTCTGGTCCGCGCAGAGCGATCGACTCATCGTCTTGACCGAAGGGCCCAACAACGCGGGCGACTTGGGGCCCGACACAGCGGCCTGGCTGGTGCCCGTGGCCGCCCCGCCGTCAGCAACTCCAGGCCGAGCGACGCGTATCAACGAGCTGCCGCCGACCATCGAAGAGGGAAGTTGGTCCGCCGACGGTTCGCGGTTCTTCTACCGTGCGCAAGCTGCAAACGACGCGCCCCCGGGCTATGGCGATTTGTATGTGCTGAATATGGCCACGCATGCCACCAGCAACCTGACTGCTGAATACACCGGATCCGTGGATGGCGGCATGCCGATCGCCGCCGGCAATGATGTGATTGAAGGCGTGGAGCTCGGCGTGCGCCGTACTTACGTGCGCATCCACGACGGCAAGGTCGTGCCGATCATGTTCGACGACCAAGCCACGCAACTCGACAGCAACGCCAAGCACACGGCGTGGGTATGGTTGGCACAGAGCGGCGCGCAGCCGCCCGTGCTTCGCTATGCCAGGCAATTGAACGGCGCTGCACGGGTGCTCAACACGCCGGCACTGCTGCCCCGGGCGTGGCCCCCGGCGGTTGCGCATATCGTGCATTGGTCTAACGAGGGGTTTAACTTGGAGGGGATGCTGTTCCTCCCGACGCAGGCGTCCGCCGGCAAGGTTGCCTTGATCGTCGACGTGCATGGTGGTCCGACCGGCGTGTGGAGCGATAATTTCTATCCACTGACGCAATTTCTGTTGGGGCATGGCTGGGCCGTATTTCGGCCAAATCCCCGCGGCAGCACCGGTTATGGGGCGCCATTCGCGGCCGCCAACAAGAACGATCTCGGCGGCGGCGATTATCGCGACATCATGTCCGGAGTCGACAATGTGCTCGCACAATTCCCCCTCGATCCCGACAAGCTGGTGCTCATGGGCTATAGCTACGGTGGGGAAATGGCCGGCTTCGTCGAGGGCAAGACCGATCGTTTCAAGGGCGTCATCAGCGGTGCACCGGTCATCGATCAAGAGAGCGAGTACGGCACGGAAAGCGAATCCTGGTACGACCGTTGGTTTTACGGCAAGCCGTGGGAGAATGCCGACGCGGCGTGGCGGCAAAGTCCGCTCGCCAATGTGGCGCACGCAACATCGCCGTTTCTGCTCATCCAGGGCGAAGCAGACAGCACCGATCCCTTGGGTCAGAGCCAGGAGATGTACCGGGCGTTGCGGCAGGCGGGGGTGCGGGTGCAGATGGTGCAGTATCCGCGCGAAGATCACGGGCCGCTGGCGCGCGGCTACCTCGGCTTTCCCACCCAAGAGCCCTGGCATGGATTCGACGTGCGTCAGCGCCTGGTCGAATTCATCGACGGCGTTTTGACGAAGTAGCCGGCAAACACGTCATGGCAGGCTGCCCTGGCCTTATACTGAAGACCGCGCCGGCTGTGACTCAAGGGGCAATTCATGCGTTGGAACATCGTTGAGACCTCGATCTGCTGCGCGGTGGCCGCGCTTCTCTGCGCGCCAATCGCGTCGGCTGCGCCGGCGCCTTATCGTGTGTACGTGACCAACGAACGCTCCGGGGATTTGACCGTCATCGACGGCGGCGACTTCAGCGTGATCGCAACCATTCCCGTGGGCAAACGGCCGCGCGGCATTCACGTCAGCCCGGATGGCAGGACGATTTACGTCGCGGTCAGCGGCACTCCGATCGAGGCGCCGCCGCAGATCGACGCGAACGGCAATCCTGTGTTCCTGAAAAAGAAGTCCGGGGATGACGATGACGACGATGCGAACGCCGACAAGGCGGCGGACGGCATCGCCGTGGTCGATGTCGCGGCGGGCAAGGTGACTGCCAAGCTGCAGGCCGGATCGGATCCCGAGGAATTCGATCTGAGCCGCGACGGCAAGAGCATCTACATATCGAACGAAGACGTGCGGGCGGCCAGCGTCCTCGACATTGCCGCGGCGAAAGTGACGCATATCATCCCCGTGGGCCAGGAACCCGAAGGCGTGACGACGACGCCGGACGGCAGGCAGTTTTACGTAACCTGCGAGGCCGGCGGCGACATCTTCGTGATCGATGCGAACACCTACAAGGTTGCGGCCCATTACAAGGTGAACGGCAGACCGCGCAGCGTGGCGTTCTTGTCGCGCGGCGACGTTGCCTTCATTCCCTCGGAGTCGGCGGGTGAGCTCAATGTCATCGATACCGCCAAGAACGAGGTGGTCAAGACCCTCAAGCTGCCGGCCGGATCGCGCCCGATGCGCGGCAAGGTGTCCGCGGATGATCAGAAGCTCTATTTGAGCAACGGCCGGGCCGGCACCATTTCCGTGATCGACACGCATAGCGACGAGTTGCTTGCCAGCATCAAGGTTGGTACGCGGCCGTGGGGAATCGGCTTGTCGCCGGACGGCAAATACCTGTTTTCAGCCAACGGGCCCTCGAACGACGTGTCGGTGGTGGAGCTCGCCACGGAAAAGGAAGTCGTGCGTATCAAGGCAGGCTCGAGTCCCTGGGGAATTGCCATCGTTCCCGCTGTTCACTGAGCTCAGTTGCCGACCACGAACACCTGTTGGTTGGTGATGCTGCGCGTGAAGCCGTCCTTGTAGGCACGGGCCCGCAACACCGTCGGAGCGGTGAGCTTGATGGGACCCTTGTAGATGGGGTCCGAAGTGCCGGGCACGCTGCCATCCAGGGTGTAGTGAATTTCCGCTCCCGCCTCCTCCGTAGTCAGCGACACCTCCTGCGGGTCATCGTACGTACCGCCGTTCGGCGATATCACGGGCGGGGCGAGCACCGGGCGCCCCGGCATGCTCTCGATCCATTGGCGCAGCAAATTCACGCCGACAGCGTCGATGGTTTCGCGCGCAAGCGGCGGCATTCTGATATCGCCGACCGTGTCGATGCGCATGAACATGATGGAGCGCCAGATGTCGTGAGGGGCTATGACCCGCGGCTTGTCGATTCCTTGATCGATCAAAACCGGCCCATCGATCAGCCCCTGGTCCGCGAGCGGAGTAGCGTAGCGCGCATCGAAGTTCGCGACGGTACCACCGGGACGGTGGCAGTGCGAGCAGTTGGCATCCAGGTAGGAGCGCGCGCGATCCTCCAGGCTGCGAGACGCATCGCCGGCCGCGGCCAGCGTCGGCAGCGCGGACATTTCTTCCTCCGTGATGCGCGGTTTGAACAGCCCGAGACGATTCCATTCACGCAGTTCGTTGCGGGTCACACCGGTCGGATATGTAAAGGCGTGGTTCATCTGGCGGGCGCTCAAGCCGAGCACGAGTCCGGCGCGGGCCGTGTGGCAGGTCTGGCAATCCTCGCGGCTGGGGTAATACCAGGTTTGCTGATGCGTCGCGCCGTCGGCCGATCGCACGGTGATGTTCTCGCTCATCGCGCCGGGCAGAAGATCCGCATCGCTGCCGTCGGGCCGCCACTTATACACCGCGCCATAAACGCCTCCCGCGCCATCTCTGACCAGCAGCCGTGTTTCCAGACGGCGTTTGGCGTCAGGGTTTGCGGCGTCCGTGGAGAGTTCGAAGGTTTTCACAAACACCGT